>ERZ827088.163-NODE-163-length-98958-cov-13.459753_pt1 | contig 98958 bp, 86 predicted proteins | sample MGYA00519922_ERZ827088 | MGnify/ENA primary metagenome ERZ827088 (study PRJEB31778, sample SAMEA3449254) | human gut metagenome | biome: human gut; feature: human-associated habitat; material: faeces | place: United Kingdom | collected 2010/2012 ... | reverse complement strand
AACGGTGTTGTTAACGTTGTAAATATATGCTAAATTTTACCAAATGCCAATTAATTGTTAGAAAAAGTTTAATTAAATCTTGTATTTAGTCCTGAAGCCCGCAAATCCCACCTTATATAATATATATTGCCCCGTTCGTATTCCGTATAAGATATACGAACCCCTTTCCCCGCTTCGGATGTAAAAGCGGAGCCGAAACCTCGACAGTTGAAAGATGGAATTTATAGGGGTAATAACAGCTGAATCATGTACAGATTCCACGAATTGTACACTCTTCTCTTCGTATGCCGGCCATTACTTGGTAAGTAATACCCTATATACTATTATGTCCATGCTATCAGCACAAAAGTTATTGGCTATATTGTTCCTATTAGCCCTCTCTTTTCCCGTTTGCGGACAGGAAAATATCCGTATTACCCATACTGCATTTTTTCGTTTTGACAAGACAGACATTGATATTGCTTACGCTGATAATCGTAATGTGCTTAACTGCTTAGGAACTCTTTTATCCGATTCTTTTCATGTGTCCTTTATAGATTCAATTCATTTATATACCTATGCTTCTCCCGAAGGACGAGAGAAATACAATGTACAACTCGCTGTTCGACGTGCAGATACCATGCAACGCTATCTTGCCGATAACTATCCTTTGTTGTCATCCGTTCCTGTCTCTCTTTTTCCGCAAGGTGAGAACTGGGACGGGCTGCGAGCATTGGTTTCGGCAGATACAGCTTTCAATGAACGTGAAGAGGTATTGATGATACTTGATAAAGTGCATAATCCTGCCCGTCGTGAATCTCTGCTTAAATTCCTGAACGGTGGCAAAGCCTTCAGATATATGCAACAACATATTCTTCCGTTATTACGCAATGCCATGATTTGTATTGTTTGGATAAAAGGGTGTTTGAATTCGACAGCGCTTTCTGTATCTTTATGCCGAATGAAAACTGTTGGCGAAATGATAGAGACAGCAGGTTCTGTATCAACTTATCTGCCTGCTCCTACACCTTATATATATGTTCTTCCCAAAACTTCCGATAGATATTCCGCTTTGAAAACAAACCTCGCTGCATGGGCAATTGCTTCTGTCAATTTGGCCTATGAGATACAGATAGGTCACCGTTTTTCTCTTGATTTGCCTTTAGTGTGGAGTTCATGGGACTTGACACGTACTTCTGCCTTACGAATCGTCCTTTTTCAGCCGGAACTGCGTTATTGGTTTTCCAAACCGGGACGAGGGCATTTTCTCGGCCCGCATATACACATTGCTCGTTATAACCTGAAATGGAAAGAATATCGTTATCAGGATACTGGCTATCCTCTTTGGGGTGTAGGATTTAGTTACGGCTATACTGTTTCATTGACCGCTCTTTGGGGAGTGGAGTTTAATTTGGGTATGGGTTATGCAAACAGTCGTTATAAAACTTTCCTTAATATGCCGAATGGTGCGTTGTGTACTATTCGTCCGCTACGTTATTGGGGTGTCACCAATTTGGGACTGTCATTCATTTATAAACTGTCGAAACCATGAAGAAGATTATTATAAAAGGAAAATACCTTCATAAATCGTGCATTCCGATTTTATATTTACTGCTGCTGTTTCTTGGCGGTTGTATTCACCAATACCCTGATGAAACCCCAACGGAAAATGTCTCTTTGGAAATGGAACTCTTATTGGATGGTGAGTTTATTCCTTTACCTGCCATTACGAAAACCGATGAAGGTGTTGTGAATGAAAGTTATGCTTCCCGCGTTATCGTTGAAGCGCGCAGAGCAGGAGAATCTGTCTCTACCGTACGAGCTGTGACGATAGTCAATGAAGAAAAGCTGACGGGAGCCCAAATAACTCTTCCTTCGCCTCTGATTCTTAATCCTGCTTTTTACGACCTTACAGTTTGGGTAGATTATACGCGAACAGAGACGCTATCGGATACATATTATGCTACGGAGGACTTCTGTTCCGTTTCTTACCTGCTGCCTTATGAAGATGACTACTGCCGACGGGATGCTTTCTATGGTAATGCATCCGTGGATTTGACAGAACAGGAAGGAGAGTATAATCTAAAGCGGCCGTTGGCGTATTACCGTATTATTGCCACCGATGTGCAGCAGTTTCTGAATAAACAATATGCCAATGGTCATTCCGGTATAGGAGAATATGAAATCATCGTGAACTATCAATATTTTCTCGTAACCCATTTGAATATTATTACGGGTGAGCCGATAAATTCTGCTCCCGGTTTTAGTTATACCCGCCAGATAAAGCTTACCGATTCAATGGCGGAGTGTGAACTTGCTGCCGACTATTTACTTGCGGACGATAAAAGTTCTATAATAACGGTGAGCCTTGCTGTGACAGATGGTAAAGAAGTATTGTTGAGCCGGACCACTGACTTGGAAATACCTTATCGGCGCGGATATACTACTACTGTGGAAGGCGCTTTCCTTTCCAGGAACAGCGGGAATGCTTCCGGTGGAATAAATGTCGGTGTGGACGGTGACTATGAGGGAGAAATAAATATCAATGTGTCTCATTAATTTATTAACTAAAAACTTTTATTTATGCAAACAAAACAATTGATTTTCAGTCTGATTGCTATAACAGCAATTTTGTTTGTCTCTTGCTCGGAACGACAATCGGCAACGGGGACAGAAGTGAGCGGAACCCAAATCTTCACTTTTAGCTTGGCTACAGAGGGAGATGTACAAACACGTGCCGCTGCGCCTACGGTGACAGGATATAAATTACAGTATTTCCTGCAAGTCCTGAATGCAGACGGAAATGCGATAGAAGCATCTTCCGATAATAACGAAACAGGTACATTCAGTGTAGAGTTACCTGCGGGTGTGGCTTATACCTGTTTGTTTTGGGCGCATTACATTCCGGATGCCGGCGGTGAAAATGAGTTCTTTGATACAACAGACCTTAAGGCTGTGACTTTAAAGAAGCATCTGACGCATGCCGACCAATGTCAGGCATTTTGTGCTACTGCATCAATAACGGTCGGTCAGGCATCGGGGGTTCACTCGATAGTTTTGAGGCGTGCTGTGGCACAGGTAAATATCAAGAGCAATGAAAAGATGGAGAAGTATTCCAAACTGACAGTAAGTTATACCAATGTTCCCAATACTTTTAATGTATCGGACAATACGGTTTCTTCTGCTGGCAGTGTTACGGATCCGTCTGCTTTTGAAGTAACCGATTTTACGGCAAATGCCGGTGCAGATGGCAGATTTACGTACCAGTCGGTTTATTCATTTGCTTCGGCAGATGGTGCCGGAAGTATGTTGAGTCTGGAGATAGATACTTATAACAGCGCAAATCCGGGTACTCCTTTGCAGAGCGTGACTATCGACCACGTGCCTACCAAAAAAAACTATAAGACCAATGTGGTGATTAGTTTTAATCCGGCAACTCTTACGCATACTTACACTTGTGATTTTGCAGATTGGGATGCAGATATAGATGTCAGTGTATGGGACGGGCAAACTCCTGCAGCCGATGCAAATGCCAAATTTGGTGATGCAAGCAAGAATGGCGATAGTGCAGAGACGGCTTACGTTATTTCCGGAGCTTCTGATCTTGCCCAGCTTGCAGCGAATGTGAATAGCGGAATATCTTATGAGAATAAATATTTCAAGCAGACAGTCAATATTCATCTGAACAATCATGACTGGATGCCTATAGGAACAACTACTAATCCTTTACGAGCAAATTACGATGGGGGAGGATATGAAATAATTGATTTGAAAGCTAACGTGACACAACAAAATGAGAATAGCGGTCTGTTCGGATATGCTGATGGCAATATTGTGATAAAGAATATCCATGTCAGCGGTGATGTAAAAAGCAAGTATAAAGCCGGTGGAATATGCGGAGGCATGTCAAAATATGAAGCAACGACTACGGGAGTGATAAGTGGATGCTCTTTCAAAGGAAGTGTAGAAGCGAGTTATGCAGGCGGTGGAATTTGTGGAGAAGCGGAAGGAAAAACCATTATAGTGTCGTGTGCCAATTATGGTACGGTAATTTGTGCCTATCAGGGTGGTGGAATTGTAGGTATAGCTTCGACTGCGACCGGTGCTGTTGTAGCAGGATGTTATAATGCAGGAAATATAAATGAGGGTTACAGTTCCGCCACAAGTGGAGGTATTGTAGGAGCGTCTGGCACTGCCATAGGTTGCTATAATACGGGAGTAGTAGACGGGGCACGGATAAAAAGTCTTGCTGATAATACGACAAACTGTTTTACTGCAGTATTGTATGGAGAGTCTCAGAATGGAACAACAGTATTCGGCGGAAGTGCCTGGCCGGCTTATAACACTGCCGGTAGTTCTTGGTTTGTAGCCGATGCTCCCGATGGTTCGTATACTTACGATACAAATTCGAAAACTTTTTCAGACTGTAAGTTTTGGAAGACTGGTGGCCGTTGGAATGATACAGCACCCGTATATCCCAAACTCTGGTGGGAACAGTAACCTATGACAATGTGTGTCGTGCTCTGATGGGCAACACCGAATAGAGAATTGTCTGAACATGCAAAGGTGCATCAAAAAACAGATTTCTTTCCCACGACTTGATGTACCTTTGTTTTCAATGCAGTCGCTGTAAGCACTGCAACCAATCGTATCATAACAATTAAAAAAAACATACAATGGCAGAAAATATCAAATATCAGATCAATGGCCAGTTGGCCGACAATACCGTTACGACCGACAACAAAGACGACAAAATTCTGGTACTGGAATCGGCAGGTAGTTTAACCGAGGAAGACATCGTCAAACGGATGATGAAGGAAATCACAGGTCTGAAAGAAGAGACCCTCTATCATGCTACGAGTCTCTATAACCGTATCGTGATGGAAAGTCTCCTCAATGGTTACACCGTCAACACGGGGCTGTTCTACGCTGCGCCTTCGTTTCAGGGGGTGATCGACGGCGGTGTCTGGAACAAGGAAAAGAACTCCATCAAAGTGAATTTCCAGCAAGGCAAGACTTTGCGCGAGGAAATTGCCCAGACGAAGGTCGAAATCCTGGGCGAAAAGGCGGATATCATGTACGTGATCGAAGTGGAAGACAAGAAGACTGGTTTGAAAGACGGTACAGCCTCACCCGGGTTCGGCTTTGTCATCAAGGGGCGCAACCTCAAGGTGGGTGGCACCGACGAGTCCGTGGGTGTTTACCTGATCAACGAATCACAGTCGGCCGAGAAACTGCCCGACTACCAGATCATCAAGAACATGCCGTCCGAACTGATTATCCAGATCCCGACCGGTTTGCTGGACGGGCCTTACACCCTGCGCATCTCGACACAGCTTAACAACACGAAGAAGGGACTGAAAGAACCCCGCAGTGTGGAAATCCCGTTGACTTTAGTTAATGGTGACTAGCAGGGCCGGACGCTGACGTCCATCAGGGGCAGGCTCTGACGACCATCAGGGAGTGACGCTGACGACCATCAGGGTCGGGCGCTGATGTTCGTCAGGGTGTGCCCCGCTTGCTGTTATCAGAGAGGTGGAGCTCCTGATTGATAAATGAATTTATAAACAAATAAATATGATATGAACAAGAAGATTTTTACTTTATTGATCCTGCTTCTGCTCCTGCCCGTCACGGCGCTGGCGGTAGACGGAATTGAACTCTATGTAGGCGGTCAGCTAATTACAGAAAGCGGATGCTATGAAAAAAATCAAGACGGAACTTGGACAAAAGTTGACGGTACAGAACCTGCCAGCGGTCAGTTTTCCTATGACACCGCCACCTTCACCCTTACGCTGAATGAGGCAGAGATTACTAACAATCAAACTGTGAATGTTGCAGAAGGTTACACCTATTACGGTAGCGTGATTGCCTTTAGTCAAACTGCCGATGTTTCTCTCAAAATAGTAGTATCCCAAGGAACGAGTACCATAACGGGAACCGGCGGGATTCGTGTAGAGTCCACGACTGGAGATGTCTCCTTGTCTATTGCGGGTCCTGGCAGCTTAGAAGTCAATGTGGATAAGAACGATTCAGGAATTTCGCTTATTGGTTCAAAGAATGTGAACCTTAACATAGACGGTGCGGATGTTAAGACTTTAGCTGCGTATTATTACGGAGTTGATTTACACGCTGGTGATGGGTTCAAAGCTGCTGCTGTGGTGAATAATGGAAAACTGACCGCCGGCGGCAGTGGCAGTATAGGAATTTACTATCGATGGACTAACCCCAGTGACAGCGGTACTTCCAGCCTGACCGTCAGCGGCAACGCAGTGGTGGATACCAGAGACAGTAAAATATTGATTGCTTCACAAGCAAGTGAAGTTCAGGTTAGTGCAGGTAGTGATGGCAACGGCGGTATCGTCTTTGACGGCAAGAGCGGCACCGTGTACGGCGATGTGACCTTGCAGGAGAACTTGGAGATTGGCAAGGACGAGACACTGACCATCCCGGAGGGAACAACACTCACCATACCTCAAGGCATGACTTTAACCAACTACGGCACGCTGACCAGCTACGGCACCGTCATCAATCAAGGTACTCTGGATGGAAATGGCACGATCACTTGCCAACACCACACCGGCGGGACAGCCACCTGCATCCAGCGGGCCAAATGCAGCCTGTGCGGCACGAAATACGGCAACCTTGCCCCCCACACCCTGACAAAGAAAGAAGCCCAAGCCCCCACCTGCACAGAGCCGGGCAACATAGCCTATTGGATTTGCAGCGTATGCAACAAGCTTTTTCGCGATGAAGCTGGTACGCATGAAATCACCGAAGGCGAAACGGTGGATCCTGCCACCGACCACGATTGGAAAATCACCTACACATGGAGCGAAGACAACACGACTTGCACAGCCAAGCAGGTATGTCAACACGACGCATCGCATACCGAGACTGCGACTGCGACCGTGACAAGCGAGCCAACCAAAGCCCCCACCTGTACCGAAATGGGCGAGACGACCTACACAGCGACATTCAGTGTAGATTGGGCAGAGGAACAAACAAAAACCGTAATGGATATTCCTGCCACTGGCCACCACTATGTGAACGGCTATTGTACGGAGTGTGGTCACCGCGACCCGGATTACCGTCCCGATCCCATCAGCTACTACAACATCTATGTAGAAGACGTGTGCGACGGGGTTGAGATTTCTACCAGCAAGCAAGTGGTGCGCGAAGGCGGTTCTATCAGTCTTTATGTCGAAAAAGACACAGCCAACTATACATTCGACAACTTCAAAGTCTATTACAAACGTAGCTACTACGGTACTTGGGACGAATTGAAGGAAGGCACACAACCCGGCGAATATCCTATTAATAATATCTGGACCCACATCTACATCAAGGCTCAGGGAGCAGAAGAGAAAGAAGACCCGACGGGTATCGAATCTATCGAGGGCGTGAAAGTCTATACGAAGGATGGCAGCCTCTATGTTCAAACCCCGCAGCGTGAGCAAGTCATCATCGTCAGCATGAGCGGCGCGATAGTGAAGAACGAAGAGCAAGTAGGCCTGAAGCAATACCACGGCCTGCAACCCGGCATCTACATCGTGCGGGTAGGAGACAGAACGTACAAACTCCGTCTCCATTGAATTGACAATTGACAATTATAAAAAGGAACGGATTACACAGATTAACACGGTTTTAAATAAATATTATCCGTGAAATCCGCGTAATCCGTGCCTAATATTGTGTCTGTAACTGTCCATTCTCAATTATCAATTGTCAATTGTCAATTCTTCGAGTCCGTGCCTATTTATTAATTCTCAATTATCAATTGTCAATTGTCAATTCTCTTCGTAGACTCCTTCCCGAGGCAGAGGCTTGTCGAGATTAGCTACGCCTAAGACAGTGATCGCGGTGACCGTTGCCGTATGCTCCAGATATTCCGGGATATTCTTGGTAAACAAATCCCGTTCGGTATGCCAGATTTCCCCATAGTTGAAATTATACCCTTTGACATCCTTGGTAGTAAATCCGTAGGTGGGAACACCATAAGTAGCAAATACCTCCGAATCGGTACCACCCGCTACCTTCGGCCGCTTGCGAGGCGGTCGCACGGTCACTTCAAACGGAATGTCCGCCCGTACCTTTTGGATGGGTTTCGTGATCTCTACGAAATCATCATACATGGCCTGCGAGACCGCAATTCCCACCGGAGGTTCCGGTCCGCCGTCACGATTGAACACATTCACAATCTTCGGCAATTCCTGCTGATGCTTCTCACAATAAGCTTTCGAACCCAACAAACCGAACTCCTCCCCAGCAAAGGCAATGAAAACGATTGTCCTCTTGGGCTTCGCTCCCGACAAGGCCAACATGCGGGCCGCTTCCATCATCGGAGCAATACCCGTACCGCAATCAACGCCACCTGTACCAACATCATAGGCATCCAAGTGTCCGCAGACAACGACCTGTTCGTCTGGATACTTGCTTCCACGGATCGAAGCCACTACATTGTGGTATTTAATCGGTCCGAGTTTGAAGTGGTTGCGGATGTCGAACTCCAGCAAGAAATCTTCCCGCCGTTCTTTTACCATCTGGGCGATGATATCGAACTGATGCCGGTCGAGTTTGATATCGGGTACTTCCGGCAAGTTATCAAACGTCATGCTGTCAATCATCTTCCGGTCATAAAGCGCACGAATGGGTACTTCGGATGATTGGATGAAACCCAAGACACCCGCTTCGATCATTTCATGGTAATAAAGAGCCGGGAATTCCTTATAGGGAAGCATCTCGTTGTTTTCGCCTTTCTCCCAGTTACGTTTTCTCAATTCTGCATTCTTCTGGTCAATATCCTTATTCTCTTGTTTGATGGCATTACGGATGGAATCACCCTGGGCAGTCCGGTCGATCGGCCAACCGTTATTTGTCCCTGAAATCAAAACCCAGGCACCTTTCAATTTAAGTTTGATGCGTTCGAACTCCTGATCGGTGCGTGGTTCCATCAAAACGTGACCACGCTGTACTCCTTTAGTTCCGGAGGTATAAGAAGGAGTGGCAAAATGGAGAGTCATTCCATGATCGTGGCTTAATAATTTCCCAAACCACGGACCCCGGTTAAAGCCAACAGGAAGTTCGCCAGCTTCTTCCAAGCGAACATCAAGTCCCCACTTTTTGTATTCTCGTACCATCCATTCAGCGGCATTCTCATAAGCATCCGAACCGATAGGCCGTCCGCCAAACCGGTTAGTCAATATATCCAGCTGATGTGCGGCCTGATTATCCTGGTGCCCGATTTCAATGATTTTATCAACGACGGCTTTCTGAGCGAAGAAAGGCTGTACCCATAAAGATAAAAATGCAGTACAGCATAAAAATAACTTTTTCATGTGTAATAGAATTGAATGTTTTCGGTTACAAAAGAAGCGATAAAGCCGTTAAATTCAAAATAGGAGGTGTGTTTTTCATCAGAAAAGTACGGTTTATCTTTTATTTCCTTAATTTTGTGCGGCAGATGTTAATAGAAAAGCAAATATTATCCGATTTAAAGAAGAGCGACCGCAGTGCTTTTCAGTCGCTGTTTCGTTATTATTATCCTCGCCTGAAAGCTTATGCCGCCACGATGGTGGATGATTCGGTAGCTGAAGATTTGGTGCAGGATCTGTTTCTCTATGTCTGGGAACATCGGGAGGATTTGATTATGGGTGCAAGTTTCCATTCGTATCTGTTTCAAGGTATTTATTCCCGTTGCGTAGATTATTTCCGGAAATATGCTTCCTATAATTCTTGTGATATGGAAGTATATGAGGAGTACCTGACTGAACAGGCCGCATTCCTACAAAACGACGATGAAGCCTGGGAAGAATTGTATGCCAAGGATTTTTATCAGCAGTTGTATGAATTGCTGAAAGAAATTCCCCAGCAGCGAAGAGAAGTCTTTTTCTTGGCCTATTTGAGTGGGAAAAAAACGAAAGAAATAGCGGAACAGTTGGATATGCCTGTCCGGACTGTAGAAAGCCATTTGCATCTGACGTTGAAGTTTCTGAAAAAACATCTGTCGAAGAAAGATTTCTTTTTGGTGCTTTCAGCATTGTCAGCCATATAACCTTGTATTCTTTTTCTCGATATATGCCATCATAAGGCCGGTATGAAGGTGCAATATTTAGATATAATCCCTATTTTTGTTTGTTGATTGATGGATATTTAGACTATGGTGAATGAATCTATGATAAAAGGAATGACTCGTAGAAACTTTATAGCAGCCTGTTGGGGTTGGATTTTAGGATTATTGCTGTTGTCTTCTTGTGGAAGTCGGAAAATGAAGCAGGTTTCTTTACCAGCGGACTTTAAAGGTCCTAAAGAATTAGGGCGTATTTATGGGGTGAAGATAACGGAATATGATAATATCTTTTTATACAATGAAGGGGCACGTTGGCTTGGAGTTCCACATCGCATGGGAGGACAAACAAAGAAAGGAGTAGATTGTTCCGGGTTTGTAGCCATTATGTATCGGGAAGTTTATCATAAACGTCTGTCACGTTCGTCGGCTGATATGCTGAAAAAGGATTGTAAGAAAGTCAGTCGAGGAAAATTAAAAGAGGGTGACTTGGTATTTTTCTATACAGGAAGAGGCCGGAAGAAAAGACCGAATCATGTAGGTATTTATCTGAAGAATGGCAAATTTATTCATACCAGTACGTCAAAAGGAGTGATGGTAAGTAATCTGAGTGAACCTTATTATATGCGTACTTGGATGTGTGGTGGCCGGGTAAAGTGAAGAGATAGAATGATAAATTAGAAAAAACGTTGTTATATTCTGCTTTAAAATGTACCTTTGCACCCAGTAAAAAAGTAACAATAAACAGAGACAGGATATGTTGACTCTAAAAATGATTACAGAGCAAACCGAGCGGGTGATAGCCGGTTTGGAAAAGAAGCATTTCAAAAATGCGAAAGAGACGATTGCACAAGTACTCGAACTGAATGAAAAGAGAAAAAGTGCGCAGAACCAATTAGATAAAAACTTAGCTGAGGTCAATCAACTTTCGAAATCGATTGGTGGGTTGATGAAGGAAGGAAAGAAGGATGAGGCTGAAGCTGCAAAAAAGAAAGTATCAGATATTAAAGAAGGAAATAAAGCGTTGCAGGCTGAAATGGATCAGGCTGCAGAAGAAATGCAGAATGTGCTTTATACAATTCCGAATATCCCTTATGATGAAGTTCCTGAAGGCAACGGTGCAGAAGATAATGTTGTCGTTAAAATGGGAGGTATGGAGACAGAGCTTCCTAAAGATGCACAGCCTCATTGGGAATTAGCAAAGAAATACAATCTGATTGATTTTGATCTGGGTGTAAAGATCACCGGTGCAGGTTTCCCGGTATATGTAGGTCAAGGTGCTCAGTTGCAACGCGCTCTGATCAACTTCTTCTTGGATGAAGCTCGTAAGGCAGGATATATTGAAGTAATGCCGCCGACGGTTGTGAATGCTGCTTCTGGTTATGGTACAGGTCAGTTGCCGGATAAAGAAGGACAGATGTATCATTGTAATCTGGATGATTTGTATCTGATTCCGACGGCAGAGGTTCCGGTTACCAATATTTATCGGGATGTTATCCTGGATGAAAAGCAGTTGCCGATCAAGAATTGTGCCTATACACAGTGTTTCCGTCGTGAAGCTGGTTCGTATGGTAAGGATGTACGCGGTTTGAATCGTCTGCACGAATTCTCAAAGGTAGAGTTGGTTCGTATTGACAAACCGGAACATTCAAAACAGTCACATCAGGAAATGTTAGATCATGTAGAAGGCCTGTTGCAGAAACTGGAACTTCCGTATCGTATTTTACGTTTGTGCGGTGGTGATATCAGCTTTACAGCTGCTATCTGTTATGACTTTGAGGTATATTCAGAAGCCCAGAAACGTTGGTTGGAAGTCAGCTCAGTTTCCAATTTCGATACTTACCAGGCTAATCGCTTGAAATGTCGTTACCGTGATGCTGATAAAAAGATCCAGTTGTGCCATACGTTGAATGGTAGTGCTTTGGCATTACCGCGTATTGTGGCTGCCTTATTGGAAAATAACCAGACAGAAGAAGGTATCCGTATTCCGAAGGCGCTGGTTCCTTATACAGGATTTGATATGATCAAATAATAGGAAATAGAACTTAATGAAAAAAGGATGAGCAATTCTGTTGTTCATCCTTTTTTGTATCTTGATGGAATGTTATTCCTTGTTTTTAGTTATTGAAAAAGTATGGTTGTAAGCAATTTATTGATTTGAGATATCATTGGCAATCTGTGCCAATTGTTCATCTGTCAGATCGGCTCCGTAGGTAGCGTAGTCGAGACGAAACGTACAACCGTTTTTATACTCGGAACAACCATAGGCGGTTTTTCCCCGAAGTAATGTACCTTTATGACAAATAGGGCAGATAGCAGGAGCTGGAACAGCTTTTTTACGCGGTTTGCGAGGTTTCTTTTCTCCGGCTTCCTTGGATGCAGAAGTGGCTTTGCTCTTTTTCGGCTTTTCTTCTTCTGCCTTTTTTTGTTCGATGGTAATGCTACGTCCGCTTTGATCAGAGAGAACATTGATGACGATTTGGTTGACCATCTGTTTTAATTCTTCTAAAAAGGTACGAGCTTCATGCGAGCCCTTCTCTATCTGCCGTAGCTTCTTCTCCCATAAACCGGTTAGTTCTGCACTTTTCAGTAGTTCTTCTTGAATTACATGAATCAATTCTGTACCCGTGGCTGTCGGGAACAGACTCTTGCGTTCTTTACGAATATAATTTCGTTTGAACAGGGTTTCGATAATGGCGGCACGGGTAGACGGGCGACCAATTCCATTCTCTTTCAAAGCATCGCGTAGTTCGTCGTTATCCACTAACTTACCGGCCGTTTCCATAGCCCGTAGGAGAGTCGCTTCCGTATAAGGCTTGGGTGGTGTAGTCCACGTTTCTTTCAGCAGGGGTTGATGCGGGCCACTTTCTCCGATCACAAAGTCCGGTAAAACTTTCTCTTCATCCTGCTGATTCGGATCCGCATCCGTATCTTTCTGGTCTGCTCCGAAAACGACACGCCAGCCTGGTTTCAGGATTTGTTTTCCGGTGACTTTGAATTCTACTTTTTCCACTTTCCCCAAGACAGTCGTTGTGGAGATTTCACAGTCGGGATAGAAAGCCGCAATGAAACGTCTTGCCACTAAGTCATATACCTTCCGCTCGTTGTCTGATAAATTCCGTGCCGGAACACCTGTCGGAATAATGGCGTGGTGATCGGTTACCTTAGAATTATCAAAAACTCGTTTGCTTTTCGGTAACTTGATTCCTTTCAACGGAGCCACCAGTTCGCTGTAGTCCACTAAACCATTCAAGGTATTAGGCACCTTCGGATAAATGTCATCACTTAAGAAGGTGGTATCTACACGAGGGTAGGTTGTAACTTTCTTTTCGTAGAGCGATTGGATAAGCTTTAATGTATCGTCTGCCGTGAAAGCATACTTCTTGTTACATTCCACCTGAAGAGATGTCAGGTCGAAGAGACGTGGAGCATATTCTTTTCCTTTTTTCGTAGAAACGTCCGTCACTGTAAAGTCGGATGTCCGTACGGTTTCAAGGAATTTCTCGCCTTCTTCCTTTTGTGTGAATTTACCCTTGGTAGCTGAGAATGTTACGTCCCGATAGACTGTCTTCAGTTCCCAATAAGGTTCAGGCTTGAAATTCTCTATTTCTTCCTGGCGGTTGACGATGAGTGCCAGCGTTGGTGTTTGAACACGCCCGATAGAAAGTACCTGTTTGTTTTGTCCGTAGCGTAATGTATAAAGGCGGGTGGCATTCATTCCTAACAGCCAGTCGCCAATAGCCCGTGACAATCCTGCTTCATACAGCCGGTTAAACTCGGCTTGTTCCTTCAGTTTCTGGAAACCTTCGCGGATGGCTTCTTCTGTTAGTGAAGAAATCCATAAACGATAGACTGGACATTTGGCTCCGGCTTTTTGCATTACCCAGCGTTGGATCAATTCTCCTTCTTGCCCGGCATCTCCGCAGTTGATGATCATTTCTGCTTTTTGCATCAGTCCTTCAATGATCTTAAACTGTTGTTCGTAGGTTGGATTACTGATTAGTTTGATACCGAAACGTGGCGGAACCATCGGCAGAGAAGACAGTGACCACCGTTTCCAGTCGGGTGTATAATCGTGCGGTTCCTTGAGGGTACACAAATGACCGAATGTCCAGGTTACCTGATATCCGTTCCCTTCGATGTATCCATTCTTCTTTTCCGTAGCCCCTAATACCTCGGCTATTTCACGAGCCACACTCGGCTTTTCGGCAATACAAACTTTCATCTTTTCTTCTCTAACACGATTTAAATATGGCAAAGTTACATTTTCCGCTTTATTTGGGCAAATTTTCGTTCGAGCCCTCCGCTGACGGGCGACTTATTTTCGGTTCGTCTAGGTTGAATTTCTTTCGGTAATACGAATGGGCTGTATAGAGTGGAGCTGCCGGATTATTTCCTGTGACACGGTCTTTCGTAATCAGCGTCGTTGTATATGCCTCGGAATATTTATAGAATAAACTGTCGTGTCCGACACATAAGCCGATTACTACATTCAGATCCGTTTGGGCTTCATTCAGCAGTCGTGCCTGAAGGATCGGGTTACACATAGCCGCCCCAATCGATTCACAGGATTTTGGAATACCAATAGATGATTTGGCTTTCCCGGCTACCTTACAAATAACAGAATACACTTCGAATCCGTTTGCCCGAAGGATGCGGGCAAAAATGCGAGCCTCATGGATCAGTCCGATACAATTGGCAATACCTATTTTATGAGCCTGTATCTTTTGGGCAAACTCCATGATTTCCTGTACGCGTGTCCATTTACCGTATCCTTCGTATTCTACTTCGGCACTGGCTACCATGATTTCATGATTTCGTTCTTCTTCATAGCGTTCCAGAGCCCATTGCAGATCTTCTTCCTTTAAGTTAGTGGTAAGACAGAAATCCGGATAAGTCCGGTCTTTGTATTTACAGTTCTGTGTTCCGCAGTCAACACAGGTCAATTCTTTTGTATGTTGCATGATGATGTGAATTATATAATGATGAATGAATTTAGTTGGCTTCGCATAGATTCTCTTTCATCCGTTTTAGAATCTTTGGAAATTGTACAGAGAAAATCAGTGTACAGCAGATAGCCGCTGTTGCATCCGAAAAGGCTTCGGCGGCAAAGACTCCGGTCACTCCCATAAAATGAGGGAGAATTAATGCTAAAGGTATAAGTAAAAATACCTTGCGGAGTAGGGCGATAAAAACGGACACTTTGGCTTGCCCTAAGGCAACGAACATATTTTGGCAAGCTCGTTGCAGGCCAAAGATTGTCATTCCTGCCAGGAAGATTGGCATGAATTGCTCAACAACAACAATCAGTTGCGGATCGTTGGTAAAGGCCGTTGCCAGGATCTCCGGAAAGAGAATCATGGCGAGAATCAAAATCAGATTGAATGAGAACATGAATATTAAGACAATCTTGAAACAAGATTTTACTCTTTCCTTATTGAGGTGTCCGTAGTTGTAACTGACTATGGGCACAAAACCTTGGGCAAATCCAGTCAGTGGAACACTTACGATTAACATGGCACTTTGCATAATAGCCAGTGCGCTGACGTAAATATCTCCGAAGTATTTGAGACTGCCGTTTAATACGAATCCGACCAAGCTTTCTGTGCTGGCCATAATGAAAGGAGAGATGCCCAATGCCAAAATAGACAAGACAATTTCTTTCTGTAACTTCATGTGGCGTCTTTCCAGTTTGAGAGAAGCGCGATGAGAGGTCAGGAAAGAAATTACCCAGGCTGCACTGCAGGCTTGTGAAAGAATGGTAGCCAAGGCTGCTCCTTTTACTCCAAGTCCGAAAGCGAAAATAAACAGCGGATCCAGCAGAATATTCAGGATTGCCCCAATCAGAACGGAACACATGGCTATGGCTGGTCGGCCTTGTGTATTGATAAATGTATTCAAACCTACCGAGAGTTCTACAAAGAGTGTACCAAGTAGGTAAACAGAAAGGTAATCGACAGCATATCCGATCGTTTGTTCTGAAGCTCCGGTCAGGAACAGTAAGGGACGCATGAACAGGTATGTCGTCAGTGAGGTAATTAGCGTAAAAATAATAAGCAGAATGAATCCGTTTCCGAGGATCTTCCCGGCTCGAACCCGGTCGCCTTGTCCTAATGCGATGGCTGCCAAAGGAGATCCACCAGCTCCTACAATTGCCGAGAAAGAAGAGATTAGAATGATGATGGAACTTGTTACTCCGACTCCAGCCAATGCTTGGGTTCCAATTTCAGGTATATGACCAATGTAAATACGGTCCACAATACTATATAACAGATTGACTAACTGAGCGGCGATGGCTGGTAAAGCCATCCGGAATATCAATGGCAGCATCCGGTCGGTTCCTAATCTTTCTTCATATACATTTGCCATATTCAGTTGTATTGAAATTGACGACAAAGGTACGAAACTGTTTTTGATCCGGGTGACAAAACTCACGAGAATCGTTTTTGACTTCCTCGAGAATCCATTTTGATTCTCGTGAGTTTCGAGAAGAGATCTTATGAATAGAAATTATTCATCCAGCAGAGTGACAATTTCACTCCGGGAATTATCTATGCGGCGGACTTGTATCTGTGCCTTGATTCGTTCGCGTAATCCGGAAACGTGACTGATGATTCCTACTTTCTTACCGCCCAGCTGATGCAGTTTTTCCAATGTATCCATGACGGTCTGTAAGTATCCTTCGCTAAGGGTTCCAAATCCTTCGTCGATGAAAAGTGTATTAACCGAAAGACTTTGCTGACTGATTGAGGATAACCCCAAGGCTAATGCCAGCGAGACCAGGAAACTTTCACCTCCGGAAAGTGTACTTGCCGGACGGGCTGTTCCTCCCTGATAAAAGTCACGGAGCAGGATTGTCAGTGAACCGGCCTGACATTCCAGTTCATAACGGTCGGTCAGTCGTTTCAGATAATAGTTGGCTCCATGCAATAATTCCTTTAAGACGAAACTTTGGGCAATGTTCCGGAATGTTTTACCTTGCTGGTCTCCGAAGTAGAAACGTAGTCGTTCCCACTTTTGGTAGTCGAGTTTCAGTTTCTCTTCGATTGCTTTTTCTCCCTGTAGCCGTTCTTCGTTTTTACGGTTCTCATCCAACAGGTTCTGTTTTTGTCCGATTTGCTGGTTGAAATCTTGGATAATCCGGTTCCGTTCCTCGTATTGTTCTTTCAGTCTTTCCAGCGAAACCTCTTCTTCCAGTTCCGATTTGCTGTCTTGATGTTGTCGGATTTGCTGGAGCACCAGTTCCAGTTTGGCGAGGACAGCTACGCGAGATTCATTCTGTTTCTGTTGGTCTTCCCGCCAGCTTTGGATTTGTTCCGGTAGAAAGGCCGTTAGTTGTTCCAGCTTTTCCTGGGTAAATTCCGGATGTTGATGTAGAAAGTCCTGCAAGGCTTGAGTTCCTTTTTCCTGTAACTCTTGGGTATGACATTGCGACTGATGCAAGGCTTTGACATGCGCAAAGAGCTGACTCCAGTCTTTAGTTAATACTTGGACAGGTTGCGGATGAAGCATTCCAATTACCCATTGGGGATATTCATCCCGAATTTGTTGCTGCAGGCTTTTCATTTCATCCAATGCCCGTTGAGCTAAGTTGCGTTGATTGACGAGAACTTCCTCTCTTTTTTGTTGTTGGGTATAAACAGAAGCTTCCTGTTTTAGCCGGAGCATGAAATCGTCAGGAGAAGCATGCCAATCTGTTTCCCACCCAGGCCAGCTTATTTGTTCCCGGGCTGTCTGCAAAGAACGGGCCGCACTTTCCTGATCGTTTCGGATCAGTTCCTGTAAAGTCTGTATCTTGTTGATCTGTTCGGTCCGTTTTTTCTCCGCCTGATTCAATGCATTTTGACATTGTTCAATGGCTTTCTGCTGCTGATTCTTCAGTTTTTGTTGTTTGGAAATGGCTTCAAGTAGAGTTTGTGCCTGCTTGATCTGCCGATTGACGTCGTCTTGCTTGCGATGGATCTCGTCTTGCCTTATCGGTATTTCGGATAAGATATCTGAAGAGATGACTTCATATCCGGCCAGCTTACTCTGCTGTATGGTTTCCGATTGAGCTTGCTGAAAGTTCTTTTGGGCCAAGGTCGTTTGCCGTTGGTTTTGCTGGAACAAAGTGGCAAGACTTTTCCCATAAGCCGTATTCTGTGCGATTTCTTCCAAAACTTCTTCCAGTTGTTTTTTCTTCTCCAGCAGGTGTTGATGAACCGGCTCTAATAGAGAACGGAAGTTTTCATCGGACGGTAATTCCGTAATTTGCTGGCCACATACCGGACAGATATCGCCGGGCTGTAAGCGGGAGCGGGCTTCTGCCGCCCATTGTTCGGTACATTCCTTTTGTTTCTCGTATAGCTTCTCTGCTTCGTCAAAGGCCTTTTGGCAAGATGTCTCTTTTTCTTTCAAGAGACGATGCTGTTGTTTCGCTCTCTCTAATTTGACAGCTGTTTCCTGTTCGGCTTTTTGTGCTTCTTGCAGGACTTGTTGGGCAGCAGAGAACGCTTGTAAGGCATGAACCGTTTTCGTGAGTTGAATTTCTTGTTCCGACAATCGCTTGGATTCGGCTTGCCGGGCAGGCATATTCATCTCTTGGTATTGCCGGTTCATTTGTTGGAGAAGCGCATCCAGTTGTTCTCCTTTTTCTCTTTCCGATTTCAGCAGGTCGGCTTGTCGGGTACAAACTTCTTCCTGTTGAGGCAAGCGATTGTTTTCCTGTTCCAACTGCACTTTCCGTTCTTTCTCGTGGGCTTGTGTGTTGAGAATGTTCTGCAAATGCGTCAGGATAGTCTGACTTTGGGCAAACATGTTGGCGAAAGGCTGCTGTGACTCCAGGTACAGCCGAATTGTATTTTCTTCCTGTTGCCAGGAGCGAATCTTTTCCTCTTCCTGTAACATCCCTTCGGAAAGACGGATGAACTGCTGGAGATATTGCTGTTCTTCCTGCATTTGCCGGGTGATTTCTTCTTGTCTCTCTTTGTTCTCTTTGAGAAGTTTTCGGGCATCCGTCGTTACATCCCATTCTTGGATAAGACGGCTTTGTTCCCGATATTCATCAGAATGGATTCGGGATTCGATGGCATCCAGCTGGATTTGATGTTCCTGCCGGGTTTTATGATACTCCAGTTCTTGTCGGAGCCATTCATGTTTCCGGTTTAGTTCTTTGGCGATAGCTTCCTGTTGCCGGCTGTCTTGCTTCAGTTGTTCCAACGAAGTAAGGAGAGTTGCTATTTCTTCTTCACTGAGGAGATGTGTTGCGGCGATCCGTTGGTGCTGCAGATCATAAGCTTCTTTCTTCTGTTTGGTAATGTCATAGATTTTCATTCCGATACGGGAATAAATATCCGTCCCGGTGAGTTTCTCCAGGATTTCAGACTTATCTGCTTCACGGCTTTGGAGGAAACGGGTAAATTCACCTTGTGCCAATAAGGTTGTCCGGCAGAATTGTTCGAAGTTCAAACCGATACACCGCTGGATTTCGTCTTCCACTTCCTTTACTTTCTTTAGCTCTTCGCCTGTTTTCCGGTTGGTAAGTGTCCAGGCAACTTTCTGAATGTTGCCATCCACTTTCTTTCGTGCCTTGGCAACATACCAGCGAGCCAGGTAGGGAATCTCGTTGCTCCCGATAAAAGAAAGTTCTACCCATGCTTCGGCTGTGTTACGACGCATCAGCTGACGGACATCATCGATGTTGATTTCTTCTTTCTTGTCGGAGAATGAGCGAGCCAGATCCATGTATTTTTCTTTCGGCGATCGTTGCATTCGGGGCGTATCGTTGTAAAGAGCCAGACAGATGGCGTCGAGAATGGTACTCTTTCCGGCACCTGTTTCTCCGCAGATCAGGAAGATGGATTCTTCAGCCAGCGGGCCTTGCTCAAAATCAATAGTAGCTTCTTCGATCGAAGCCAGATTCTTTATGATGAGTTGTTGTAGCTTCATAGTCTATTCGTTTGCTGATGAGTGAATCTGATTCATGGCTTCCTGCAGCAGAAGGCTCAGTTCGTCGTCCATGCTTTCGCCGGTTGTCTCCTGATAATAGCGGCGGGCAATTTCCAAAGGCGATTGCTGTTTGAGTTCTTGGATACTGAGGTGAGGCTGCTCCTCGTTGCTTTCTTTCTGCAGGCGGTTGAGCTTGATGTAGCAATACCGGCACGCCTTTCCACGGGTTGCCTCGGAAGCACGTTCCTGACAGTCGGGCGACAGATAATTTTCAGCCAGGACATTGAGACGGATATAAGCCCGTTTGTCGTCGGAAAACTCTTTCAGCTGCTGCAAGGCTTCTTCAAACGGAAGCGGTTCTGGGGGCAAAGTAAGGCATGGCCACGGATTCTCGATCCGAATGTCTTGGATTTCGGGTTGTTTCCCAGGTTCAACGGTTACCAGCGAAACCGAATGTGGATACGTTTCATCAAAGCTTACCGGATAGGGTGTACCACAATAACGGGCACGTCCGTCGCTTCCTTTCAGGGTTTGCGGGCAATGAATATGGCCTAAGGCGAGATAATCGTAACCTGTTCCCAATTGGTTCAGGGGAAAGTAATCCATCCCGCCGATGAGATCGGTATGTCCGGTCGTATCGGAACCGGTTACAGCCAGATGTGCCATCAGTACGACTGGCAGACCTGCGGTGTTGATTCGTTTCGTCTCGTCCAATAAGGTCTGGAAGAAGTACGGCATTCGTTCTTCCCGTTTCATCTCCGGATCAGGGCTCGGAAAGTTCTGCGGATAAACGTGAGGTACCGGAAGAATGTAACCGACCGGCCGACCGTCTTTCCCGGTCACTTCGATGATGTGCCGCGACCATTGAATCGTTTCTTCTTCTCGCTGGATGGAACCTACTACGTGCAAACCGAAACTCTCCCATAAACTTTGGGTGATTTCGAGCTTGGAACTACTGTCGTGGTTGCCTGCCGTTACGACGATAGTCATTGAAGGACATCGCCGGTGAATTTCCAACATGGCTTCGGTGTACATCTTCTGTACGGAAGCCGAAGGCGATGAATAATGGTAAATATCTCCACTTACAAGAAGAGCATCCGGCTGTTCGCGCTCCACGATTTCCGCCAATTGTTGGAGGAATGCCTGTTGCTCTTCTGTCCGGTCGTAATTATATAAGGTATGGCCCAAATGCCAGTCGCTGGTATGAATCAGTTTCATGTCTGTTGCTTTTTGGATGTATAAAGGTATATATTTTTTCAATATGCGGTAAATCTTGGTCAAAGTTCTATTTTTATTTATAAAACGATCGGGAAATACGGTCGATTCTACTTTTTTATTTTAGTAGATAGAGAAAACTTGGTTGATTCTACTTTTTTATTTTAATAGATAGAATCATTTGTTTTAATTCTTCGTTTTTATTTTAGTAGATAGTAAAAACTCAGTTTATTCTACCTTTTTATTTTAATAAATAGAATCATCGATTCCGATTCTACCTTTTTATTCAAATAGATAGAATCGGGGGCGATTTACGGTCTCATAAATTATTCGTACCTTGCATCCGTTTAAATCAAGAAAAAGATGGCAGATAATTATATTGAAAGGAAAATGGAAGAGTTGGAAGCTCGCAAGGCGATGCCGAAGAAACCGGTAAGTAATCGTGCCGGACATAAGCGCCGGGTGTTTGTAACGGGCGGAGCTTCGGGTATTGGTAAAGCTATTGTGAAGGCTTTTAGTAACGAAGGTTACCGGGTGGCGTTTTGCGATCGCGATGCGGAGCAGGGAAAAGAAACGTCGAAGGAAACCGGCGCGCTTTTCTTTCCGGCGGATGTCAGTGATAAAGAGGCTTTGGAGTCTTGTCTGCAGCAACTGTTTGACCGCTGGGGTGATGTGGATGTCTTGATCAATAATGCCGGAATCAGTGAGTTTTCTCCTTTGACAGAAACAACAGTGGAGGAATTTGATCGGATTTTGTCGATCAATCTGCGACCGGTCTTCGTGGCTTCCCGTTATCTGGCGTTGCACCGGAAGCAACAGACATTCCCAAATCCTTACGGGCGTATCATCAATCTCTGTTCGACTCGTTACCTGATGAGTGAACCAGGCACCGAAGGATATTCGGCTTCGAAAGGAGGTATTTATTCCTTGACGCATGCGTTGGCTGTTTCTCTGGCGGAATGGCATATTACTGTCAATTCGATTGCTCCCGGTTGGATTGCGACACATGATTATTACCGGCTGACAAGTCAGGATCATCTGCAACATCCTTCAGGAAGAGTCGGGCGGCCGGAAGATATTGCCCGGATGTGTGTCTTCCTGTGTCAAGATGGAAATGATTTTATCAACGGCGAAAACATCGTAATCGATGGCGGAATGACCAAAAAGATGATCTATGTGGAATAATGCTTTCTATTCGGATTTACTGGAACTGTGTCGGCAGGAAGCGCTGGATATCCGGGCAAAATATGCCGAGCTGTATCGGATTTTCCTGGAAATACTGAAAGAAAAGACACGCGACTGTTCGTTCGATTTCTCCGGTCCGTTTGCCCGGATGGATTATCTGTGTAAGGAATTGGGCTATGAGGAAGCGGACTATAAGCGGATCAATGCTTTGCGTGCTCGTTGCCGTTCCTTGCATGATGCCAACGAAGCCGTATTGGAGAAAACGTTTCTGCAAGATATGAAAGCCTTATCGGAGTTCGTTTCCCATTTGTATCAGGAAAAGATTCCGGAAGAATTGGCTACTTGTCTGCCTGATACTTATCGCTATGCTGTTAAATCTGCCTCTCCGTTGGGCACTTATTTGCGTGTATTGGTCGATTCGTGGGACGATGAATATATATATGGAAAGACGGAAGCCGAGGAGACTGAGTTTATACAGATACGTTACCGGCAGACCAATTATTTTGGCGACTGGAGTTATCTGCAAGACTTACTGGTAAAAGGTGCGCAATTGAACTTGATTCATCCTTATCGGGTACAGGACGATATTTATCTGGCGGAACTGATGATCTTTGAACCGGATTATCTGATCGATGTATCAGCTATCGCCAATTGTTTTGAGGCTTATGGATGTACACCGCTGACTTATCTGCTGAATAAAATCAAACCGGCAGCCAACAGCCGGGCGATTCTCTTGGGAAACTTTGCCAGTCAGTTGTTGGATGAAGTGGTGAATGAAAAGAATCTCGATACGCCGGTTCCGTATGCCGACAGTGTGAAGCGTTTCTTTCGCGAGAACGCTCTGAAGCTGGTAACATGTCCGGATATGGATCCTTCTTTCCATACCGATGCTCGAAAGCAACATGAGATTCTGGAGGATATGATTCATGAACAGTTCAATCAGGTCTGTGATTTGCATCTTGACCGGATCATCCTCGAACCTTCTTTCTTCTGCGAAATGTTGGGATTGCAAGGACGTATGGACTTATTGCAGGAAGATATGCGGGTATTGATGGAGCAGAAGTCCGGTAAACGGGAATACGGAACGAGCCGGCATGTAGAGAAACACTATGTACAGATGCTTTTATATCTGGCCCTCCTACATTATAATTATAACTTGCGGAATGATGAAATCTCCAGTTTCCTCTTGTATTCTAAGTATGAGGACGGACTGATGAAAGAAGGTCCGGCTCCTGAACTGTTGTTTCAAGCCATTGAAGTGCGGAATCGGATGGTCAAGCAGGATTTGCTGTGCAGTGAAGGAGGAGCGGCTACGCTTTTCGACGGACTGACTCCGGAGGATTTGAATGTAAGGCAGATTGATAATCCGCTCTGGAAACGTTACCAGCAGCCGCAATTGGCCAGTTTGCTGGAACCTATCCAGCAGGCCTCTGATTTGGAACGGGCTTACTTTTACCGTTTCTTTACCTTTATTGAGAAGGAACACATCCTGTCGAAAGTGGGAACGGCGGAAAAAGAGGGGAGCGGTTTCGCTACCGTTTGGAATAATTCTCTGGAGGAGAAGAAACAAACCGGAGATATTTTCTGCGACTTGGAAATCCTTTCGTTGGAGAACAGTCATAAAGCGGCCGAAGGAATCGATCGGATAACCTTGCGTATTCCGGAGCAGGAAAATAACTTCCTGCCGAACTTTCGGACGGGAGATGTCGTGATTCTGTATGCTTACCCGAAAGACAAAGAACCGGATGCCCGCAAAACCATCGTTCATCGCTGCCAGGTTGAAGCCATCTATTCGGATCATCTGGTATTGCGCCTGCGGGCCTTGCAGCGTAATCAGGCGGTGTTCGACAAGCCGGCAGACGATCGTTGGGCGGTGGAACACGACTTCCTGGAGTCTTCATTTGGTTTTCTTTTCCGGGCGCTGTATGCTTTTTTAGTGGCCAATGCCGACCGTCGGTCGTTGTTGTTGGGGCAACGCAAACCAGTGATCAATCGCTCTGTCCGTTTGATAGGCGATTACAGCATGAACGGGGAATGTCCGGAGTTCAACGAGCTGGTATTAAAAGCCAAGCAGGCCCGGGATTATTTTCTGTTAATCGGCCCTCCGGGAACCGGAAAGACTTCTTTTGGTCTGGTCAATATCCTGAAAGAAGCCTTGAGCGAACCGGATACTTCCGTCCTGCTGGTCTCTTATACCAACCGGGCGGTCGATGAGATTTGCAGTAAGCTGGTAAAGGAAAAGATTGATTTCATCCGCATGGGCATGAGCCTTTCCTGTGACGATGCTTACAAACCCTATCTGCTGGAACGGCAGATGGAATCATGCCGGAAAGTGGAGGAAATACGGAATAAGATTCGGAATACGCGGGTTTTTGTGGGAACGACTACCAATCTCAGTTCCAATGTTTCCATCTTTACCTTGAAGAAATTTGCTTTGGCCATTGTTGATGAGGCTTCGCAAATTCTGGAACCGCATTTATTGGCTTTGCTGAGTGCGAAGCATGGTGACGAAAATGCCATCGACCGTTTTGTGTTGATTGGCGATCATAAGCAATTGCCGGCAGTTGTGTTGCAGTCGGAAACCGATTCGGCAGTGACAGATCCTCTGTTGCAGGAAATCGGATTAACCAATTGCCGCCTATCCCTGTTTGAACGGCTGTTGAAATATCAGTCGGAAGAAAACGGTTTGTCGTTTTGTCTGGAGAAACAGGGGCGAATGCATCCGGCTATTTCTTCGTTTCCTAACGAGGCCTTTTACCAGATGCGACTTCGTCCGGTGCCTCTTCAGCATCAGCAACAGCCGTTGCCCTGGCATGAATACCGGCCGTCCGGTTTGGAAAAACTGATGGCCACGCAGCGGATTGCCTTTGTGGTGTCTCCGCAACCACCTTTGACCCAGTCGGTGAAAACAAATCTCCCGGAAGCCTGTATGATTGCCAAGATGGTAGAAACCGTTTGGCATTTATATCAGAAGAACGGTCGCCCGTTTTCGTTGGAAAAGAGTATCGGCGTCATTGTCCCTTATCGGAATCAGATCGCTATGATCCGTCATGAGCTGGATCGCCTGGGATTAAAAGAACTGCATGACATCACGATTGATACCGTTGAACGGTATCAGGGAAGCGAACGGGAAGTTATCATTTACGGATTCACGATTCAGAAACGCTATCAGCTGGATTTTCTGACCGGAAATGTCTTTGAAGAAGATGGAGATCGGATTGACCGCAAACTGAATGTTGCCCTGACACGGGCTCGTGAACAACTGTTTCTTGTCGGAAATCCGTATTTACTGAATCTTGATCCGCTGTTCCGACACTTGATTTCCTATGTAAAACAAGCTGGAATCTACTTGGATGTACCTTACATGGATTTCTGCGAAGACCATTTTCTCAATTAATTCTGGAAACAATTGATCCGGGTTGCATACTGACAGTTCGCTGAAAACATGCAGTCCGGATCAATCTGTTATTTCCAACTCCCGTTTTATTTTATCGTTTCACCTAGGTGATCCGATCGTCTCACGTAGGTGGAACGATCGTTCCACAAGGGTGAAGAGATCGTTCCACCCGGGTGAAACGATAAAAAATTAGTATATAACGAATTTAGTTATGGCATGTAACGGGTTTGGTTGACTTAAAATCTCTTTATAAATAAAAGAAGTTGACTCCGAATATTCATTACTCATTGGAACATAAAAAAAGAGGCCATCTCGTTATCGAGACAGCCTCTTGAATTAGATAAGAAGATTTAATGAATTTCAATTACACGGTTGATTTTAGCTTTCTCTTCCGGAGTACGTTTAGGTAATTCGATCGTCAATACACCGTCTGTAACATTTGCATTGATTTTATCTTTCTCTACATCGTCCGGCAGGATAAGAGCTTGCTGGAATTTTGAATAAGAGAATTCGCGACGCAGGTACTTTTTGTTTCCTTTGTCTTCTTCTTTCGTCTCATTCTTCTTTTCCATAGAGATAACCAATTCGTTATCTTCGCTCAAATGAATATTGAAATCCTCTTTGGTCATACCAGGAGCAGCCACTTCTACTTTGTAATCCTTATCGCTTTCAATAACATTGATAGCAGGAGCGGTAGCATTGGCTTTTACCATCCAGTCATTATCAAAGAAATCATTGAAAATACTCGGAATCCAATTCTGATTGTTATACTTTCTAATCGGTGTCATAGTTGTAACCTCCTATATTAAATGTTTATTATTCAAATTCTTTTCTGAACCTCTCTGCTTTTCAGCTTCGCGATTCACCTATGATTCTGCAAAGGATGTGCCAGAAGGAAAAATTGTCAGGAAGAAGACCGTATATTTAAACCACTGAAAACTCTTTTAAAAGTCCCTCGAATGATTTTAAACTTTGGAAAACTTTGTTTATGTAAAGTCCTGTCACTTTGTAGATAAAAGGTTGACAAGATGGCACTATGACCTGAGATTAGATCGGTTTGACAGGAATAATAAAGACGGATTATTAAAAGGTGAATAATTTAGAAATGTTTTTTCTACATTTGTAATATGAAATACGCAGTAATAACAGGGGCATCGTCGGGAATGGGTTTAGAATTTGCCTGGCAACTGGCGGAACGGAAATATGGTATTGTGATAGTTAGTAATCAGCCGGAAGAGAATCGGCGGGTTGCTGAAATGCTTCGTAGGCAAAATCATGTGGATGTTCGGGTGATCGATATGGATCTGACATTGCCTAAAGCTGCTGAGGATATTTACCAACAGGTAACTTCATGGGAATTGGAGGTGGAAGTATTGGTCAGTAATGCCGGTATGCTTCTTTTTTCTACCTTGGAACGGACTTCGCTTGAACGACTGGACCGGATTATTGCTTTGCATTGCACGACACCTGTCAAACTGATCCGTCTTTTCGGGGAAGACATGTTGAAACGGCGGAAAGGATACGTCTTGATCACCTCTTCTTCGACGGCATGGATGCCTTATCCGACAATATCCCATTATGCGGCGACCAAGGCTTTTCTGAAGTCTTTCTCTCGGTCGATCTGGTATGAGTTCCGTCGGTATGGTGTAGGCGTAACGGTTTTGTTTCCGGGTGCCGTGGATACTCCATTATATCAGTTGGATGATCGGAAGCGGAAATGGTTTCGTTGGTTGGGAATGATGCAAACACCACGGCAAACAGTTTCGACAGCATTGAAGGCTTTGTTTCGGAAACAGCATCGCTGTGTGCCTGGATTCTTTACGAAACTGATGGTGGGTTTGTGTGCCTTGGTTCCGGCTTGGGCTTTGTTGCCGGTACTGAAGATTCCGGTATTAAAACGATTACTTGATAAGGTTTGAATCTCAATAAATCTAATAGGAAAACATGTATGAATAAACGAATTTTGTATGTATGTTGTTTGTCACTCTTGCTCCCATGGGCAGCAGGAAAGGCTCAAGTGACAAAAGCCGATTATCAGCGGGCCGATACAATCTTGAAGTTAGAAAACCAGGTTTATTCGCCGGCAGTCAAACCTCATTGGCTGGGGGATTCGCATTTCTTCTGGTATCAGAATCGGGAAAAGACTGGGACAGTCTTTTATTTGGTAGATGCCGAAACTGGCAAGAAGAGTAAAGCAGCGGATAAGCAAGGTCTGTCCGTTTTCCTGAAAGGAAAGCATAAGTCATTGGTGGATGAACTGATGAAAGAAGAAGTGAAGCCCCAGTGGGATTATTGGCGACAAAGTGATAAACCGGTTGCTTCTCCCGATAGTTTGTGGGAAGCCTATATTCAGGACAATAATCTCTACGTACGTAGTCGGAAGAATAAAGAAGAGGTTACGGCCTTGACAATGGACGGTATCCGGAATTTTACTTACAGCAGCCGTATTTTATGGTCTCCCGACTCGAAGAAGATTGCGACTGTCAAGACCCGTGAAGTGGAAGAACGGCGTATTCCGTTATTGGAATCACGTCCGTCTACGCAGTTGCAGCCCATCTTACAATGGCGGAATTATGCCAAACCCGGCGATGTTCTACCTGTTTCTGTCCCTGTCTTGTTCGATTGGGAAGCCAAGAAGCAGATCCCTTTAGAAACTTCGTTGTATGAGAATCAATTTGATTTGTATCTGACTGGCTGGCGGAGTGATAGCCGGGCATTTACATTCGAGTTTAATCAGCGTGGCCACCAACGGTATATTGTAGGTGAAGTGAATGCATCGGATGGAAAGATTACCCATTTGGTAGATGAACAGGTTCCTACTTTCTTCTATTATAACAATCGCTTCCGTTATGATTTGCAGGATGGAAAGCAAATGCTTTGGATTTCGGAACGCGACGGCTGGCGTCATCTTTATCTGTTTGGTAACGATGGAAAGATCATCCGTCAGGTAACAAAAGGTGAATGGGTGGTTCGGAATGTCGAATATATAGATGAAGCAGCCGGTGTAATTTATTTCCGGGCTTCTGGTTTTAATCAGGAAGAAGATCCATATCATTTACACCTTTGCCGGATCAATCTGGATGGTACCGGCTTTAAAGACCTGACTCCGGAGCCTGCCAACCACGAAGTGACTTTGTCGGCTGATCATCAATATATGGTAGATGCGTATTCACGGGCTGATATGCCTTATGTTTCGGTATTGCGCAAGACATCGGATGGGTCTGTTGTGGTTTCGTTGGAAAAGAGTGATGTAAGTGCCTTGGTTGAATACGGCTGGCAATTACCGGAAGTTTTCCATGCCAAAGGCCGCGATGGCAAGACGGATATTTGGGGCAAGATCATTCGTCCTTCTACCTTCGATGCTTCCCGTTCGTATCCGATTGTCGAGATGATTTATGCCGGGCCGCATGATTCTCACGTCGAGAAATACTTCCGGGCAACCGATCATCTTTGTTCACGATTGGCTGAACTGGGATTTATTGTCGTCAAGATTGACGGAATGGGTACAGCCAACCGCTCTAAAGCCTTCCATGATGTCTGCTGGAAGAATCTGAAAGATGCCGGTTTCCCGGACCGTATCGCTTGGATTAAAGCGGCAGCTGCCAAATATCCGTATATGGATATCAATCGTGTTGGTATTTATGGTTGGTCGGCCGGTGGGCAGAATGCTATGGCGGCTTTGCTGTTCCACAATGATTTCTATAAGGTAGCGGTTGCTTTGTGCGGTTGCCATGACAACCGGATGGATAAAGTGTGGTGGAATGAACAATGGATGGGTTATCCGATCGACGAATCCTATAGTGCTTCATCGAATGTGGACAATGCTTGGCGCTTGAAAGGAAAACTCCTGTTGATCAATGGCGAACTGGATGATAATGTTGATCCGGCTTCTACATTACAGGTGGTAAGCGAGTTGATGAAGGCAAACAAGAACTTTGATCAGCTCTACTTGCCGGGCAAGACACATAGCCTGGGCGGTCCGTTTGAAATGCACAAGATGCACGACTTTTTCGTCAAGAACTTGATGGGTGTCGAACCTCCGGCTTGGGAATAAGCTGGAACGGAAAAACGGGTAAGAGCTTGCGTGAGCATATTTGGTGCATCAAATCACCCGTTGCAAGGTCGCGTGAGCATATTTGGTGCATCAAATCACCTGTTGCAAGGTCGCGTGAGCATATTTGGTGCATCAAATTACCCGTTGCAAGGTTGCGCGAGCAGATTTGATGGATCAAATCATCAGCTGCAAGTGTGTACGGGTAGATTTGATCTATCAAAACAGCTGCCGCAAGTTTATGAGGGTATTCCGGAAAAGAGAAGGAATGAAAATGAATGATGCACGGGGCATCAAACGTTGCAGGTGGATACAAAAACAGAGGCATGAAGGTTTTAACGTCTTCGTGCCTCTGTTTCGTATAAATGCTTTTATTTCGGATGAATCCGAATATTGACTGTTTACATCAGCTTATTCAATGATGGTAATCCAACCGTAGTTGTCCGGTTCGTCACCATACTGGATGGCCCGCAATTTGTGATACAAGGTTTCGCAAACAGGACCTGGTTTGCCATCTTTAGCGATAACATACGATTTATTCTCGTCCAAGTCGTCAATTTGTGAGATCGGAGCGATTACGGCAGCAGTACCGCATTCAGCAGCTTCGTCGAATGTAGCGATTTCTTCCAATGGAACAGGACGACATTCTACTGTCAAGCCCATGTCGGCTGCCAGCTGTTGTAAGCTTTTATTCGTGATAGAAGGCAGGATTGAGTGAGATTTCGGAGTAATATAACTGTTTCCCCGAACACCGAAGAAATTAGCCGGACCACATTCATCGAGATATTTCTTTTCTTTCGGATCCAGATATAACACAGCCGCATATCCTTTTGAGTGTGCGATTTCGCCTGCTACCAAGCTGGCAGCATAGTTACCGCCCACTTTGATCGTACCTGTTCCGTTAGGAGCAGCGCGGTCGTATTCACGCAATATACAAACCTTAGACGGTTGGAATCCACCTTTGAAGTAAGGACCAACCGGAGTAACGAATACAACGAACATATATTCAGGAGCCGGTTTTACACCTACTTGTGCACCTAAACCCAACATCAACGGGCGAATATACAAAGCTGCACCACTTTCGTAGGGAGGAACAAAGCGTTCGTTCAGTTTTACGACTTTGCGGATTGCTTCTTCAAACATTTCAACCGGAAGTTCAGCCATCTTGATACCACGGCTGGAAGATTGCATACGTTTTGCGTTTTCATCCATACGGAATACACGAATCTTTCCGTCTTTTCCACGGAAAGCCTTTAATCCTTCGAATGATTCTTGTCCGTAATGCAGACAAGTAGCTGCCATGTGGATGTTTAATATTTCAGAAGAACAAACTTCCAGTTCTCCCCATTTTCCGTCTCGATAATAACATCTGACATTGTAATCCGTTTTGATATAGCCGAATCCCAATTCAGACCAATTTAAATTTTCCATGATTTCTTAGTATTTGATTTTGTTGCAAAGGTATTATTAAATAGTATAAATTGTTCTTTTTCGCTTACGTTTTTTAAGTCTTTGGGCATTTTATAGGAATTTGTTTTACGATGTGACTGAAAACGGATACAAATTCGTATTTTTGTGAAAAAAAAGAGAAGATGAACGTAGTAGATTTGATTAATAGCCATCAAGGAACAGCATTTACCTTCGAGATTCTGCCTCCGCTGAAAGGGAACAGTATCCAAAAGGTGTACCAAGTTATTGATAAGCTTCGTGAGTTTGACCCGAAGTACATTAATATAACATCACATCATAGCGAATACATTTATAAACCCCAGCCCGACGGTAGTTTGCGTAAAGTGAATATCCGGAAACGTCCGGGTTCGGTAGCTATTGCTTCAGCTATTCAGAATAAATACGGTATTCCGGCAGTACCTCACATTATTTGTAAGGGTTTCACAAAAGATGAAACTGAGTATGCCTTGATTGATTTGAATTTCTTGGGTGTACATAATCTGTTACTTTTGCGTGGTGATATCAAGACACTCGAAGTAGAACAACATCCGGAACAATATCATGAGCATGCAACCGATTTGCAGCAGCAGGTGAATCGTTTTAATGAAGGAATTGCATTAGATGGTTCGCGTATCGAAGGTATTGATACACCATTTTCGTATGGCATGGCTTGTTATCCGGAAAAGCATGAGGAAGCACCTAATATGGATTCCGACATTTATTATTTGAAGGAAAAAGTGAAGAACGGAGCCAGTTATTTGGTAACTCAGATGTTCTTCGATAACGAAAAGTTCTATGCTTTTGAGGATCGTTGTCGGAAAGAAGGCATAAACGTACCAATTATTCCAGGGATCAAACCTATTGTATTTCGTAATCAACTGACGGTATTACCGCGTGTGTTCCGTTCTGATATTCCAGAACCTTTTGCTGCCGAATTACGTAAATGTAAAACAGACGATGAGGCTAAGGAAGTTGGTGTAGAATGGTGTATCCAACAGTGTAAGGATTTGATTGCACATGGTGTTCCCAGTTTGCATTTCTATACCATGATGGCTTCTGAAAGTGTACGTCGGGTAGCTAAAGAGATATATTAAATCAGTTGACAAAGTTTTCTTTAAAACATAACATCATGAAACATCTATTTATTGCTGCCTTGTGTTTGGCAGGCTTTATGCAAGTAGTTGCTCAAGAACCTTTGAAAGATTGGGCTAATTTCGGAAGATATAAAGAGGCTAATGCTGCTGTTCAGCAACCCGTAAAAGCAGTCTTTATGGGTAATTCGATAACAGATGGCTGGCCTTCTGCTGATCCGGATTTCTTTACTAAGAATGGATATGTAGGACGTGGAATAGGTGGACAAGTATCTGCTCAAATGTTGATGAGATTCCGTCAGGATGTGATTAATCTGAAACCTCAGGCTGTTGTTATCCTGGCAGGAACCAATGACTTGGCCCATAATGATTATGCCGTGACTCCAGAACAAACATTTGATAATGTGGTTTCCATGGTTCAGTTGGCACAAGCCAATGGTATCCAAGTGATATTATGTTCTACGTTGCCGGCTTATCAATTTGGTTGGAGGCCAGAATTGAAACCGGCAGAGGATATTAAAGCTTTTAATAAGAAAGTGAAAGCTTATGCCGATGCTCATGATATTCTTTATGTTGATTATCATTCTGCGATGAAGGATGAACGAGATGGTTTACCGGAAAAGTATTCGAAAGATGGTGTGCATCCAACTCTGGAAGGTTACAAAGTGATGGAAAAACTGGTGCAAGAGGCTTTACAGAAAGTAGTGAAATAAAGCGTTGCTCATTCTTGGCCTGCTCAAAATAGAATCGCGTGGAGTTTACAATCGACACAAACAATAAAGAATTTCAGGAAGCACTTCAATTGATTTCCTTTACCCGTCAGTCTGTTTTCTTGACTGGAAAGGCAGGGACGGGTAAATCTACTTTCCTGAAATATATTTGTCAGCACACAAAGAAAAAGTATGTAGTGTTGGCTCCAACCGGAATTGCTGCCATCAATGCCGGAGGGATGACTTTGCATTCGTTCTTTAAATTGCCTTTTCGTCCTATGCTTCCTGATGATCCAGACTTGAGTTTGAAGAATGGGCGTATCTTTGACTTCTTTAAATATAATAAGGAACGTAGGAAGATTCTTGAAGAGGTCGAGTTGGTAATCATCGATGAGATCTCGATGGTAAGAGCAGATATCATTGATTGTGTCGATCGGATTCTGCGGGTTTATTCGGGTAATATGCGTTTACCTTTTGGTGGAAAACAATTGCTTTTTGTCGGAGATGTTTTCCAGTTAGAGCCTGTTGTTCCGTCTGATCAGCGGGAAATCTTAAATCTTTTCTATCCGAATCCTTTTTTCTTTTCGGCACGTGTGTTTCAGGAAATTCATCTGGTCCCGATTGAATTACAAAAGGTTTATCGTCAAAGAGATCCTATATTCATTGATATCCTGGATAAGATTCGTACGAATGTAGTCAGGCAGCCGGATTTGAATGTATTGAATGGACGTTGTTTTCCTCAATTTGAGCCGAAGAACGAAGATATGTATATCACGTTGGCAACACGTCGGGATCAAGTAGATTATATCAATGAACGGAAATTGGAAGAATTACCGGGTGAAGAATTTGTCTCGAAAGGAGTGATCAATGGTGATTTTCCTGAATCTTCATTGCCTACTGCCTTGAATTTGTCCATTAAAGAACAGGCGCAGGTGATTTTTATTGAAAATGATCGGGATCGGCGTTGGGTGAATGGAACGATTGGCATGGTCTCTGGTATTGATGAAGATGGTAATGTATATGTTTTGTTGGAAAATGGAAAAGAATATTTGGTAGAACGTTCTTCGTGGGAGAATTGTAAGTATAAATATAATGAGGAAGAGAAACGGATCGAAGAGGAAATTATTGGTACGTTTGAACAACTTCCAATTCGTTTGGCTTGGGCAATAACGGTACATAAAAGCCAGGGGTTGACTTTTAGCCGTGTCGTGGTAGATTTAAGTGGAGGCGTTTTTGCCGGTGGACAAACCTATGTGGCTTTAAGCCGTTGTACCTCATTGGAAGGTTTGGTGCTGAAGTCTCCTATTGTTTTACGAAATATATTTATCAGAAAAGAGATTGTTGATTTTAGCAGTCAGTTTAACGATAGGCGACTTATTGAGCAAAGCTTGCAAGAAAGTGAGGCTGAAATGCTTTATGTCAAAGCTGCCCAGAACTTTGATAAGCGGAATATGGCAGAGGCTGTTAGTGCATTCGCTTCAGCTGTCAAGAAACGGAATGAAATGGAGAATCCTTCTGTTCAGCGTTTGATCCGTCTGAAGCTTCAACGGTTAGTGAACCAAAAGGAGAAGATCAAAGCTTTACAAGAAGAGTTGCATGAGATGCGAACTGTCATGAAAGAATATGCTCATGAATATTATCTGATGGGTAATGAATGTGTCACCAAGGCTCATGATTTGGATGCAGGTCTCCGATGCTTTGACAAAGCTCTTAAGATGAATCCGAATTATGTGGATGCTTGGGTACGGAAAGGAGTGACATTATTCGATATGGGGGACAACTATGAAGCTTTGGTCTGCTTTAATAAGGCGGTAACTTTGGATTCGCAGTCATTCAAGGCTCGCTATAACCGGGGAAAAACATTTTATCTTCAGGGGAATTATGAAGAAGCTTTAGTTGATTTTATTAAAGCCTCTCAAGTAAAGCCGGAACATATTGCAACACATGAATATCTGGCTGATTTATTTCATTTGGCAGGCGATGAGGATATGTCAGAAAGACATTCTCTTTTAGCAGAGAAATTACGCTTGAAGGGGAAAAAGAAGAAAAAGTAAAGAGCCAATCATGTAGAAAATATTTGGCTGTTTCGAAAGTTTTGTATTATTTTGTTATCAGATTCAATGGAAAATGCCTTATAAAAACAGAATTTATTATTTAATTTATTGCTAACTAAATATTTTATTGTATGAAAAAAGTACTTATGTTAATCAGTTTGGTGTGTGCTTTTACCAGTGTAAGCGCACAAGAAGGAGGACATGTCGCTCCGGAATGTACAGAATGGTATTCTCCGCAGCCTCCTAAAGTTCAACCTGGAGACAAACCCGGTAATCCGCCATCAGATGCCATCGTTTTGTTTGATGGAAAAGATTTGTCTAAATGGGTTTCATTGGAAGATGGAAAGAAAGTGGATGCCAAATGGAAAGTAGAGGATGGCGCCATGGTTGTCGTTCCTGGAACCGGAACAATTCAGACAAAAGAATATTTTGGCGATTGCCAGTTGCATATTGAATTTAAAACTCCGAAACCAGGTCCAAATAATACTTTACAGATGAAAGGTAACAGTGGTATCTTCTTGCAGAGTATCTATGAAGTACAAGTGCTGGATGGAGAAGATAACCCAACATACGTAAATGGTATGGTTGGAAGTATTTATAAACAGCAGGCTCCTGCTGCCAATGCATTTACTGGAACCGAAAAGTGGCAGGTATATGATATCTATTGGAAAGCTCCTCGTTTTGGAACAGATGGGAAGATGGAATCTCCGGCTATGGTTACAGTGGTGTTGAACGGTATTCTGATTCAGAATAATTATATTCTGAAAGGAAATACACCGTATATTGGTTTTCCGACGTACAAACCTCACGGACGTTTGCCTCTCTTGTTGCAAGATCATGGTGTTCCTGTTGCTTATCGGAATATTTGGATTCGTAATTTATAAATCAGATAAGGCAGTCGTCAGGTACGACTGTTGAATCTTTTTCAGAGTATGTTACAAATGGTATGCCTTGAATGGCTATATTTGTAACATACTTTTTTGTTACTGGAGAGTTTGATCCTAGACAGTCATGGATGAAACTAAAAGTGTGGAAACTCAAAACTTATAAACGTAAATATATGGATACTCAACGCATAACAAGTAATTGGATTCAGGAACTGAAACCGAATGAAATCTTTGTATTTGGCAGTAATCTGGAAGGACAACACGGCGGTGGTGCCGCTTTGTTGGCATATCGGAAGTGGGGTGCTGTCTGGGGACAAGGTGCAGGCTTGCAAGGTCAGACTTATGGTATTCCAACAATGCATGGCGGAGTAGAAGCGATTCGTCCGTATGTAGATGAATTCATCGCTTTTGCCAAAGCTCATCCTGAATATATCTTTCTGGTAACTGAGATAGGTTGTGGTATTGCTGGTTTTAAACCTGCGGAAATTGCTCCTTTGTTTCAAGACGCCATTCCCGTCGGGAATATTTATCTTCCCGAACGGTTCTGGCAAATCTTGAATGCTTGATTAGTCCTTTTGTGGAATCGGACAACTGAACTGATAGTTTCCGGACGGAATTTCTAGCCAACAGTGGTCCGATTCTTCCCGTATGATTTGTATGAGGGAAGAGGAAGCGATACTTTCCCCGCTTTCTTTTATTAATTGAGATTTATTGGGAATGAACACCTGAGCTTTCGTATTGGCTGGAATATGTACTTGAAGCGTATAGATTCCATTTTCCTTTTTCCATTGACAGGTGATTTTCCCGCGTGATGATTCATAGCTACTATTTACCCATTGTAGATCGCCGCTCGCCTGAGGATGGATACATATTTGTTTAAATCCGGGTGACAAGGCTTTGATTCCTGCCAGCGATTGATACATCCATTCTCCGACACTACCGAACATCGGGTGATTATGGGAAAAGACATTGTCTGAATATTTCCATGTTTCCCATAAGGTTGTTGCGCCTGAAGATAACATATGACCCCAGCCTGGAAAATCTGTTTGTGTAGCCATCTGATAGGCAATGTCATTTAAGTTCAGATCACTTAAGATGGTAAGTACGATTGGGGTACCGAAAATACCAGAGGTAATGTGGTTGTTCCGGTCGGAAATCGCCTGAACTAATTGTTGGATTACTTTTGTTTTTATCTCTTCAGGAATAAGTCCGTAGTATAAACCGAAGGCTTGTTCTGCAGGTGTTCCGTTACCAATCTTTCCTGTACTGGTTTGAACAAACTTTTGGATGAATGCCGCTTTGATTTTTTGAGCGAGTGATTCATATTGTTGCTGATCAGCCTTCCGGTTTGTGAGTTGGGCAAATTCCGTTATCAAAAGGACATGATGATAAAAGTGCGCAGTAGCAAATAACGCTGGAATACGTTGGTCCAGACTTTCGTGGTCATTAATGCAGCGGTCAATCATATAATCCTCCGCTTTTGAGGCAAGGAAATCTACTTGCTTTTTGAGTTGAGGATAATAATTCTCAATAATTCGTTTATCACCATAATATTCGTAAAGCTGTTTTTGCAGGAAAGCGAAAGCCAGTTGCCAACCAATCGGACCCGAGCCGTCTCCCAAACCTTGATCGGCTATCCCATTATAAGGTGCTGTTTCTGTAAATCCGCCTAAAGGACGCTGATCGTTGGCAAAGTCCCGGATTGCTTTGGCATAGAAATTATGCATGTCATAGAAATAACAGAAAGTACGCGAAACACCTACAATGTCACCTCCGTATCCAAACTTTTCACGAGCCGGACAATCCGATTCTACACTGAACACATTGCTGAGAAATGTATAATCCAAAACGCGGTGTAAGCGATTGAGCAATTCGTTTGATGATGAAAACTCTCCCGTGGCTTTCAGGTCTGCACTTAATCGGATTCCTTCAATATTATCTAATGTAGGTCTGCCCGGCCAACCTGTGACTTCGATGTATCGGAATCCATGGAATGTGAATTGAGGCATCCAGATTTCCTCTCCTTCACCTTTTAATATATAGGTATCTTCCTGCCATGCTGTTGGTGGAGCTCCTGCTGATTCCTGGTTCGCATTCCAAACGGTTTTATGTTGGCCGGCAACGGATGTCATCACGTTTAGGCTTCCGTCTGAATAGACATCTTCTCCGTAACGGATGGTAATACGTGTTCCTTTCGGTCCTTTTACTTTAATACGGGCAACGCCTGCCATGTTCTGTCCGAGGTCGAAGACAAATTCACCTTGTCGTGTTTCCGTCATGCGGGTTGGACGAATTATTTCACGGATGCGTATGGGTGGTTGCATTTGAGCGGTCAGTTTTCCTTGCGGAGGCGTTGGAACTGGAATCGCCTGTTTCCAAGATGAAGCATTGAACGTTGGTTTGTCCCAATCTTTGATTTCTTTGCGGGCATCATATTTTTCTCCCAGATAGACATTATTACGTAGAATAGGACTATCGGCGAAGGTCCAGCTGGAATCCGAATAAATCCATTCTTGTTTCCCGTTTTCGTAAGTGATCAATAGTTGGGCTTTCAAACAAGGTTGTCCAATGGTCAGGTATTCTCGCAAGTTTTTGAATATCGGCATAGGAATTGGATTATAAAAGCCATTACCTAAAACGACACCCAGACAATTCTTACCGGTTTGGAGCATCTCGATAATATCATACGTACTGTATAGGATTTCTTTGTCATAATTCGTCCATCCGGGATCAAGTCTTCTGTCACCGATTCGTTGACCGTTCAGGCTAGCTTCATAATATCCGATACCGGCTATGTACAAGCGAGCTGATTGAATACCGTCTTTTGCCTGGAAAGTTTTCCGAAATAGGGGAGCAGGATTGTCTTTATAGAAATCATTCGGATCAGAAGGAGCCTGACTTCCATCATAGATCCACGATGCTTTCCAATCGTCGGCTTTTAACATGGCTGTTTCCCACCAGGCCGTTTCGCTCCAATCGGATGCTTCTCCTTGTTGGTTGTAAATCCTTACTTTCCAATAGTAGCGGGTAAATGATTTCAGTTTTTTCCCGGCATAGGGAATCAATAAGGTTTCATCACTTTTTATCCGTCCACTGTTCCAGACATCAGCTTTCCCTTTTTCCAGCTTTTCCTGGTCGGTCGAAACCAGAATCTCATAAGCAGACTGATATTGATTTCGTTCGTCTGACTCCAACTTCCAGCTTAACAAAGGTTGTGGCTGGTCGATTCCCAATGGATTTTGAATATGTTCGCATGTCAGATGGAACACTTTTAATGAAGCTGCCTGGCAGATACACGCATAAAGCAGCCAACCGATAAGCAGAGAAAATTTTTTCATTTGAGTATGTTGTTAGGTGATTCTATACAAAGAAATGGAAAATAAGACAATCGGACTTTATAAATTTGATAGAAGATTTATCAAAAATGGAAGTTAGGGTGTTGTTAATATATTTCCTTTATCAGGATGTATGGATCAAAAAGATAGGAAAACTTAAATCAAGAGAGCAAGACAATATATAACAAAAAAGGGATATGATTAATAATTACCATATCCCCATTTCATCAGTTCCAATTTACCGATCAAAGTCAAGCAATTGGAAGAGAGTTTCATCCATTTAGAAACCAACCTTTTCATACTTTTACTTTTAAATCAACCTTTTGACGTTTCTAAAGAAGATTCTGTCAAAATAAAAACCTAAAAAATACATCAACGAATCAACCAATCTAAAATCGAAAACCTACCTCTTAAAAACCTTATTCGAATCTTCTTTCTCTCGTTTACCTAAACAATCTTTTGCCATTTACAAAGTCCTGAATTTCTTTAGTGTACTAAAGTAGTCCGAACTTGTTTTCTTAACAATGACGCTTCATTGTTGTTATGAAAGAACCTTTTCTAACTTCTTCTTTGTGCTTAACGGTTATGTTTTACGACACAAAAGTACTGTCTAATTTGATATGTTGTATATGTGTTTCGCGTTTTTTTTAGTGTAAAAAGTTTTTCTTGATATAAGGCAAAAAATAGGCTTATTAAAATGTTTTAGTATAAAAGAGAAACAAGCCAAATAAAATCTCTGTAAATTTGAACGCTTTTTTACCTCATTTATATTGTTGAATCAAACAGACGAAAAATCCATGTTAGAAGATATTTTGAAGTATAATCGGGAATTTGTTGAACGCAAAGGGTATGAGAAGTATATAACCAATAAATATCCGGATAAGAAAATAGCCATTGTTTCGTGTATGGACACACGGTTGACGGAACTTTTGCCTGCAGCTTTGGGCTTGAAGAATGGTGATGTGAAGATCATCAAGAATGCAGGCGGAACAATTTCTCAGCCTTTCGATAGTGTAATCCGTAGTTTGCTGGTAGCGATTTATGAATTGGGTGTGACTGAAATTATGATTATCGGTCATACAGATTGCGGTGTTCAGCATATGGACAGTGACATGATGATTCATCACATGATGGAACGTGGTATTTCGAAAGATCATATTGATATGATGCGTTATTGCGGGATCGATTTCGAATCGTGGTTGAGCGGTTTCGACGATACCGAGAAGGCTGTTCACGAATCTGTTGAGCTGGTACAACATCATCCGTTGATTCCTTCCGACATAGTAGTGCGCGGTTTTATTATGAATTCCGTTACGGGTGAGTTGACTCAGTTATAATCGAAGTAAAATCTTTTGTAAAATCTATATATCATGAATAGGAAATGGCTTTTAGGCTCGTTGCTTAGTGTTGGAATGGTTCCGACTTTTGCAGCGGATTATACGAATATTATTTTGGTGAATCTGGATGATGTTGGTTACGGCGACTTTTCTTGTAACGGCGCTTATGGTTACAAGACACCGCAAATCGACTTATTGGCGGCGCAGGGAGTCCGCTTTACGCATTTCTTGGCTGCCCAGCCTATCAGTGGAGCTTCGCGAGCCGGATTGCTGACGGGTTGCTATCCGAACCGCATTGGCTTTTCCGGTGCTCCCGGTCCTGACTCAAATTATGGGATTCATCCGGATGAAATGACTTTGGGTGAAGTCTTGAAGCAGAAAGGTTATAGTACGGCTATCTTTGGAAAATGGCATTTGGGAAGCCAGCATGCTTTCCTTCCGTTACAGAATGGTTTTGACGAATATTACGGTTTGCCTTACTCGAACGATATGTGGCCGTTTCATCCGCAGCAGGGCGAGATATTCAATTTCCCGGATCTTCCTACCTACGACGGAAATGAGGTGGTAGGTTATAATACGGATCAAAGCTGTTTTACGACTGATTATACGACGCGTTCCATTCAGTTTATCCGGAAAAACAAGAATAAGCCTTTCTTCCTTTACTTGGCACATAGTATGCCTCATGTTCCGTTGGCTGTATCTGACAAATTTAAAGGTAAGAGTGAGCAGGGACTTTTCGGGGATGTGATGATGGAAATAGACTGGAGTATCGGAGAAGTCTGGAAGACGGTGAAGGAACTGGGTTTGGAAGAACAGACGCTGATTGTGATTACTTCCGACAATGGTCCGTGGGCGAATTATGGAAATCATGCCGGTTCGGCTGGCGGATTACGGGAAGCAAAAGCTACAACCTTCGACGGCGGAAACCGGATTCCTTGTATTATGTATTGGAAAGGACATACGCAGGCCGGAACGATTTGCAATAAGTTGGCTTCCAACATTGATTTGCTTCCTACTTTTGCCGAGATTGCCGAAGCTCCGTTACCTCCCAGAAAGATTGATGGCGTCAGTATCTTGCCTTTGATCGAAGGCGATGAACAGGCTAATCCGCGGGAATCGTTTGTATATTATTATAATCGAAATGATTTGGAGGCGGTAACCGACGGTGAATTTAAACTGGTCTTTCCGCATAAATACGTAACCTACGGAGCTTATGCTCCGGGCAACGACGGAAAACCCGGTAACCTGGCAACTGTCGAACTACGTGCCAGCGAACTGTATGATTTGCGACGTGATCCCGGAGAACGTTACAATGTGCTGCATCAGTATCCGGAACAGGCTGCCAAGTTGATGAAGATCGCCGACGAAAAGCGTAAGGAGTTGGGCGATAACCTGACGCGTGCCAAAGGAACCGAGGTGCGTGAACCGGGATTGGTAGCTGGAAAAGAACGGAAAGATTTATAAGATAAGTGTAATCGACGGGTGATTGTCGTTGGTTTCTCGTAGGGTTTTAATTTTTTGACAGATGTGCTAAAGCTTTTCCATATCCGTCAAAAAGCTTTAGCACATATATGGTAAAGCTTTACGACAGCTGTCAAAAATATGAAAACCGGTATATTTGGGGCTGGAAGATCATCGTATCTTTGATAAAAGATCTGATGCGGAAGGCCGGCTCAAGAGCATTTCAGGTCCCGGCATTGGCAGGAGAGAGATTCGAACTCGATGGTACTGTGTGAAATTCCTGCCGAGAGGAAAATTTGTTTGATACGGGGTTTGACCGACTCCATTTCTGCAATATTGTTCAAAACAATATGGACCGTGGCGGCATTCTCGGTAGTGCTGATTCCCCAGATATGCAGGTGATGCCAGCTTTTTACTTGAGGAAGGGCTTCGATTTCCTGTTGGATGTTTTCCAGATGTACCGATGATGGAACGGCATCGATGGAGAGAAACAGACTTTCCTTCAGCAAGCCGAAGGTGGAAAACAGGATGACTGCGGCAATGAGCAGACTGATGATTGAATCAATCCAGTTCCAACCCGTGTAACTGATCAGGATACCTGAGATAACAACTCCTACGGAAACGAGTGTATCCATCATCATGTGGAGAAATGCACCTTGCACGTTCAAATCTTTCTTCCGGTCGCGCATCAATAGCCAAGTTGTCAGTCCGTTGATGAGAATACCGATGCCGGCTGTCCAGCTGATGGCTTCGCCCGATACCGGTTCGGGATGTTTCAGTTTATAAATACTTTCAATCAGAATGGCACCTACGGCAACCAGCAGAATCACGGCATTGACCAGCGAAATCAGAATTGTAGCTTTCTTGTATCCATAGGTAAAATGATGGGTGGCATGGAGTTTTGCCATCCGAAACGCAATCAGTGCCAGCAACAGACTGAATACATCACTCAGATTGTGGCCTGCATCGGAAAGTAAGCCCAATGAATTGTAGATAAACCCGACACCTGCTTCGATAACGACGAACAATAAGTTGAGCGCGATGCAGAAGATGAATATTTTGTTCAGCGAAGCCGGTACCAAGTGGTGCTCGTGATGATGTGTATGTTCGTGATGGTTTGCCATTTCTCGTTTGTTTAATTGTATATATTCGTTTCTAACCCAAGCAAAAGTAGAAAGACCTACGTTGTTTTGCAATACCTATTTATGTGTATTTGCATTGGTCCCGAAATATTTTTCCAATGCAGTCAGACTGCAGTCTTTGAGTATGACTGTTTTATCTTGATCTAACAGATACATGGACGGGAAACCGAGAATATCATACAGCTCTTTCCCGTAGATTGCTTGTGATTCGTCCATTCCTATTTCCCACGACGGCTGCATCTGTTGTGCCATAGTTTGCCATAAGCGTTTGTTTTCTCCCGGATAAATGGCCAGGATGGTTAATTGCTTATCTGAGATTTGCTGATTGAGCTGCGTCATTTTCTCCAGACGTAGGATGACTTGGTGGCAATCGTCGCATTCCGGATCGAAGAAAAGGAGCAGGATGAGTGGAGTCTGCAGTTCGGAAAGCCGGTGCTGGCTACCGTCAGATTTTGTATAACTGAAGTCTGCTGCCGTACTGCCCACTTTGTTTTTGCTTACCGACTTCAATAACATGGTGGGCCGCAGTTTGTCGTCGTCATTTAGTTTGTCCGACGCCATCATCTTCTGGAGAACCGGAATAAAAAGTGCCTCGTTTCGCATCGGCGAAGTAGCATCATAAAGGTATTTCTCCAGGGTATTGTAAAAGAATAAGAATCCATTGAGGGTGACAGATGCCTTATCCATCAGAGCTGACAACGAGTTTTCGGCTTCTGCTGCCGGAACCAGGCGGAAAAGATCCACATAATCCACCAAAGCCTGTTCGACAACTTCCGGCTGGTTCATGAATTGCAGACTGTCGGCAAACGAGAAACGATCCCAATAGTGCGCTACCAGATAAGAAGAACGCGACTCAACTGTCTGAAGTGTATCCGGAATGACTGGAAGCGTAAAGCCGTTTGTTCCTGATTGGGCCATTAAATCTGTTGGGAAAAACAAGTGGCCGGCAAGTCCGATCAGTAAGAGTAATAACTTATTCATAGAAGTTGAGTTTATGCGTTGTTTATGTTTGTATGTTTATAGTTTCGACAAAAGTAATATTAAAAAGGTTTCTTTGTCAAATAATGTCGTACATTTGTCTATAAAATAAGGAAACAGATAAAGATGATAGATCAACCTACTATAGACCGAATATTGGATGCCGCGAATATCGTGGATGTCGTTTCTGAATTCGTTACACTTCGGAAGAGAGGAGTCAATTATGTAGGGCTTTGTCCTTTCCACGACGATAAGTCTCCGTCGTTTTATGTTTCTCCTGCCAAAAATATCTGTAAATGTTTTGCCTGTGGTGAAGGCGGAACGGCTGTTCATTTCATTATGAAGCATGAACAGATCGGATATTTTGACGCACTTCGCTTTTTGGCCAAGAAGTATAATATAGAAATAGCTGAACGGGAACTGAGTGACGAAGAGAAACGAGTCCGTAGTGACCGGGAAAGTATGTTTATCGTGAATGCCTGGGCACAACAGTACTTTTCACAGATGCTGCATGAGCATGTGGAAGGGAAGACTGTCGGGATGCGGTATTTCATTGAACGTGGTTTCCGCGAAGATACGATTCGGAAGTTTCAGTTGGGATATAGCCTGGACCAGCGGGATGCTTTGTATCAGCAAGCTTTGCGGAAAGGGTATAAGAAAGAATATCTGGAGAAAACCGGACTCGTGATTGCTTATGAGAACGGGAATGTAAATGACCGTTTCCGCGGACGTGTTATCTTTCCGGTCCATTCGTTGAGTGGGAAAGTCGTTGCCTTTGGCGGACGTGTTTTAAAGAAGGATGAAAAAACAGCCAAGTATGTCAATTCTCCTGAAAGTCCGATTTATCATAAGAGCAATGAACTGTATGGTATTTATTTTGCCAAGCAGGCCATTGTGAAAGCCGACCGTTGTTATCTGGTGGAAGGTTATACGGATGTGATTTCCATGCACCAGTCGGGCGTAGAAAATGTAGTAGCTTCGTCGGGAACAGCCCTGACACATGGACAGATTCGCCTGATTCATCGGTTTACCAATAATATTACGGTATTATATGATGGCGATGCCGCCGGTATTAAGGCAGCCATTCGTGGTATAGATTTGCTGCTCGACGAAGGCATGAACGTAAAAGTCGTTTTGTTGCCCGACGGAGAAGACCCTGATTCGTTTGCCCGTTCGCATAGCGCGACCGAGTTTACTGAATTTATCCGTCAGCATGAAACTGATTTTATCCGCTTCAAGACGAAGTTGTTGCTGGCCGATGCCGGGAACGATCCGGTCAAACGGGCGGCCTTGATCGGGGATATTATCCGGACCATTGCGATTGTGCCGGATGATATAACGCGTACGATTTATATCCGGGAGTGTAGTGCCATGATGGAGATTGACGAACAGGTCGTCTTGAATCAGGTCAATAAACAACGCTTGTCGAAAAACGAACAGAAGCCTTCGGTTCCGGTAACGAACCGTTCGACAACGGAGATTCTGCCGCCCGATTATTCCATTTCGGAGCCGTCTGGTCAGATGCAGGAAGTGCCGGTCGCTACAGCCGAACCGGTTTCCGACCAGTTACCTCCGGATTTTCCGCCACCTCCGGAAGAAGAGTTCTCAGGATCCAACGAGATACCGGAAATTCCGCCTTCGGCTCCTGTGGAAGAAACCCAGGTAATGACAAGACAACGTTCTCCGTATGAGGCATTCGAGATTGCTTTGCTGCGTTATGTGGTACGTTATGGAGAACGGGTTTTATATGATTATGTAGATGAGGAAACCAAAGAACGTATTGTCATGCGGGTGGCCGAGTTTATCCGGGATGATCTGGAGCGGGATGATTTGTCGTTCTATACACCGATATTCAAGCAAATGCTCGATGAAGCTGCCAACCGTTGTGGTGAAGAGACTTTTATTGCCCATCGTTATTTCCTGTCACATCCTGATCCGTTGGTAAGCCGTGTTGCTGCCAACCTGATGAGTGAGAAATACCAGTTGAGTAAATATCATTTCAAGTTTCGGGAAGTAGAACAGGAAGAAGACAAACTGGATCAGCTGGTAGTTCGTGATCTGTTCGCATTCAAGGAAGCCTATATCATGCGTCAGCTAAAGGAAAAGCAGGAACAGTTGAAGCAGCTTTCGTCTGCCGATTCTGAGCAGATTCTGGCAATCATGAAAGAAATTGCCCAGCTGAATGAAATCAAAAAGGTCCTTTCGAAAGAATTAGGAGAGCGGATTGTATTGAAAATGTAATGGATAGAGAAGAATAAACTATAAAAATGAAAGATAAAGATGGAGTATTTATTAGAAACCCAAGAGGTGGTCAAGCAGTATGCCAATCATTTGGCGCTCGATCATGTCAGTATTCAGGTACCTGAAGGCCAGATTTTTGGTCTGCTGGGACCGAATGGAGCCGGAAAAACAACACTGATCCGAATCATTAACCGTATCACGGCGCCCGATAGTGGTTCTGTTTTGTTCAACGGTCGCCCTTCTGTACAGGACGATATTTACCAGATCGGTTATTTGCCGGAAGAACGTGGTCTGTACAAGAAAATGAAAGTAGGAGAGCAGGCCATTTATTTGGCACAGCTGAAAGGTCTGTCTTACCAGGAAGCCAAGAAACGTTTGCAAGCCTGGTTTGAGAAGTTCGACATCATGCCTTGGTGGAACAAGAAGCTGGAAGAACTGTCTAAAGGAATGCAACAGAAGGTTCAGTTCATTATTACTGTTGTACATGAGCCCAAACTTTTGATTCTGGACGAACCATTCAGCGGTTTCGATCCGGTAAATGCTGAATTACTGAAACAGGAAATCCTTGAACTGAAAGATAAAGGACATACGATTATCTTCTCAACACACAACATGGGTTCGGTAGAAGAAATATGCGATCATATCGCGCTGATCAATCATTCGCATGTAGTATTGAAAGGTTCAGTGCAGGAAGTTCGCGAACAGTTTAAGTCTTATCAATATGCCTTGCGGGTAAAACAAGGTCCGGAGACATTGCCGGTATTGAATTCTGCTTTGTTTGAAGAGCAAGGACGAAAAGAGCTCACGGGCGGAGAACTGGAAATCCGGATCAAGAAGCAGAAGGACGTTTCCAATTCTGAATTGCTCCATCAGCTGGCTGGTCAGCTGGATATTATTTCTTTCCAGGAAGAAATCCCGTCTATGCACGATATTTTTATTCAAGTAGTAGCTAACCATCCTTTAACATCAACCGATCATGAGTAAACTAGGACTAATCATCAAGCGTGAGTATTTACAGCGCGTAAGTAAGAAATCATTCCTTTTATTGACCTTTTTGGCACCTGTCCTTTTTGCTGCCATGGTGTTTGTACCGCTTTGGCTGGCAACCTTGAAGAGCGACGAGGTGAAGAATATTGTCGTATTAGATCAGGTCGGTAAATATGCCTCTGCATTCAAGAATACCGATGAATACCGTTTTCTCCCGGCTGAAGGAGATATGGAAGAATATCGGAAGAGTGAAGATAAGGAAATCGAAGCCTTCCTTGCTATCTCAGACGATCTACTTACACATCCGGAAGCTGCAACTTTGTATTCCAAGAAACAGATTCCGATGGGATTGAAGCGGGAAGTGAATAATCAGTTATCCGCTATGCTGGAACAGGAAAAGTTGGATTCCTATCAGATACCGGATTTGAAGCAAATCATTGACGACTGCAAGGTTTCATTCGATATCCAGACAGTCAAGTGGGAAGACGATGGTTCGGAAAGCAGTTCGTCGGCAGAAGTGATGACAGCGATCGGCTTTGTTTCTACCTTCCTGATTTATATGTTTATCCTGATGTATGGTTCGATGGTGATGCAGGGCGTGATGGAAGAGAAGACCAATCGTATTGTCGAACTGATGGTTTCGTCGGTCAAACCGTTTGACCTGATGATGGGCAAGATTGTCGGTATCGGCATGGTGGGTTTGACTCAGGTCTTTTTATGGGGAATCCTGACGATCGTATTGGTATCGGGCAGTTTGTTCCTCTTTGGCGGAGATGCAACACAAACAGCCGATCTGATGATGTCGAGCAATATGAATCAGGCTGCCATGATGACTTCTACTGACCCGACGGTATTGAAGATACAGGATATCATTCATTCCATTCCGATTGCGACCTTGGGTATCAACTTCTTGTTGTATTTTATAGGAGGATATGTTCTGTATGCCTCTCTGTTTGCAGCTATTGGAAGTGCCATCAACCAGCCGGAAGATGCCAATCAGTTCATGACCCCGATGATGATCTTCATTCTGTTCGGTTTCTATGCCGGTATTTACAGTGTGGAAAATCCGGACGGTCCGTTGGCTTTCTGGTGTTCGTTGATTCCTTTCACGTCGCCGATCGTGATGATGGTGCGTCTGCCTTATGATATTCCTTTGTGGGAACATATCCTTTCCTTGGTTTTGCTTTTTGTGGCAGCCTACGGTTGTGTATGGATTTCTGGGAAGATCTATCGGACGGGTATTTTGATGTACGGAAAGAAGCCATCTATAGCCGAACTTATCCGTTGGATCAAGTACAAGGCCTGATCTGTAGCTGTTAACGATATTTATATGGCAGAAATCGGATTTGGAATATTTCTTGTAGAAGTTATTTAATAAATAATTGATTTGAGTATGGCTTATATAGATTATTACAACATTCTTGGTGTGAGCAAAGATGCTTCTCAGGAAGACATTAAAAAGGCTTTCAAGAAGCTGGCTCGTCGGTATCATCCGGATTTGAATCCGAATGATCCGGATGCACATCGGAAGTTCCAGGAAATAAATGAAGCCAACGAGGTCTTAAGTGATCCCGAAAAACGGAAAAAATATGATGAATATGGCCAAAACTGGAAACATGCCGATGAATATGAAGCTCAAAAGCAGGCTTATGGTAATCAGCAGAATGGAGGATTCCATACTTCGTTCTGGTCATCTTCAGGAGAGAATGAGGGCGAATTTTCTGATTTCTTTGAATCATTGTTCGGTTCGCGTAGAGGCGGCAGGCGGCAAGCCAACTATGGATTTCGTGGACAAGACTATACGGCAGAGTTACATCTGACTTTGCGTGAGGCTGCAGAAACGCATAAACAGATTCTGACAGTAAATGGAAAGAATCTGCGGATTACGGTTCCGGCAGGTGTAGCCGATGGGCAGACCATTAAGTTGGCTGGCCAAGGTGGACCGGGTGTAAATGGTGGTCCGGCAGGTGATTTGTATATCACTTTTGTCATTACGCCGGATGCCCGGTTCAAACGTGAGGGCAATGATCTGTACACGACCGTATCGTTGGATTTGTTTACGGCCGTATTAGGTGGAGAACAGATCGTGGATACGTTGGATGGTAAAGTTAAATTGACGATTCAACCCGGTACGCAGAACAATGCCAAGGTTCGGTTGAAGGGAAAAGGCTTCCCGGTCTATAAGCAGGAAGGAACGTATGGCGACTTGATTGTTACCTATACGGTCAACATTCCGACTCATTGGAACGAAGAACAGAAACGTCTGTTCCGTCAGATACAACAGCTTTCATAACTTAATACGCAAGAATTATGGATACAGAATATGTTATTGTCAGTGAATACTGCCAGAAATGTCATATTGATCCGGAGTTTATCCTGTTGCTGGATGAAGGCGGACTGATTGATTTGAATGTAGTGAACGACGAATCTTACTTGCCGGTTTCGCAGTTGAAAGATGTTGAGCAATACACGCGGATGTATTATGATCTGTCCATTAACTTGGAGGGAATCGATGCTATCCATCATTTGTTGAAGCGAGTTGAACAGCTGCAAGCGGAAGTTTTTCGCCTGAAAAACCGTCTGCATTTGTATGAAGCGGATGATTATTCCGGATTTGAAGATATTTAACATTGTGGTAAAGGGTTGATACTTTGTAGATTGTTTCCTTGATTACGGCGCACGGAGGGAAAAAAGAGACGAAAAGCTTGACAGAGTAAAAAATGTTTTCTACTTTTGCAGCCGTAATCAAGAGACAATGATTACAAAGCGAGATCGCGGAGTGGAGCAGTGGTAGCTCGTTGGGCTCATAACCCAAAGGTCGTCTGTTCGAATCAGGCCTCCGCAACTAAGGAAGAGGATTCAATGTGAATCCTCTTTTTTTTATGTCTTTCGGATAAATCTGTTACTGTTGCTTCCGATAGCTCCACACCGCCCAGGCATTGAACAAGATGCCGAATCCCAGTAGGCAACCCAATGGTTTACCGACTTCTGCCAGGCTACTTCCTTTGAGATAAACCATCCGGATAAACTCTACAAAATACTTTAAAGGATTGAATGCTGCTATGGATTGTGCCCATTCCGGCATACTCCCGACAGGAGTGAAAAGTCCGCTCATCAAAAGCATGATGATGACGAAGAACCATGTAACGAACATAGCTTGTTGTAAGGTGCTGGAATAGTTGGAAATGGTGATACCCACGCCAGACACTAAGAAGATGAAAATACCGGCACCGATATAAATGGTAGAAAGTGAACTGGCAGGAACAAGTCCGTAGATAAGCCAAGCCAACAGCATGGCAATACTCAGTACAAAGAAACCAATGAGCCAATAAGGGATCAGTTTACTCAATGTGAAGACAACTTTACTTACGGGTGTGACATTGATTTGCTCGATAGTACCATTCTCTTTCTCACTGACGATGTTCAGAGCTGGCAGGAAACCGCAGATGAGGAAAAGCATCATAGTCATCAAGGCTGGTACCATATAATGTTTATAGTCCAGATGCGGATTATAGAGGTAACGGATGGAGGTAGTATCCGGTTGGTGGTTGATGATCTGTGCCAGATAAGAACTACCTAGACTTCCTTTCATGCCGTTGATGGCGTTGGCTGCAATCTGTACTTCTGCTGGTTTACCTAAGATTTGCTCTTTCTCAAAATCAATAGGTATTTGCAAGATAATATCAATTTGATCCTTTTCGATGGCCTGAAGCGCCTCTTCATAGGATACCGCCATGTGCTGAAGGCGGAAATAACGAGAAGCCTCGATCTGTTGGATGAGTCGTCTGGATGTCTGTGAATGATCTTGGTCAATAATAGCCAGGCGGACATCTTGTACTTCGAGTGTGGCTGCCCAAGGAAATACAATTAACAGCATACAAGGAAACAGCAGGATGAGTCTCGGCAGGAAACTGTTTCTGAACAATTGCTTGAATTCTTTTTCTATCAGATAGCTTAACATAAGTAATACGTTTTAATTCAGCCGGTTCTTGAATAAACGATAGGTGATGAGCATGAATACACATCCCATCCCTATTAATATACCGATTTCCGGATATAGTAATGATAAGGGAACACCTTCAATCATGATTTTACGGACCAGTTCGATGTACCAACGAGCTGGAATTAGGTTGGACAGGAACTGTAAAACGGGCGGCATGCTTTCTATGGTGAAAATCATACCAGATAGCAGGATAGTAGGAATCATCAGTAACATACCGGAGATGAGTAGTGCGACTACTTGCTTTTCGGTGACGCAGGAGATCAATAGTCCCAATGTAAGTGAAACAAGAATAAAGAGTATCGAGACCGCAAGTAATCCGAGTAAACTTCCTGCAATCGGTACATGGAGTACGAAACGGGATAAAAGTAAGATCGTTGTCAGATTGATGATCGAAAGCAGAAAATAAGGAACAGCCTTCGACAAAATCACCGATAACGGCCTTGCTGGTGATACAAGCAGAATTTCCATGGTGCCGGTTTCCTTTTCCCGAACAATGGAAATGGAAGTCATGATGGCACAAATCAACATCAGGATCAGTCCCATGACACCTGGTACGAAGTTATAGACACTTTTCATCTGTGGATTATACAGCAACTGGATATTGGGAATAACTTTTGGCAATGAACCGGAACCTTTTAACTGGGCTTCGGCTTGTGCCAAAATGCTTTGTGCATAATTACTCCGTATGACAGCTGAATTTGGTTCGGATGCGTCTGCTATAATTTGTATGTGTTGTTCCTCGTTATAAATCCGGTTACTGTATTGCTGTGGGAAAACGATGGCCAGATCGGCATTCCCTTTTCGGAAAGCCTGCTGTATCTCTTCAGGCGAATGGACGATTTGGATGATTTGGAAATATTCGTTCGCTTCCAATCTGTCCACGATCTGTTGTACGGCTATGTCATAGTTGGGAGCCAGAATAAGCGTCCGGATGTTTTTGACTTCGGTAGAAATAGCAAAGCCGAACAGGATAATTTGTATGACAGGCATGATCAAAAGTATCATAATCGTGCGAGTATCCCGTAGAATATGATAAAACTCTTTCTTGATAAAGGCAAAAAACTGTTTCATGATTCAATCTGATTTACGAATAGCACCACGTGCCAATTGTTGAAATACTTCGTCCATGTTCTGTGCTTGATACTGTTGTTTGAGTCGTTTCGGCGTATCAATGGCTTTGATCTTTCCATCCACCATCATAGAGATTCGGTCACAATATTCGGCTTCATCCATATAATGGGTAGTGACGAATATCGTGATGCCTCGTTCGGCTGCCTGATAAATTAATTCCCAAAACTGACGGCGGGTGGCAGGATCTACTCCTCCGGTCGGTTCGTCCAGAAATACCAGTTCCGGTTCATGAATGATGGATACCGAAAAGGCCAACCTTTGTTTCCAACCCAACGGTAGTTCGCGGACCAGCGTTTCACGTTCATTATTCAGGCCGATCCGTTGCAACATCTCATCTGTACGTATAGGTATTTCGGATGCCGGAACACCGTAAATACCGGCAAACAGACGGACGTTTTCCCATACTTTCAAATCTTCATATAGAGAAAACTTCTGACTCATATAACCAATGTGTTTCTTGACATCTTCAGCCTGTGTATTGACATCATATCCGGCAACAAAAGCTTTTCCTGAAGTTGGTTTGCTGAGTCCGCAAAGCATACGCATGGCTGTTGTCTTTCCTGCTCCATTAGCTCCTAGGAAACCAAAGATTTCTCCTCGTTTCACCTCAAATGAGATATGATCAACCGCTTTGAAGTTACCGAACTGTTTCACCAAATCTTTTACTTGGATAATCGTTGTTTCTGTATCCATACGCCGATTTCGCTGGAGAGCTGGTGGACACAATATGTCATGGAATTGTTGGAGGATGACATCTGGTGTGTCTATGCCTTTGATACATCCTTCCTGAATAAATGCAATCCGGTTACATTGGCGTGCTTCGTCCATAAAAGGAGTTGATACAAGAATGGTGACATGCTGCGATTTCAGCCGGTGAAGCATATTCCAAAACTCTTTACGGGAAACAGGATCGACACCGGTAGTTGGTTCATCCAGAAATAAAACGATAGGCTGGTGAATTAAGGCGCAGCAAAGAGCTAGCTTCTGTTTCATACCTCCGGATAAAGCTCCGGCACGCCGTTTGCGGAAAGGTTCCAACTGGCTGTAAATATCTTTGATCTGTTCGTAATTCCGTTCGATACTTGTTTGGAATACGGTAGCAAAGAAATCTAGATTTTCCTCTACGGAGAGATCCGGATATAAGGAGAATTTACCGGGCATATAACCGATGCATTTTCGTATTTCCCGGAAATCCTTTATCATATCCAAGCCGTTGAGATGCGCTTGTCCTTGATCCGGTAACAATAACGTGGTGAGAATGCGGAAAAGCGTACTTTTCCCAGAACCGTCCGGACCGATAATCCCAAACAGTTCGCCCTGATTGACAGAAAACGATACATCTTCCAGTGCTTGTATGTGCTGGTATCGCTTACTGATATGCGAGACTTCAATCAGTGGTTTCATGGGTTGTGAATTTAACTTCTCCATACATTCCTATTTTGGCAGAACCATCGTTGTGGAAAGCTATTTTGACGGCATATACCTGATTGGCCCGTTCATCATTTGTCAAGATGGTTTTGGGTGTGAATTCCGCTTGATCAGCAATCCAACAGATTGTTCCTGTATATTCTTTTCGGTTGTCATCTCCAAAGTCGGCATATAAACGCACTGTCTGTCCGATGGAAACTTGTGAAAGTTGACTGGAAGTGATATAAGCCCGTAAGAACATGTGTTCCGTATCTGCTATCTTGAAAAGCGGTTTACCGGGAGACGTATATTCACCTGGTTCTGCATATTTCGCCAATACCGTGCCTTGAATAGGAGCGGAGATATGGCATTTCAGTAACCGGTCTTCCACTTGTGCTACTTGTGTGGCAACCGACGAGCTTTGTTCATTTAGACTGGCCGTACTATTATGGAGCGTGGATAGCTGGGCTTCCAGCTGTTTGTTCAATACTTGTATTTCGGTATTCCAGTCGTCCAGTTGTTTTCGGTTAGCTGCATTCGACTTTAGCAGGTTTTCTACCCGCTGTTTTTCTAGTTCGGCTTGCTCAATACGCTTTTGGGTAGAAGCTATCTGTTTCTGGATGTCTGGTCTTTGGAAATCGACCGATTTCATGTTTGCCTGTAGTTGTAACTTTTGCAGATAAAGCTGGACAGTATCTATTAGTCCGACATGTTCGCCTTTTTGCAACAGTTTTCCTTCTTCAGCGTTGAAGAAAATCAGTTTCCCGGATGTTTCTGCCGAGACGATAATCTCTGTGGCTTCGAAAGTTCCTGTGGCATCGTATTCCGAAGATTGATGGTGGCAACTTGTCATGCTGATCATGTATGCTATGATCCAAATACTTATTTTCTTCATAAGGCTTCTTCTTTTAGTTGTTTGTAATATGTTTCTGCTGGTAAATATTCATCAGTAATTCGATTTCATGCACGGCTTTTTGTTGTTTTGCCATGTTTTCTTTTGTTATTTCCTGGAGCATATCAGTCACCGATAAGGTTCCATTCCCAACTTTGGCTTCGGCAGCTTCCCGGATATGGGTTTGCAGGCGAATCATCTCATCATCTTCTTCCATCTGCTTTTGTAAAGTTTGTATGGCAGATGACTGTTCCGTCAGTTGCAGATTCGTATTAAACAGGAATGTCGCTGTCTGATTTCTTATCATATCCCGTTCCGCATGAATTTTCAGACGATCATTCTTTAAAGTATAAAGTGCTCCGAAATTCCAGTTTAATCGTGCTCCGACTATATAATAGGCCTGAAACTTATCTTGCAGCATGTTCAGTCCGGGGTTGGCATAACCTCCTTGAGCGAACAGACTTAATTGTGGCATCAATTGGGTTTTCAGATGCTGTTCCTGTATGAGTAACCGTTGTTCTTGGGCCGCATACCATGTTAATTCTGGTCTTTTGATTTCGTTGGGAAAAGATCCTGAAGCGACAGGTTTTTCCAGTTGAATATTATTGGTTAAGGTTTCACCGATAAAGAGCGACAACATTCGTAAATAAGCATCACGCTTGCTTTGAAGGCCCACAGCTTCTTGTCGCGCTTTGATTTGATCTACTTGAATGGCATCTAAATCTGTCTGATTGGCAATTCCATTTTGACAATAAGCACTGACATTCTTGAGACTTCTCGAGAGTTGTTCTTGCCAGAGTTTGTTCTGTTTGATTTGCTCGTCTAGCAGTAAGATCCCGAAATAAAGTTGATTGATTCGTTCGCGCAGTGCATATAAATTGACATCTAATTCGGCTTGTTTCTCTTCCGATATCGCTTTTATTTCCTTCTTCTTACTTTGTATGTTTCCTCCATCCCATAAGTTTTGCTGAATATTAATTACAGCCTGATATTGGTCGTGTGGTTGTAATTCATCCGGGATTTGAGGAATATCAAATGGCAGGGAAGTCACATCACTTTGGTAACTGGCTTTTCCCTGTAAAGAGATTTGCGGAAGATTTCCTTTTTGGACATTTGTCAAGTTGTAATCCCGACTCTTTTCTATTAGGGCATATTGCCGGATTAACGGATAGTTATCCCTGGATTTCTCTTGGCAACTTTCCCATGTTAACTGGGCTTTTGCCGGAATAATCAAGCAAAACACAAATAAGTAACACCATATCCGTTTCATACTGTTTTCATTTAATGTTCACTTGCAAAGGTAGTAGATCTCAGCTTTGCTTTGGGTCCTCTTTGTCAAGATAGATGTTCTATTTGTATGAAAAAGATAATGATTATTATGGCGAATTCGTATTTTGAGTTTGATGCAAAAGAATGACTGATTATAGTTCTATTCGGATTACACTGCCATAAGGAGGAATAGACTCGAATGCCTGTTCAATGGGATATTCTCCGGCAAGGACACGGGCACAGGTCAAGATACCACCATGGGCAAATACGGCGATTTGTTGATATCCTTGCTGTTTCTTTTCAGCAAGGAATGCTTTGAGTCGTTCGTATTGCTGGCGAAGCGATTCACCATGTAGAGTAGGGGTGTTGATCCAATCGTTAAACCATTCTTTAGAATAGGGATCAGCAGAAATCTCGTCCCAGGTTTTCATTTCCCAATCACCAAAATTCAGTTCTTTCAGTCGTTCATCGCGGATGACCTGAGGATAACCGCAAAATGCCGCAAGTTTCACGCAACGGGTCAACGGACTACAGAATACTTCATCAAAATGAAGTCCGGATAGCTGGCTTAGGGTAACAGCAGCTTCCGTTTCAAAAGTCGGATTGAGTGGAACATCCGTAAAGCCGTAGGCAGAACCTTTGGGTACTGCTACCGATGTATGTCGGATTAAATAGATGATCATAGTTGTAAGTCTGTAAGTTGTTAAGATTATAAGTTCTTTGGATTGTGAATGGTCGAGTCTAAGATATGGTATGTACAATCACTATACCTAGCATAAAACTCAATTCGCACAGCAGAAAGAGAGCTCCGCAACAATCGCCCGTATAGCCTTGTATTTTCTGCTTCATCAATGAAGTTAGCATATACCATACGGCTATCGGAAACAGAATGGCCCATAAATATTTCGGATCGGGAAGCCAACATAAAGGAAGAATACCACTACCGAGGCAAATCAGGTATTCGGAAACCGTCATTCGGCTATAGACCGTCTTGTTTTTCGCCTCCTCTTCCTTCCGGGCATAAGGCAAGCGATTGATGATCATACCTGATACTCCTTTACAGAAAGGATCACCTGCCAGCATGGCTGCTCCTGCCAGTGATACCGGCAAACTTGCCAGTAATGCATAATATAAGCCAAAGTATCCGATCAAGCCAATCACACCATAGCTGCCGATATGTGAGTCTTTCATAATCGCCAGAATCCTTTCCCGGCTGGTACCACCGCCGAATCCGTCGAAGAAGTCAGCCAGTCCGTCTTCATGCAAGCAGCCGGTTATCAGTAATCGGGTCAGGATAGCTAATAAGACAGCTACTGATGCCGGCAGGATCAGTGATGAGGCATACAATACCAATACACTTACGCCAGCTGTGAACCAGCCGACCAAAGGCCATCGGCTAACTACGTGCTTAAAATATTCGCCCGGCACTTCTGCCAAACGCCAGAAGGGAAGCCGGGTGAAAAATATGAATGCTGCTAATATATGAAGCATGATCAGAAATATTTGGTGATGGATTCTTGTTCAAACGTATGCATCTCGTTGATCATACGTACAGCCGAATCAACAATCGGATAGGCACAAACCGAACCGGAACCTTCGCCCAACCGGAGTCCGAGGTGTAACAAGGGTTCTGCATGCAAGTAATCCAGAATTTTCTTGTGTCCGCTTTCATCCCCACAATGACCGAAAATGCAGTAGGGAAGCATTTCTGGATATAAACGGGAAGCTATCAACACACAATTGGTCATGATGAATCCGTCCACCAGGATGATCATCTTTAATTCGGCAGCACGAAGCATTCCGCCAACAGCCATTACCATTTCGATACCGCCGAAATAACGCATGATGTCGAGTGTACTACCATCACCTTTGTAATTGTCTTGGGCAGCTTTCAGTACATTATATTTATGACGGACACCTTCGGCATTCAATCCGCTGCCGGCACCTACACATTCGATCAAAGGAATACCCGTCAGGCAACTCATCCACATGCTGGAGGCCGAAGTGTTACCGATACCCATCTCGCCGAAACTGATAACATTGCATCCTTCTTCATGACAAAGGGTAACGATTTCTGCTCCTACTTCGAGTGCCTTTTCCATCTCTTCTTGTGTCATGGCTGCCTCATGCAGGAAGTTACGAGTACCTTTTCTGATTTTACGACTTATGATACGTGGATTCTCGGGAAAGTCGTAATCTACTCCACCATCTACAATCTTCATATCGAATCCATGCTGGCGGGCCAGATAACAAACACCGGAACCACCATTCAGGAAGTTATAAATGACCTGGCGGGTTACTTCTTTCGGCGACTGGCTGACACCTTCGTCGGCAATGCCGTGGTCGGCTGCGTAAATCACATTTACCGGGTGAGAAAGAACTGGATGTAAGGTTTGCTGGATCATTCCGATCTGGAGGGCCAGCGACTCCAGTCTGCCCAGCGATCCTTTGGGTTTAGCCAGGCTATTGATTCTATCTTCCAAGGCTTGTCGAATTGCCTCGTCTGGTCGGTTAATTTGAAATGTTATCATGATATGTTATTCTTTATTGCAACGGGAATACCGCTGACCATTAATAAGACTTCGTCTGCTTGAGATGCAATATATTGGTTCACCCAACCTTGCAGGTCTGTAAATTTACGTTGTGTTTCGTCAACAGAAACTCCTCCCATTCCCAGTTCGTTGGTGACAAACAGGAAACAGGCATTCTGTTGGGTAAATGCGTCAAACTCCTTTTTGATTTCTTCCAAGGATACATTTACCTGACTGTTGTTGTCGAAGAAGAAGTTGGTACTCCATAAGGTTACACAATCGATAACAATGACCCGTCCTTCCAAGGAATGACGGCTCAGATATTTTTCTTCTTCGATATTGGTCCATTCCGGACCTCGGTCGGCTTGATGACGTAATACTCGTTGACGAAACTCTTCATCCCAAATACGGGATGTTGCCAAATAAACCGGATTCGGACTCAGGCTCAAGGCTCTTCGTTGGGCGTAGCCACTTTTGCCAGACCGTTGTCCGCCGGTAATCAGGATAATTCGCTTTTCCATTACGCTTCACCCTTTCTTCTTGCAATCCGTTTGGCTTTATTGATCGGGTTGTTACGGCTTGTCTTTCGCAGGCTGGCCGACTTGGGAGAAGCTGCCATTCGCTGGGCTACGGCCGATCGGCTTAACGATTTGCCAAACTTAGGTTGCATGGCTTCGCGCAGCGCTTTGTCTTTATCTACTTGCGGTTTGCCTCCTTGGGCTTCTCTTTCTTTGGCAGCGCGACGGGCGGCAGCATATTTGTTGTATTTTACGTAATGTTCACGTCGGCCACCTTTGTTTTCTCCGTTATTAGCAGCGCCAGTTTGGGTTTGGCCTCTGTTTCCCGGATTTTCAGAACGGCTGCTTTTCGGTCTGTTTTCCTTGGGGCCCATAACCAGATTCTCAATCTTACGGGTTGCTGCCCGAATCGTTCCGGAGCTGGAATACTTTCCCACTTTAATGGGTTCGCCATCCACTAAGACTTCGTCGTTTTCCGTTACCTTTTGTCCTACTTGGGGTTGTTTTCCGTTTACAGTGACACGTCCCATTTCGATGAACTTATCGGCTTCGCGGCGGGAACATAGGCCGGAATCACTCATTAATTTATTTAATCTGATTTCTTCCATATCTCTTTTATCCTTTATACAATTGCAGAAATTAAACTCACACCAATACCCATCACCAGTTCAGCCTGACTGTTTATACGGACAGCCAGCCACATGTCTTCGGTCGTAAAGTTACGGGCGTTTGTCCCGATATAAGGTTTTTCGACCGGTTGTCCAAAGTAATCGTGAGTACCACCGAACTGACAATCCAGAATAGCTGCCAAAGCTGCTTCCGGATAACCTGAATTTGGACTGGCATGAGCACGACCATATTTGAATACAAAATCACGTTTGTCCAACTGACCGGATACCAATAACATCAGAAATGCTGTCAGACGGGCAGGAAGGTAGTTAGCCAAGTCATCTATCCGGGCAGCAATTCTTCCGAATTCAAAATATCTGTCGTTTTTATATCCGATCATGGAGTCTAATGTATTAATCATTTTGTAGGCCATCATGCCAGGAAGTCCTAACAGGAGAAACCAGAACATGGGAGCAATCACACCATCACTCAAATTCTCAGCCAGAGTTTCAAGGGCGGCTGCCCGGATTTCTTGAGGAGAAAGGTGAGCGGTATCACGTCCGACGATACGGCCAACCTGTGTTCTTCCTTCTTCCACACTTCTGTCTACGGCTTCGAAAACGGCTTTGACTTCAGTTATCAGGGTCTTTCCGGCCAGGCAGAAAAAGACACCAATGACTGTTAGTATCCCTGAGATTACCGGATGAATTACACCGGCAAAATAAAGCATACCGTATGTCAGAAAGTAGATACCGGCAATCAAGGTGACGGCCAGTATGCCGCCTTTCAATATCCGGTCATTTCCCCGGTTGAGGTGTTTTTCTCCGTAAGCAATGGCTTTCCCGAACCATACGATGGGATGTGGCCATCCTTCCGGATCGCCCAGCAAACGATCACCCAACCATCCGAACAAGAAAGGTGTCGTCTTATGTAACAAATATCGTGTATCGATAAAAAGCATATTCCATGTCTTGTTTTGACCAACAAAATTAACTAAAAAAAGAACACTGCATTGATTTTATCCCGAAAGATGTCTATCTTTGTGATATGCTTAGAATCGAAAAACATATTGAAAAGCTTTTACTGGAACATGATTGTGTGATTGTTCCGGATTTGGGCGGTTTCGTCGTACAGACGATGCCGACAAATTATCAGGCTGATACATACTTGTTTGAACCAGCTCATAAGGAAGTTGTCTTTAATCAGACATTGCAGCATAATGATGGATTGCTGGTCGAATCGTATATGCAAGAAGAGCAGGAGGATTATAAACAGGCTCGTCAGTTGGTGATCAACGATGTGGCTGCTCTTCGGAATGAATTGCAGGAGCGAGGTACCTATTCGTTAGGCAATGTCGGTATATTTTCTTTAGGTGAAGAGAACCAGTTGGTTTTTCAGGCGAGTGATGCCGAGTGGTTGAACCAGGCGATGTTCGGTTTGCCTTCATTTGTGTTCGAGCCGTTAAGTGTTCGTTTCCCAGCTGCATCTGTTGTAGAAGAGAAACCCAAAGATAAGGAGGTTTACTATATACCGGTTAGCCGTCGTTTCCTGCATGCAGTAGCAGCATCTGTAGCCATTATCGTTTTATTGTTGTCGATTTCTACGCCGGTAAAGGATGTCAACCGGGCTGCTTATTCGGCTAGCTTTGTTCCGACTGAAATGATTCCATCTTCTGCATGGAAGAATCAGGATATTTCTTCAGCTGCTGTTCCGGCTCAAGGGGCGTCAGTGGTAGAGAAGCCGGTTGCTTCTGTTGTGAAAGAGACGGAACAACCTAAGGAAATAACGGTAAGTCACAATAAAAGTGCAGAAAAGAAAGAGGTGGTTGTAGCTCCGAAGGTAAAGGAAACACCGAAGCCTGCAGCCAAAGAAGTGAAGCCGCTTCCACAAAAGTATTTTTATGTGGTAATAGCCAGTTTCCCGACAGCATCGCAAGCTGATACATATTTAAAAGAGGTTGACCGTCAGGTGTGCCGGCACTCGGATGTAGTGCAGAATGGTAAGAAATATCGGGTTTATGCCGATCGTTTCACAGATCGGTCAGCTGCCGAATCATTTATGGAGAATCTCCGGAAGGATAAACGCTATAAAGATGCCTGGTTGTTTATCAACCGGTAAAAGAATTTATCAAGCCTGGTTTTAGCCGGGCTTTTTCTTTTTAGGCCAAGACTGTAGTAGGTAAATAAAAATGTCATGCTACAGATTTACTTTACACCCATTTAACAAAAAAAAGAGAAAGCAATGGGAAAGAAAGGAATCAGTCATCGCAAATTCAGTATTGAGTTCAAATTGTCCGTTTTATCGTATTACTTTCAATCCAATCAATCGGAAGGAAGTATTTGCAGAAAGTACCAATTGTCAAAAGGGACAATACTACGTTGGGAGAAAGAGTATGTATTAGCAGAAAAAACCTTACCTTTATCCTCGGAGTTATTGAGAAAATTGGAGCAGATGCGAACACTTAAAGAAACATCAAAAGTCTCACGAAGCCGAGAAGAGGAACTTGAAGATGAGATAATGCGCCTTCGTAAAGCCTTGGAATATTCCGAACTTCGTAACGAGGCCCTGCATGAAGTCCTCAAAATCGGTCGAGAACAGTTTGGCATTGACTTATTAAAAAAAGTTGGCGCCAAGCAGTAAACAGCCTTCGGCAAAGGCATCCGGGAAAATCACTCAGATGCCTTTGCGAACTGTTTGGCAAAACAAGGGAAGGCTACTATTCTGTAAATCGGGAAGAAATGGAAGCTCGCATATTGTTGGAAAACAACATGGAAAGTATGGTTCAGGAAATCCGGAAGGAAGATCCTGGAATCGGAGCCTACAAACTCTACCTGATGCTCAAGGATATTTATGGTAAAAGGATGTTCGGCCGTGATCGTTTCTACAAGTTTCTCCATCAGAAGCATCTTATGCTTCCGGCTCAAAAACGCCGACATACGACTAACTCAAATCATAATTATCGTAAGTATAAAAATCAGATAAAAGGATATAAACCGGATGGCATCAACAAGTTATGGGTTGCTGACATTACTTATATTGATACAGACAGCGGTGTCTGTTACCTTCATTTACTGACAGATGCTTTTTCTCATGAAATCATAGGCTGGAGTCTATCCGAATCCTTGATGGCGGAACATACATTGGAAGCCTTGAACATGGCCTTGGATAAGTTTTCCGGATATGATTGCTCTTCGCTGATACACCATTCCGACCGGGGAGTGCAATATTGCAGTAACCTGTATGTTGAAAGGTTGAAAAAATTTGGAATAAATATAAGTATGACAGAAGACGGCTCTCCTACCGACAATGCTGTGGCTGAACGAGTGAACGGCATTATCAAACAGGAATGGCTTTACAGGATGAAGCGGCCAAACAACTTTGTTGAAGCAAAGGAATTGCTTGACAGGATTGTCAATTTCTATAATGAAAAACGTCCGCATAGAAGCAACCAGATGAAAACTCCTGTGCAAATAAGAAGTCTCTCCGAGACTTGACGCTCTTTGGAGGCTACGCGCCTCCAGCCGCTAAGGGCAAACCTGCGGTGGTTTTTTCATATTAATAAATGATATGTCACCATCAGAAGATTTGTACCTTATTGTATTTTTTATCTTTGCAAAGGTAATATGTAAAGCCTTTTAGTAAGACTTATTTTATCTGTAGAGTTTTTTAGTAACGTAACAAAAAAGTGTAAAGTAAATTTAGGCATAGTCAAAAGACCTTACTTTTTTACAAAAACACGCCGGCTTTTTTTGAAAATACGCCGGCTTTTCAGCAAAATACGCCGGCTTTTTCTCTTTTTATGCCTACCTTCGTTTTTGATTCCCGTTACTTCCGATTTTAATTCCCGTGAGTTTTGTCCGTTGAACTATTTATGATTTGGAACTGCTTGTTAATCAGTTAAATTTGGTTGCCTTGAAAGAATAGGCGGAAGAGTTTTGTATGCGGATTGATTGATTACTTGGAGCATTTGAAGTATCTTTGCCTGAAAACAGTTGAGGTATGAGAATCGAACAGAATTTCTCGTTAGAGAAGTATAATACATTCCATCTTCCGGCCAAGACCCGCTGGTTTATGGAATACGAAAATGAAGACGATTTGCAGAAAATCCTGCATGATGAGTATTTTCAGGAATGTCTTTCATTGCATATAGGTAAAGGTAGCAATTTGTTGTTTATTAATGATTATAACGGAATCATTCTGCATTCGGCCATCAGGGGTTTGGAAGTTGTCCGTGAAGACGACTCGTTTGTCTGGCTTCGGGTAGGAGCTGCCGAAGTATGGGATGAAGTTGTTGCCTATGCCGTATCAAAAGGTTGGGGAGGAATCGAGAATCTTTCATTGATACCGGGTGAAACAGGTGCGGCTGCCGTTCAGAATATTGGAGCGTATGGTATGGAAATAAAAGATGCCATTGAAACGGTCGAGGCTTGGAATCAGTTGACTTTTGAAAAGCATGTCTTCCGAGCAGACGAGTGTGGTTATGGGTATCGGACCAGCCGTTTTAAAGATCCGCATCAGGATCCACATATTGTGACGTATGTAACTCTGAAATTACACAAGCAACCCGACTTTAAGTTGTCTTATGGAACCTTGCAGGACGTTTTGAAAGATAAGGAGATTACACTGCAGGCTGTGCGGGATGCCGTTATTGCTATACGACAAGCGAAATTGCCTGATCCGGAAGTGTTGGGAAATGCCGGAAGTTTCTTCATGAATCCCGTGATAGATACCGCATATTTTGAGAAGATCCGTCAGCAATATCCCGAGATTCCTTCTTATCCGGCAGCAGAAGGAAAGATAAAAGTACCGGCAGGCTGGCTGATTGAGCAGTGTGGCTTCAAAGGAAAGCAACATGGTGAAGTAGGAGTTTATGAGAAGCAAGCCTTGGTTCTCGTGAATTTAGGTAATGCAACCGGTGACGAGATCGCCTTGATGGCCGAGAGTATCCGCTCTGCCGTAAAGGATCGTTTTGGAATAGAACTGATGCCTGAGGTTAAATATATTGCATAATGAAAATAATCTTTCTGGGAACCGGAACTTCTACGGGAGTTCCGGAGATAGGATGTCAGTGCGAAGTTTGTACCAGTCAGGATAAACGAGACTGGCGCTTGCGGACTTCGGCTGTAATAGAAACGGAGGGAAAACGGATTCTGATTGACTGCGGACCCGATTTCCGCTGGCAGGTGATTACAAATAAAATTTATCGCTTGGATGCGGTCCTGATTACGCATGAACATTATGACCACGTTGGCGGACTGGACGATTTACGTCCGTTTTGTCGCTATGGAGAAGTCCATGTCTATGCCGAGGAGAATGTAGCCTATGCTATAAAGACGCGTATTCCATATGTATTTGCCGAGCATAAGTATCCGGGAGTTCCGAATATTGAAATGCATTCCATCTCTCTTCAGCCGTTTAAGGCTGCCGGGATAGACATTATACCTATCCGTTTGATGCACGGTCGGTTGCCAATCGTCGGCTATCGGATCGGACGTATGGCTTATCTGACAGATCTCAAGGTGATTCCCGAATCTGAGTTCAGTAAGTTGGAAGGATTGGATCTGTTGGTGATCAATGCCTTGCGTCTGGATAGTAAACATCCGACACATGCCGGACTGGATGAAGCGTTGGCTTATATTGAACGTATTCAGCCCAAAGAAGCCTATCTGATTCATGAGTCGCATAAAATAGGCCTTCATGCACAGGCTGAGAAGTTACTTCCTCCGCATGTTCATCTGGCATACGATAATCTACAAATTGAGTTTTAAGGCAGATCCGTTGGATAATCCAAAGCGATGTATAAATTCCCGTCTTCTGCCTTATAAGTTGAACCGATGTGTTCTGGCTTCAGTTGCAGGTAGCGGGAAATGCTTTGTTGCAGAGAATCTGTAATCACTGCCGGAAGCGAATCGTTCTGAGAAGAAGAGATCGGTAGATTAAAGATAAATGTCATCTTCTGATCAGTACGATAGATATCTGTACTGAGCCAGGTATCTGTATATTGCCAGCAGACAGAATCATCGGAGCATACACGAAAAGATAATTCCGAAGCCGGAATCAGCAGGCTGGTAGTTGCATGAGCTAGCGGAATATTTGTTTCTTGAGTTGGATGGATCTGTAAGTTAATCCGTTGTAAAGTCTGATCAAGCAGTACTTTATTATAACTGGATACCCATAATCCGTTTGCATAGAAAGCTCCGGCAAATTCATTTTCTGCATCAGCATAATAATAGACATCAATACCGTTTTGTGAAACTTTCTGCGGAGGAAATGTGTTCAGCAGTTGCTTCATCTTCTGTTGTAGTTTCCCTGCTTCTTCGGGTGTGGTCGGCAAAATACAGATCATACCTTCGGGATACAGACAGAACCACACATTGTTTACCGGATGCAGAGCAAATAATTGCTGGTAAAGTATGGGCATTTGCTCGCCGAAAAGCTGTTGAATGGTTTGCTTGTCACTCGACGAACGATTCCAGTATTGGGTTTGCTGAACGCGAACCAAGGCTTTGGGTGGAGCAGGAAATAGAGCATACATATTAATGTCCGTTCGGGCATCTTCTTCATAAATGTGTTTGAATAGATGGTAAACGAAACTTCCTGACAAAGAGAGGACCAGGAACAAGATCACTATATCCCGCCACCGAAACTTCATTTCTGATGCAGAAAATAATTACACCAGGGTTTTAACCCACAGGATTCGCATTTCGGATTTCGTGCCGTACAAACGTAGCGCCCGTGTAAGATCAGCCAATGATGGGCAATAGGGATCAGACTTTTCGGAATATGTTTTGTCAGTTCCTTTTCTGTTTCAAGCGGAGTCTTACTATTTACAGTCAGACCTATCCGATTCGATACACGGAAAACATGCGTATCCACAGCCATTGCCGGTTTATCATATACGACAGAAGCAATGACATTGGCTGTCTTTCTTCCTACACCCGGTAACTTTTGCAGTTCTTTAATATCAGAAGGAACAATACCTTTGAATTCTTCTACCAGCATTTTGGCCATGCCTACCAGATGCTTGGCTTTATTATTCGGATAAGAAACGCTTTTGATATATTCATAAACTACTTCGGGAGTAGATACGGCCATCACTTCAGGCGTAGGAAAGGCTTCGAACAAAGCCGGTGTAATCATGTTTACTCTTTTATCTGTGCATTGGGCAGATAAAATGACTGCAACTAGCAATTCATACGGATTATTGTAATGAAGTTCGGTTTCCGCAACAGGAACATTTGCCTGAAACCAGTCTAAAACACCTTTATATCGTTCTTCTTTGCGCATAATTATCAGAATCAAGTATGCGAATATACATTTTTTTTCTGATACTCATGGCCGGGACGAAATATTAGGGCAAAAAAAATGGAAAAGCATCTTTGCTTTTCCAACTCAAATAACACCTTTATAAATTGTACCCTATTCCTCAAGAATGTGTTTTCCCCGGACTTGGTTAGAGTCCGGGGATGTTGGTACATCTTTCTTGATTTTAGGTTACAATTTTAATTGGCTGATTCAAATTCTCTCAGGAAACGAACATCGTTTTCTGAGAACATACGCAAATCTTTTACTCTATATTTTAGGTTTGTAATTCTTTCGATACCCATTCCAAGCGCATAGCCTGTATAAACTTTGCTGTCGATACCACAATTCTCCAATACATTCGGATCGACCATACCACAACCCAGGATCTCAACCCATCCGGTATGTTTACAGAATGCACATCCTTTACCACCACATAAGTCGCATGAAATATCCATTTCTGCTGATGGCTCTGTAAATGGGAAATAAGACGGACGCAGACGAATCTTGGTTTCCGGACCAAACATTTCTTTGGCAAAGAACAACAACGCCTGTTTTAAGTCTGCAAATGAAACATTCTTGTCTACATACAACGCTTCAACCTGGTGGAAGAAACAGTGAGCACGATATGAAATTGCTTCATTTCGATAAACACGCCCCGGACAAATGATACGGATTGGCGGTTCCTGTTTTTCCATGACTCTTGATTGTACAGATGAAGTATGTGTACGAAGCAATACATCTGGATTATGTTGAATGAAGAAAGTATCCTGCATGTCGCGTGCCGGATGATCTTCTGCAAAGTTCAGAGAAGAGAATACATGCCAGTCATCTTCGATTTCCGGTCCTTCAGCAATACTGAATCCCAGACGACCAAAGATGTCACAAATTTCTTTCTTTACTAAGGAAAGCGGATGACGTGTACCTAATTCCAAAGGATAAGCCGAACGTGTTAGATCAATATCATTATTGATCGTCTGCGTATTTTCGAAGCTTTCTTTTAATTCGTTGATTTTATTTTGAGCAGTCTCTTTTAATTCGTTGATGAATTTGCCCACCTCGCGCTTCTGTTCCGCCGGAACATTTCTGAAGTCATTCATCAGCATCGAGATTTCTCCCTTTTTGCTGAGATATTTGATGCGTAAAGCCTCTAGCTCTTCAGCATTTGCTGCTTTGATTTTTTCTACTTCTTGAAGCAGAGATTTTATCTTATCAATCATTCTTCGTTATACATTTTTGATATTCGACGTGCAAATGTAGGCCTTTATTTTGAATACTGCAATTATAAAGGCAATTAAATTTTTATATAAATTATCTTTTTCACATTATTATCTGTCAGAATTATGTGGATTAAAATATTATTTCTGTATATTCGCACCGTGAAATAACTATCATTCAGTGAGTGTAGTTCTTTTTATTGGTTTTAGGAATGAAGGACGCATTTACTTTATTTTATAGTTGTTACGGAAAGGAATTTACTTTATTTAATCAATGGAAATAGTTATCATTATTGTTCTTATTTTACTGAATGGCGTTTTGTCCATGTCTGAAATTGCACTAGTCTCGGCTCGAAAAACCAAGTTGGAAACTGAAGCTAAAAAAGGAAACCGAGGCGCTCGTAAGGCTTTGGATCTGGCGGAAGAACCAGATCGTTTTCTATCGACTATTCAAATAGGTATTACATTAATAGGTATTCTTACCGGTTTATACTCGGGTGAAGCCTTGGCGGGTGATCTTGCCGTTTATTTCTCGGCTGTTCCTTATATAGCTCCGTATGCTTTGCTTATATCCAAGTCTTTGATTGTAGTGGTGGTGACATACTTGACGCTTATATTTGGTGAATTGGTTCCGAAGCGAATCGGTATGGGTTGTGCCGAACGGGTATCGATGTTGATTGCCCGTCCGATGCATTTGTTGTCTCTTATTGCTTCTCCTTTTGTCTGGTTGTTGTCGAAGAGTACAGCAGTAGTTGTAAAAATGCTGGGAATTGATACGGCTGAAGACTCCAAAGTGACGGAAGAAGAAATCAAGGCTATCGTCAAAGAAGGGTATGATGATGGAGAAGTACAGGAGGTAGAGCATGATATTGTAGAGCGTGTCTTTACATTGGGAGACAGACGTGTTGATTCTATCATGACACACCGCGGAGAAATGGTTTGGTTGGATGTGATGGATTCGACTGAAAAGATTAAGGAGAAAGTAGAATCCAATCTATTTGATATTTATCCGGTAGCATCCGGGAAGTTTGATGATTTCTTGGGCATTGTCTATTTAAAGGATTTGTTCTTACATATCGATTCTCCTGATTTTAATTTGAAGAGCATTGTTCGTCCGGCTCATTATGTCCCGGAAAACCAAAGTGTCTATACAACGTTGGAACAGTTTAAGCGGGCTCGCGTGAAGTATGCAATTGTAACGGATGAGTTTGGCGGTATCCAGGGAATTGTCACGTTGAAGGATATTATGGAAGGTTTGGTCGGACAAGTTCCTGAAATGGGCGATGAACAGGAAATTACCGAACGAAGTGACGGAACCTGGTTGGTTGACGGGCAGTATTCGTTTTATGACTTCCTGGCTTACTTTGACATGGAAGATTTGTATGCCGAGCATGATTATAATACCTTGAGTGGTCTGATTTTGGAAATCCTGGAACGCTTGCCGAAGACCGGCGAGAAGTTGCGCTGGATGAACTTTGAGTTTGAGATTGTAGATATGGATGGTGCCCGCATTGATAAAGTACTCGTCCGTAAACTTGAAGAAGAATAAACACATAAATCCCTTTTTTCTGTAGGCAGGAAAAGATTAATTCATCCAAGGAAAGGTTTTCCTGCCACAGATCTGAATAAGATTTAAGATAAATTCACGGAATAGACGTAGTGAGAATCCATCAGAAACCTCTCTTTATGGATAAATGGTGAAAGAATATGGTATATAGAGATCAAAAAGAGAGCGATGACTTGTTGGATAAGCTGGTGGCTTCTACACGTTCGCCTCATGGACAATTTACGGCTGAAAAGAGTTGGCCTTTGTTGCAGAAACGCATCCAAGGCGGCTTCGGATGGTATCTTTGGTATCATCGGGTGGCTTCTTTGGCGGCGGTTATTCTTTTGTGTCTGGCTGGATGGGGTATCTATGAATATGTGATTCCGCCGAGAGAACAAACTTATGCTGCTTATGCGGAAGTGAGAACGATTCTGTTGCCCGACAGTACGGAAGTAACGCTGAACCGCTATTCTACGCTGACTTGTCCGGTGCGTTTTAAGGGAAAGAATCGGAATGTCTCGTTGTCGGGTGAGGCCTATTTTGAAGTTCGTAAAGATGTCCGTCATCCTTTTATCGTCCAGGCAGATGAAGTAGAAGTGAAAGTCTTGGGAACTCATTTCAATCTGGAAGCATATCCGGATGATCCGGAAATAAAGACGACGTTGCTGGAAGGTGCTGTCGCGGTGACTTCTCCCGGTGGTGTTGTCCGTTTGTCGCCTAACGAAGCGGCAGTCTATTCCCGTTCAGTCCGGCGTTTATCTACAATTCGGACCCAAAAGACTAATCCTGAAATTGCCTGGCGGCAGGGAGATTTTGTATTTGACAACGAACCTTTGCGCGAAATCGCCCGGAAACTTTCTCATGCGTTTGATACTCCGATCATCATTCAAGATGATTCTTTGGCCGATTATCGGATCCGTGCCCGTTTTTCGTCTCACGAAACTTTGGATGAGATCCTTTCTCTGCTGAAAGAAACCGTCTCTTTTTCTTACGGACGTACAGGTAATCAGATTATCATTCAAGCAAAGCAGGAATAGAAGATGAAACGGGTGAGTATGTGGATCATGCTCTGCTGGATATGTTTCGCAAGTGTTTTGAAAGCCCAGCAGACAGCATTTCGTTTGGATGTGTCGGTAGAAAAAGCTTCTTTGGAGCAGTTTGTCCGGCAGTTGGAGAGAGAATCGGGGTATTCTTTTATTTATGGGGAAGATGTTTCTTTGCGCCAGCCAATCACTCTTTCAGTGAAACAGCAGACGGTCCAGGAAATATTGGAAAAGGCTTTTGAACGGGAACCTATCGGTTTCCGGCTGGAGAAGAATCATATTCTGTTGTTTCGCCGTCCGTTGCCGAAGGAAAAGCGATATACCATTTGTGGGTATGTAACCGACAAGTCTTCGGCAGAGACATTGATTGGTGCGAATATCCTGGAAGGGATTCGTCATACCGGAACTTATACCAATTCATTTGGATTCTATACCTTAACAGTTCCGGAAGGAGAAGTGGAGTTGAATATCTCGTATTTAGGATATGATGTGCAGACCATCCGGTTTTGTCTGCAGAAAGATACGATGATTCCTGTGCAGTTGACAGCCAATAACCGGTTGGAAGAACTGTTGGTTCTTTCCGACCGGAAAGAGGCTGGTATTTATGCTACCGGTATGAGTTCGCACGATGTGCCGCTGACCCAGATCAGAAATACACCGGCTTTGCTGGGAGAAGCAGATCTGTTGAAGACTATTCAGCTATTGCCCGGTGTACAAGCTGCTACGGAAGGATTCAGTGGCTTGTATGTCCGGGGAGGAGGACCGGATCAGAATCTGATTCTTCTGGATGGAATTCCGGTCTATAATGCCGATCATCTGTTGGGTGTCTTTTCTATTTTTACACCGGAAGCTATGAAACGGGTTACCTTGTATAAAGGAGCTTTTCCGGCCCGTTTCGGGAGTCGCCTCTCTTCTGTAGTAGATATCCGGACAAACGATGGCGATATGAAACAGTATCATGGTACGGCCAGCTTAGGATTGCTGACCAGTAAGATTCATCTGGAAGGACCTGTCTGGAAAGATCGTACGGCATTTAATGTATCGATCCGGCGGACTTATCTGGACTGGCTGGCTCGTCCGTTTTTGGATAAAGACAAGAAATACGGTTATTATTTCTACGATGTCAATGCGAAGGTGAACCATAAGTTTTCAGACCGCAGCCGTTTTTTCCTGAGTTTCTATAAGGGAAAAGATCATTGTAATTATACCCGGAATACAGCTTATGAATACGATTATGCCAGTTATTATTACAATGATGGCATGGATCTGAATTGGGGGAATACGATTGCGGCAGCCCGTTGGAATTATGTATTCAACCATCAGCTTTTCTTTCAGGCAACGATGGCATACAATCATTATGATATGAAAATGTCAACGGGTTATCAGAACTTGGACAAGGTACATCAGGAGGAAGCGCTTTATGTATATGATTCGGACTATCATTCCGGCATTCATGATTATAGTGTTCAGGCCGATTTTGATTATACACCGCATCCAGCCCATCATCTGAAGTTGGGTACTTCTTATCTGTACCATGTCTTCCAACCGGAAGTGATGATTTCGCGGGTGAAGGAAGAAGATTTGGAAACCGTTCAGCGGGATACGACTTATGCAGCCATATCGAATGGGGATATATTAGGGCATGAATGGTCTTTATATGCCGAGGACGATATTTCTCTGGGCCGTTTCCGGGTAAATGCAGGTATACACCTTTCATTATTTAATACACAGGGGAAGAATTACTTTTCTGCCCAGCCCCGTTTGTCGGCCCGCTATGGGCTGACCGACGAGGTCGCTATCAAAGCTTCGTTCACTCAGATGGCGCAATATGTTCATCTGTTGTCTTCTTCCACCATTGCTTTACCGACGGATCTATGGGTACCGGTAACGAAGAACATTCGTCCGATGCGTTCCGATCAATACGCATTGGGTGGATATTATATAGGAATAAAAGGCTGGGAGTTTTCTATGGAAGCCTATTATAAGAATATGTTTCATGTGTTGGAATATCAGGATGGAGCTTCCTTCCTGGCTTCTTCATCCGGCTGGGAAGATAAGGTGGAAATGGGAGACGGTCGTTCGATGGGTGTAGAGTTTCTGGCTCAGAAAACATCGGGAAAGACAACGGGATGGATTGCTTATACGTTGGCAAAAAGTGACCGGATCTTTGAGAATGGAAATATCAATAACGGGAATCGATTCCCTTATAAATACGATCGGAGGCACAACCTAAACTTCTGCGTCAACCATACGTTTAATCAGCAATGGGATGTCGGACTATCGTGGGTGTTTAATACTGGTGGAACCGTTACCGTTGCCGAACAACGGATGGACGTACTTTATCCGGATAACAACGAAACGGCAGGAACGAATTATATTCCGGCACGGAATAATTTCCGGTTGCCTAGTAGTCATCGTTTGAATGTGGGTGTCAATTACCGTAAGCAAGCACGTCGCGGAACGCATATTTGGAATGTTTCTGTTTACAATGTCTATAATGCCATGACTCCGAATCTAGTATTTATGGATAAAGAGGAACTGGAACATTCGATTACGTTACCGAGCGGTAAACCGTATTATTGGACGGAAGTAAAGAATCACCTGAAGAAAGTAACTTTACTTCCTTGTATTCCATCAATTACCTATACCTTTAAGTTTTGAGAAATGAAAATAGAACGGTTGATATTTTGGATAGGATTATGTTGCATCCTCTTGCCGGGATGTGAGCATGAACTGGATTATTACATGGGAGAACAAGAACCTCAGCTGACGATGAATGCTTTATTGGAAGCTGGTGCTACGGAAAATCGGGTCTTTCTAAGTCTGAGTGGAAAATCAGTGATAAAACCGATCCGGCAGGCGACACTGAAATTGTATGTCAATGGTGTATGTCGGGAAACGGTTGAAGGTGGGTATCGGCATCAATGGGACGAAGAAGCGCAACGGTTAAGCTGTCTGCTGAAAACCGTTTTGTCGCCTGAAGATGTCGTTCGTCTGGAGGTTTCAGCCGAACAGGGAAAGTATCAGGCTTCGGCTGAGGTGATAATGCCGTCTGCTCCAGCCGTAATTGAACAAGTGGATACAATGGTTACCCAATTATGGACGGGCAATTCCGAATTTGATGCCATTCAATACAAGATTAGGATACGGGATTTGCCGGACGAACGGAATTATTATCGTCTCATTATCCAGAATGGTATCTATTATGCCGAACGTCCACCCGAAGGATGGATACCGAGTGAAGTGCAGACCATCTATGATCAGGAAGAATTCGTATTAAGCCAGGGACATCATCAGACGAGTGGGGATGAGGATTACAATCCCTTTCAAACAGATATACCGAATATCTATCAGGTTTTTACAGATACCTACTTTGAAGATCGGGATTATACCTTGAATGTTTATACTGGTTACAGACCTGCAGATGATTTTTGGTACGATTGGGACCAACATATTTGTGGATATGCCCGAATCCGCCTGTTGCAGATTACAGAAGAGGAATACCGTTACCTGCGGGCCTTGACTTTCCTTCAGTCGGACGATTTGGAAAATATGGAGATGCTGATGGAACCCGTGATTGTTCCTTCGAATGTAGAGAATGGTTTAGGCTTTGTTGGAGCCAGCTCCGAACAATATGTACAGATGGAGATTATGCATCGTTATCCCCGGAAGTAGGAGGTTCTGATTGCAAATAAACGAGGATTAAAAATAAAACCAACGAGAAATGAAAACGATTCTCGTTGGTTTTATTTTTAGGTCTCTCTTTCTATTCACCGAACAGTTGCCGGAGACCAAAGAGGATGTTATTTTATGGACGGATCAATTCGCGTAGCTTGACTTTTTGGAAAGTCATGTGTGCGACACTCGACTCGTAGAAAATACCGACGGTTTCTTCATCCACCAGCGTCAGACAAGTATAACCCCAACCTTCTCCTTCATCAAGTAGGATTTGATGCTCTTCGGGCCATGTCAGTCCGCCGTCCAGGCTTGCCTTGATGGTAATGTGATTTCTGTTTTTCGTTGTGTTTGGATTGGAGAACAACAGAATATCCTTCTTCAGGCAATTCTTTTCTGCCGGAATCTTGATGAGGCTGGCCATACAGATCGGTTCCTGTAGAGCCGAACGGTTGGATGGATGTTCCGTCCAAGTCTTTCCTAAATCTTTTGTAATGGATACAGCCCGGCTTCCGCCCCGGTTGTCGCGCATATTCAACATCAATACGCCAGGTTCTATTTCTGCTACCTGTGATTCGGTCGTATTGCTTCGGGCTGCATTATGCAGATGCCATGTTTTCCCATGATCTTTACTATACATGATTCCCGCATTCGGTATTTTGTTGGCATCGATGAATTGGATGGGGAATACGAGTGTTCCGTCGCTCATCGTGATGCCTCGCCCTGGCCCTTGTAATAAGAAATACCAGGAAGGATCTTTTACCTGTTCGGTAATGTTGATCGGTTCGCTCCATGTTTTCCCGTCGTCTTCACTTTTGCAGAGTACGAGCTGGGCAGTTTCATCCATGGTCATACCTTGTTGCGAGTTAAACCATGCCCGCTGATTTCCCATGCCATGGCACCAGGCTGCTACAATCCAGATGGTATTGTTGGTCTCATCCACTAATATCGAAGGATCGCCCACACCATTCTGGGCATGAGGTAGACCTCCGGTTTCACCAAAGCTCATGGCAATTTGCATGGGTTCCCACGTCTGACCTTTGTCAAGGCTACGGCTGACACCAATATCGATCTTTTCCTGCAGATCGACAGAACTGTTATATCGGACATCATAGCAACCAATCAACGTCCCTTTGTTCGTCGTAACGATTCCTGGAATCCGGAAGGCTGCCACACCGTCGTCCCATGCCTGACGGACAGCTACTCCTTTTCTGCGTTTACCACTCTGCTGGTCTCCGGAAATAACTGCCGGTTGCCGGTTGATCTGAGCCTGACTGATGCGTGCTGAAATCAAGGATTCCAACGAAGAAGAATTCTTGACCTGTACACTTACCCAGAAATAGTTTGTTCCTTTTAATAAAGGTTGCTGACTGGATAACTGGATGGACGATGCTGGTTGGTTTACTTCATCCTGCTGAATGGAGTAATCTCGGTTTGTACTTTTCAGTTGTTGCAAACTCCGTTGATCAGATATTTCGGGGGTGAACTTGATTCCTTTTTCTGCTAATGAAGTTCGCAGGAAATCTTGTCTGTAACTATGGGATGGAGCATAATATGTTCCTTTCCTGGCGACACCTTCCGTTCCGCTATAGAAAAGGCGAACAGATTCGATATCGGCCAAGTTGGTTTCTTGATCAAACTCAATGGAAATTTCATTCAATACATCTCCTTTGTCTGCGTCCATACGGAATTCAAACAAAACATTATCCGATTGATTGATCAACAATGGGATTTGAGGCGCATGGACAAATAAAGTATCGGCAGCCCAGATCGGGGTACAGACAGCAACTAATCCGGCAAGAAGTAAGTTCTTTTTCATGTGTTTTAGCGATGTAAGTTATTACTTAAATTATTAACAAATGTAAAGATAGAAAATTTTGCTAATAATTTCACTTTTTGGAGAACTTTTTTTCGGTGGCTCTTGTTCTTAGTATATAGTGTTTTTCATGGTATTAGAATTAAGTTAGGTTTGCTGTCCGTCCCGTTCGTGAGAATAGGACGGCTTTGCATTTTATAGAGGTTTAGCTATTGTTCGCTTTTATGCGGATCAATCAAACACACAAGCATTTTGCTGAAGACAACAAGGTCCTTGGGGTTTGTCTTTCATCTGTTTGTTTTTAGGCATCATGGGATGAGGCCTGTCTGATTGGAGGACCATTTGTACTTGTCGCATGGTCAGCATCTTCTTGAACTTGTTATAATATTCCTTACGTGTATCCAACAATTTTTGTTGCCGTTCAAATTGAGCTGTCAAGTGCTCTTCTATCTGCTTGTCGTCCATTGCTGCCGGCTTGGTTTCTGGCTTTTGAGGTTTACAATCTTCCAATGCTTGTAAATACTCTTTATATACCGGAGCAAATTGAGCTGCTGTTTTATCGTCGAGCATCAAGTGACGTTGCATCCGTTCAACACGCATTTCTATACGTTGTTCGGGAGACATCGCTTTACGTGGTGCCTTCGGGCGGTTCTGAGACCATATGTTTCCACTACAAACTGTTGTCAATGCCAAAATGGCCAGCCATACTTTTACGTTTTTCATCATCTTTCGTCGTTTAATAGTTTATACTTTATTATAGGGTGAAAATAAGCTCTTCATTTCTGATGTTGGTACCAGTTCAAAAGAAATTTCCAGGCTTTGTTTTTTCACTCTGTTCTTTAAGACGGAGAAAAACGGACAGCGTTTATTCGGAAAACACTTTTTAGCGAATTTTACGGCTTATATTTAGCTTGTGATAAAAACTCCTGGGCATTTTGTTGTTGCATAAGTGTTTGTAGCGAAGCATTGTTCTCTTTCATGTAACTGGATACGATTTGCCAGCCAATCCAGGTTCCGATATTTCCCGGAGTTTCGTCCGACAAAAACGTACATGGTTTGTCATCCAGATATTTGGAAGTGGTGATCTGATCCGGAGTGTAAAGATGCTTGCGCTGAATAATGGTGTTCCAAAGCGTCAACTCGTTGGCTACGCACCATTCATAATCTTTCTCCTGATATCCCATTAGTTGGGCAGGTGTAATTTCCGGTAAGGCAAGATGAACGATATATTTGATCTTTCCTTCATAAATCATCCGGTCGAGCAGTATATTCTCGTTTCCTTCGAATGGATATTCGCTCATCAGCCAGCCGGCCAGATAATCGGCTGCAGCCAGTGTTCGCTGCATCTTGATGCGTTGGTAGTCGTAAAAGAAATCCTGATAAAGCGGATAAGCTTCGCCCATGTACTTGTCGATAGATAAAGACAGCAGACTGTCTGCTGCCAGTACGTTCTGATTGAATCCGGATACGTGCATGTAACAAGCCGGAATCTGCATATTCGGGAAGTTTGCTTTGAGGAAAGCGAAACCTTTTCCCAGTTGATTTTCGATATCAGTCACATGATCGTATTCACGGACTGCATCCTTATATAGATTTTTGAGTGTCGGCTCGGAATAATAAGTAATAACCTGATCGAAGAAGCCGGATACTTCGGGCGATTGCAGATTCAGGATTCCTTTTCCTACGATGTCGAGCATTGCCGGATATTCTTTCAGCAGTTCCTTTTCCAAAGTCGTATCTTGTGTTTCGATATACGCCAGCAAAGCCTTGTCAAACCGTTGGATATGAATCGGAAGTGTATCCGTTGGAGTCTGGATATTGGAAGGTTGGCTGTTGCAGCTGCAGATAGATATGGCAAGAAAGAATAAACTGCCTATTATTTTCTTCATATTCTTCATGTTCGGATATTTTTTCTATAAACGGGAATCCACGCAGGATTATTGTATCTTTGTCGGGACAAAGGTAAGATTATATTTTGTAAATGATTGTCTGATTTATATTATTTGGTGGAGATTATGCAATACACGAACAAACAGATTCTCAAGATTACATTTCCTGTATTGGTCAGTTTGCTGATGGAACATTTGATTGGTTTGACCGATACAGCTTATCTGGGACGCGTAGGAGAGGTGGAATTAGGTGCTTCGGCTTTGGCGGGTGTTTATTATCTGGTGATTTATATGCTGGGTTTTGGTTTCAGTGTAGGAGCACAGGTATTGATTGCCCGGCGGAATGGCGAAGGCAATTATCATAGTATCGGTGATGTATTCCGGCAGGGAACACTGTTTCTGTTGGCTTTTGCTACCTTGCTGTTTTTCTGTTCCCATGCCTATTCGCCTGTTCTGTTACGGGGGCTGATCGAATCGGATGCAGTGTTTCAGGCTACGGTCGATTATATTGACTGGCGTGTATATGGCTTTTTCTTCTCATTTGTCTCGGTTATGTTCCGTGCCTTTTACGTCGGAACAACACATACCAAGATACTGACGGCAAGTTCTCTGGCGATGGTCGGGACGAATGTCATCTTGAATTATATCCTGATATTCGGAAAATTGGGATTGCCAGCTTTGGGAATTAAAGGTGCGGCCATTGCTTCTTCTATTTCGGAAGCCGTGTCGATGTTGTTCTTCATTATATATACGTTCAAGTATGTAGATTATAAGAAGTACGACCTCTTTGGCAAATGGCGTTTCGAGTTCCGGATTTTCCGGCAGATCATGCGGGTATCGGTTTGGATCATGATGCAGAACGGTATTGCTTTCTGCGGATGGTTTATCTTCTTCGTAGCGATGGAGCATCATGGAGAGCGGCCTTTGGCTATCACCAATGTCGTGCGTAGTATTTCATCCTTCCTGTTTATGTTTGTCAATGCCTTTGCTTCGACCAACAGTTCGCTGGTGAGTAATCTGATCGGGGCGGGGAAAACGGAGAAAGTCATGCCTTTGTGCCGGCAGATGATTCGCTTGTGTTATTCGTTTGTCTTGCCACTGGCTTTATTGATGGCAATATTCCCGACGGTTGTTTTACGTATCTATACTGATAATATGGATCTGGTAGCAAGTGCAGTTCCTTCGTTGTGGGTGATGCTTTCTTCTTATCTGATAGCTGTTCCTGCTTTTGTGTATTTCATGAGTGTGTCGGGAACGGGCAACACGGGTGTAGCTCTTCGTCTGGAGATGATGAGTATATTCATTTATATCCTGTATATTATTTGGATTGTTGTTGTCAGAAAAGCCGATGTGGCTGCTTGTTGGACTACCGAACACGTTTATGACCTGATGGTTTTGACTTCTTATTTCTATTTACTGAAAGGAAACTGGCGGAATAAAAGAATCTGACAGAAGAAGTATTGAAAACAGCGTTTTTAGTGCTCCTTTTCCAGAAGAAGTGTCGACAACGGTGTTTTTAGTGCTCCTTTTCCAAAAGAAGTATCGACAACGGTGTTTTTAGTACTTCTTTTTCCCAAGAGGTATAAAAAACAGGGTGTTTAATACTCCTTTTTGCCAAGAAGTATAAAACACCCTGTTGTCAGTATTCCTCTGTTTATTTTACTTCTTCTTTATGGAAATATTCAATTAAGAATTTCCAATTGTCTTGGATAATCTCTTTGCCACGCTCAGGACCGGCCAGACTCTTCGTTTGTGCGTCGGCCAGCATACCTCGCTTGGTCATTTCAATCAGGATACTGGTGCTGCAATGCTTAACGATGAAGAATCCCAAAGCGGCCTTTTCGGCTCTTTCTTTATTATAGAACGGGTTCTTCTCGTCCTTAATACAATCAATATCGAGTGTAAGAACTTGAATACCGTCTTCGGGAGAAGCATAAACACCAAACTTACGCGGTGCATCTGTCGGTTTGCCTTCTGTGAATACTTTCCCGATCTTTTCTGTCAGGAAGTTGTATAGTTCCACTTCACTTTGCATGTAAATCAGGACATCGTCCGGTACAACTTCCTTGAATTTCTTATAATCGTCCTGCACGCTATCTCTTCTTTCCTTTTCTTTCGGGTCGATGAAGGCCATGCTATTCTCAGCTTCTTCTTTGAAGATAGCATAATCCGGATGTTCGGGTGAAATGATTTTATACAACCACTGCGGAGATGTATAAGCCAGGAACGGCAGACGGCTGACGTGAGCCAGCAGGTTATGGATGATCAGGACATCACGTTCGTTCGTCTGGATGCCTTGTTCTTTCCAATAACTTTTGGTCGTTTCTGTCAGTTCTTCGTTGGTGTCCGTCAGCAGATACGAATTATAGTGGAACCAATACAGCAAGTTGTTGTATTTATCCGGCTCGTCGTAGCGGGTTTCATTACTGAACAACTCCTGCATGCGGATATTTTCAGGAGCAACAGTCCATTCGTCGCAGAAGATTTTATAAATCATGTTGGCAGCTGCCTGATTGGCTGGATTATCCGGATTAACGAATGTTCCTTTTCTCCATCCATGATATTGTTGAGTAAAGTGCCACAACAGGAAACGAACATCTTCCAAGTTGGCTTCATCTTCGTAGTAATGGTCGCTCGTCGTAAAGAAAGGCAGATAACGTCCATAACGTTCTTTGAATCCGCTGATAAAAGTTCTCCAAATATTGGTTTGTGAGATAACATCTTCAAAGTAAGCAGCCATGCGGATAGAGATTTGCTTGGCTTCGTCTCCTTCAAACGAGTTGATCAGTTCGGTTGCTACTAATATATCGTAAATGCGATTGGCAATATTCGTATAATACGAGTCAACCGGCGTGCTTTGTACATACGGATGCAGGGCAAGCCAGTCTTTCGAGAAGATTTTAATGTTTTTCATTTGTATAAATTCTTTTAATTTGTTTGGCAAAGATAATAGATTTTCGTTTCAATCCTCATCATCCGAATCGAAATCGAAGTCAAAATCGAAATCGTCGCCACCTTCATAGAAATCTGCTCCCGTAAACTGCTCCAGTTCGCGGCGGTCTTTTTTCGTGGGTCTACCCAAACCTTTAGCTCGATTGACAAAGCCCGAGATACGATTCATCTCCAGAATTTCATATTGGTCGGGTGTCGTTACGTTTTCCATGAACTGCGGAACAAGTTTGGCACCCATCCGGTTTTCGGTCAGGTCCAATACTTTGAACGAAAAGGTAACGGGCGGTTTCCGTACCTGGATAATATCACCCACTTTAATCATTCTGGACGGTTTGACATTGACTCCGCCAATCATGACACGTCCTTTTTTACAGGCATCCGCTGCAATGCTTCTGGTTTTGAAGATGCGCGTTGCCCACATCCATTTATCGATACGAACCTCGTTCATCTTATATCTATTTATTGTTGAATTGATTCATCGTTAATTGAATACCCGCCAAACAGAAACTTTTGATGATTTCGGTTGCGCGGTCCAGTATTGCAGGCATTTGGTCGAGTTCTTCTTGTGGAAACTTTCCCAACACAAAGTCAATTTGTCCGCCCCTTGGAAAATCATTTCCCAGTCCGAAACGCAGGCGGGCATAGTTTTGTGTGTTCAACATCTGGGCAATGTTCTTCAATCCGTTATGTCCGGCATCGCTACCTTTCGGTTTCAATCGGAGCGTACCGAAGGGAAGAGCCAGGTCGTCTACAACGATCAAAAGGTTTTCGACCGGGATGTTTTCCTTCTGCAACCAATAACGGACAGCATTACCGCTCAAGTTCATATACGTATTGGGCTTCAGGACAACCAGCTCGCAATTCTTGATCCGCATACGGGCTACGGCTCCATACCGTTCGTCGGTGAAAGAGGATCCTGCCTGTTCTACCAAATGATTGACAACACGGAATCCAACATTATGACGGGTTCCCCAATATTCAGAACCGATGTTTCCTAATCCGGTAATTAAGTATTTCATATGATGTTTCGATGAATTTAAACAGAAAAATAAAGGGGTTTATTCGGAAGAACAAACCCCTTTTCTGACTAAATCTTATGAATGATAAGATATTCTTTATCTTATAAAATGTACGTATTAAGCTTTAGCCTGAGCACCACGAGCGGCACGAGTCAACTGAACAGCGCAAACAACAGCGTTCTTAGCGTTCATGATTTCCAAGCCTTCGAAGTGGATTTCACCTACCTGCATAGTCTTACCTAAGCCCAGGTGATCAACGTTGATAACCAATCTTTCAGGGATTTCTGTATAAACAGCTTTCACTTTCAGTTTTCTCATCTGTAACTGAAGCTTACCACCGGCTTTAACACCTTCTGCGTGACCTTCCAAAACAACCGGAACTTCCATTACGATTGGTTTAGTATCACATACTTCCAAGAAGTCGATGTGAAGGATAGCGTCAGTTACCGGGTGGAACTGGATATCTTTCATAACTACAGTTTTCTTTTCTCCGTCAATTGTCAATTCAACTGCATAGATATCCGGAGTGTAAACCAAGTTACGAACTGCGCTGTTAGTAACTGAAAAGTGGATTACTTTCTCACCTCCGTACAGAACGGCAGGGATTTCATCGTTTTTACGCATAGCTTTCAAAGCTCTCTTCTGATCAGCCGGACATGCAGCGATCTCTCTTGACTTACCTTCTAATTGAAATGTTTTCATTTTAACTAATTAAATGTGTTACTCAAAATTAGATTGTTTTTCTAATTCGCTTTCTAATTTTCCCATCACACGGGTAGAAAACGCGGCAAAGGTAGTGATTTTTTATTTTACAGGCAAATATATAAGTTTGATTTTATTCTTTTTTAATGGGTGATGACTGGGATTATTCTTTTGATTCCGGTTAGTAATAGTTCAGTTCACGCTGTGGATTACTTAGTTCACGCCGTGGTCTAAGTAGTTCACGCCGTGAACTAAATAATCTACGTCGTGAACTAAAGAATTTATGGTGAACAGTGCCTCTTTTGTAAGGCTGCTTGGGAGTTTTGTGTGCTGGCTTCAGACTTCTTTTCAAGACTACGAAAAGAAGGTGTACTGTATTTATAAATCTTATAAAAAAACTAAAAGGAAACACACGCTTTTCAAATCTTATGTGTATGTTTGTATAGAATAGTATTGAATTGACTATAAATCGAAATTCGTATATGATGGAATTGCCCTTAATTGATTTTGACTCATTGAAATCGAGGTTGTATATGTATGAGAGCTATCAAGCTGATATTTTAGTTGCAGATCTGAACAGTCAGGACGTTTTCCTAAATGATCCTGTCCGTGTAAATGCTTTGCAGGTATTGCTGGTATTGGAGGGCTCGATTGATTTGAGTATAGATTATGTTCTTTTTCAAGCTTCGACTAATACGGTTGTTACAATAATGCCGACGCATATCACCAAGGTAATGAAATACAGTCCAAACTTCAAAGGCCGATTGATGGCGGTTTCGCGTGCGTTTTTGGAACAATCAATGATGCCGAACCATTCATCGTCGATGATTCAATATATGAAGATTCGGAAAAACCCGACTATCCTTTTGCAGGAATCAGAAATCAAAACGTTGGACGAGAGTATGCTTCGTCTGCGCCAGACAATCCTTCAGACGAGCCATCATTTGCAGCGCTTGTTGATTCAGAATACATTGATGGGCTTTTTTATTGAGATGGGGAATATTTTCTCAGAGCGGAAAGAATACAATACACCGCCTTCATTGACCCGTAAGGAAGAATTGTTCGAATCGTTCTTACGTATATTATATATGTATTGTAAGGAACAGCATGTGGTTTCGTTCTATGCCGAACAATTGTATATTACGCCTCAGTATTTGTCTTTAATCTTAAAGGAACTGACCGGCAGGTCGGCCAACAAATGGATTGATGAGGCTTTGATGCAAGAAGCCAAGATCTTATTGAAGGCTCCTCAGGCAACCGTTCAGCAAGTGGCAGATGCCTTGCATTTCTCTGATCAATCCACTTTTGGTAAATTCTTTAAGAAACATGCAGGAATGTCTCCGATGGAATACCGGAAAAATTCCTGATGTCTCTAAGCGTTAGTCGATTTGTATATAATCTCTTTTACGGAACTTATACCAGTTTATCAATTCATTGGCTCCGTAAAAGAGAGTGGCAACGCCGAAGATCGTAAGCGTGTTTGCCATAATATCCATCGGATATACCAGAATCATGACTCCGACAAGCAGAATCAGTGAAGGCAGGATGTAAAAACCATAAGGCACTACGCTCCATTTACGTGCTCTGATAAGCGTACTGATTTGTTGTATTCCGGCCAAAACCAATACGGCTCCTAACAGATACATCAGGATGTTGACAAAGAAATTCGGCATCAGGAGCAACCAGCCGCCTAACAGTAAGCTTCCAAGTCCGTCGAGCGGGAAGAGTGGCGGTGTTACTTCATCTTCTTTGTTCCGCAAGAAATAACCGACAATCGAGTAGATTCCAGGTAACAGGAAACAGGCTCCGATTACCATAATCATATAGATAATGGCGGCTTCGGGCCACATAATTAATACAAAGCCCAAGATCAGGGCCAACGCACCTCGCAGGATGCCAATGTTTGTTCTTCTCATTTTTATTATGTTTTATGCATTTGATTCTTCCTATTAAGATAACAAGCGAGAATCGCATTTGTTGGTGAATTGGCAGGTGATTTATTCATCAGGCCACAGAAACAGCGTTTATTCTCATTTTCCCTTGTCAGTTGATAAGGTGGACTGTTATCTTCTCCTACAAATGTAGGAAGAATTTGGATTCCTTGTAGAGAAAAATGGGTTATATATATTGGGGTAGAATTATCTGCCAAAAACAAGAATGCGAAAGTTACTCATCTCAATAAAAGCAAAAAAGGACTTCAAGTGAAGTCCTCTTTTATATAGTCTTTTCAGAATTACGTTTCAATCATAAAGGGAATTGGGATATTATAAATATCCGTTTTCCCATCTTAGCATTTCACTTTTTCCTACTTCTGCCAAATACTTAGCACATTTCTGCCACATGGCAACTAAAAACTTTTTCATTGTCGTTAAAATTTTAAATAGTTAATAATGAGGTTGGAAGAGATCCTTCTTATTTTAATGATAACCTTAATAAAACCTTTCAATCTCTTTTTGGATACTATTCCAACCATTACCTAAACAATCTGGATCCGGTCTTTTCTGATTTACTAGAAATCTATAAAGTTAGGATCGAAACTCCTATAAATCGGAGTAATAACTAAACAATCTTTTTACCTTAATGTTGCATAGTTATGTTTTACGACACAAAAATACTTTCTTCATTTGTACGTTGTTCTTTTCGAAGCAGAAAAATAAAGAAATCCTCTTCTTTCTTGACTTATGATAAGAAAAACTACGGGAATACAGGATAAATGTCAGTTTTGAGCGGCTTTATTCCCTTATCGGATTCAGATAAAAAGCGTATCTTTGTTGTCTGATTGAAGAATTGATAATGTATTGAACATATATGCGTATAGATATTTTGACTGTATTGCCGGAAATGATAGAAGGAATGGTAAATTGTTCTATCGTAAAGCGTGCCCAAGATAAAGGTTTGGCTGAAATTCATTTACACAACCTGAGAGATTATACGACGAATAAATGGCGTAGGGTAGACGATTATCCTTTTGGTGGAGAAGCCGGAATGGTGATGCAGATAGAACCGATCGACCGGGCTATTTCTGCATTGAAAGAAAAACGGACGTATGATGAAGTAATTTATACTTCACCGGATGGAGAGACTTTTAATCAACCAATGGCCAACCAGATGTCGTTATTGAATAATCTGATTATTTTGTGTGGTCATTACAAAGGCATCGATTATAGAATCCGCGAGCATTTGATTACGAAAGAAATCTCGGTGGGCGATTATGTATTGACTGGAGGAGAATTGGCTGCTGCCATTATCACGGATGCCGTAGTTCGCCTGATTCCGGGAGCGATAGGCGATGAGCAGAGTGCCTTGTCTGATTCCTTCCAGGATAACTTATTGGCTCCGCCGGTTTATACACGTCCGGCAGAATATAAAGGATGGAAAGTGCCTGATATTCTATTGTCCGGTCATCAACGCAAGATAGAAGAATGGCGTTTGCAACAGGCTCAGGAGCGAACAGCCCGTCTTCGTCCGGACTTGCTCAAGAAGTAAAGGCTGTTCGTGCCCGTTTATCGCCAGAGAGGAAAGAGATAGGTAAACTTAACTCCGATTGTCTGGCTGGCAGAACGGGCAAAAGGATCCTTTTTCTGACTACCGTAAATGTCGCCCAACGCATAATAGTATCGGCCTTCCAACAAGAAATGGCCGATACCGGTAGACAATTCCAATCCGGGTCCGCCACACAATCCCCAATCGAATTTCTTTTCAATAGGCATGTCGTGCTGCATATTATTCCGATTAGGTTCTGCACCGTTCAGATTGCTTTTTGTACTTTCGCTCAAGGCGTAACCGATTTTCGGTCCTAAGTTGAAGAAGAACTTGAAACGTTTTCCTCCGAAATAGATATGAGTCAGGAACGGAAGTTCTATATAATTGATCGTTCGACTGTATTGATATTCCGGTTGTTCTTCAAATTCTTCTTCCCAGCCTTGCTGTGCATAATTCAATTCGGCTTGAAGTCCCAGATGATTTTCTGTAATCCAACGGAGCGTTACACCTCCTTGGTAACCTTGTTTCATTTTCTGGTTTACTTTCGGAGAGAAAGATACCGAAGAAAAGTTCATGCCAAAGGAAACACCCAAGGACAGTTCCTGTTTGAACGAGTTGGTTTGCGCTTGCCCGTTATCAATTGAAAAGAGCAGCAAAGAGGCTATTATAAACAAATACTTTGTCATCTTTTCTATGTTATTCACGAGTTACAGTAAAATCTCTATTATAATGAACAATAAAGATTTGTGTATTGATGAAACCTCCCCAGTTGTTGACACGATGGAAATCAAAGCCTGTCTGGATACTTGGATAACGGATGTTGTCGAGCTCTTCTTCGAAGTTTACACCATATTTCTTCATGGCACCGAAGAAGAACATACCTGTATCAAAGCCAAGGATACCATATTTCGGATAAGTATTGATCAAATCCTTACTATACCAAGTCTTGAATTTATTGTAGAAATCCTGCATGGGTTTTGACAGATTGTCTGCATAAAAGTTGGTATAAATATAGGTATCGAGAACATAGAAGTCGTCGAGAGCTTCCCGTACGTAGGTTTGCCATTCAGGATAACCAAATAACGAAATGGTATAATCGGTTTGTGTTTCGGCCAAAACTCGTAACGGTGTTTTGATTTTCTGCAATGCTTCCAAGGATGATGAAGTCGGAATAATCACATTGCGGGTTTGATCCACCATATAAAGGGAGTCTAAATCTTCGGCAAAAGTTTCGCCGTTGTATTCGATTTCCTTGAAGGGAACCTTATGATCTTTCAACTCTTCTTGTAGCGCTTTGATGAAAGGCTTTTTCTCTTCTTTGTCGTGAATCTTGACAAAGATGATATTATCGTTGGCAAACAACTTGCGTCCGCGTTCGGCTGCCTTTGAGTATAAATAAGAATGAGGCGTGTTTACTTGGAAGACAAAGTTGTTCGACAAGACATCATCATTCTTTGAGGTGAAAGGAATGACGTATTTGATACGATGTTCTTTGGCAAAGTCTGCAATCATTTTAATCTGATCGTTTTGGACGGCTCCGATGATCAGATCCGCATTCGGCAAAGTTTCACCGGTAAGGATTTCACGGATCCGGCTTGTTCCTTCTCCTGTATCATAGACTGATAAGTCCAAAGAAAGTCCTTGATTCTGCAAGCTGTCAACAGCCAGCAGCATACCTTCGTAGTATTCAATGAAACGAGACGATGCGGCTGTCTTCTTACTTGGATTGAAGGGTAATAACAAAGCAACCTTGAGCTGGTTAAGTTCCTTTGTGCTTTTAGGAGCAGACAACAAGGCATTTACCTCAGATTCCGACTGAATGAATGATTCGGCTGAAGTATTATTATCGGTCTTGCTGGCAACAGCCTCTTCTTTTACCGGTACTTTGATTTCAACTCCGGCTTTGACTCCGTTCTTTAATTGCGGATTCAGTTTAATGAGTTCGTAACTGGAAACCTTGAATTTCCGGCACAAACTATACATCGTCTCTTTTTTCTGTATCGTATATGTCGTTTCCTTGACAGGTTTTTCTTCGGGCTGTGGCGTGTTTTCTGTTTGAGAAACCTGTGCCATTGCCTGTATGTTTTCCTGAGAAGGAATACGGATGGTACGTCCTTTCTGAAACGTCTTTACCGAAAGACCCGGATTGGCTTGCAGGATATACTGTGCCGGAACCTTATATTTCATGGAAACGGCATATAGCGTTTCCTTGGGTTCGATGGTATGGAAAGTATAAGTTTCCGTATTATTTCCGGATGCAGAAACTTTCTTTTGAGGGATGAGTAGCACTTCTCCGGCTTTGATTCCTTCTTTACTTCCCGGATTTAACTTATAGATGGCTTCTGTACTGACGCCATACATGGTAGCGATTGCATATACTGTTTCTCCTTGTTCAATGGTATGTTGAAACGTTTTACTTTCCTGTCCGAAGGTGAAGAGACTGGCAAAGCTGAATACACACGTGCATATAACGGTCTTTAATCGATTCATTTTTTCATTGTTTAATCGGGACAAAGATAGTGTAAGTCTGCAAAAAAAGCTAATAAAGGCCTTGGGAAACTGCTTAAATCTTATTAAGTAGGACAGACCGGCTCGAGGGCATGTAGCTGTTCGATCGTTACAAAGTCTTTTTAGCACAGTTGTCGAAAAGCTTTTCCATATCTGTCAAAAAGCTTTAGCACATCTATGGTAAAGCTTTAGCACATCTATGGTAAAGCTTTAGCACATCTGTCAAAAAATTAAAATCATACGACAAATGAAATAACTTCCTTGCGACTGCCAGACTTCTTTAAGCTGTTAGTTTCCTATAAAAAAGGTAAAAAGAGAACGGGAAAGCTGTCCTTCTTGAGGTTAGGAGGGCATTGTATCAGGATTTATTGTAATTTTGGAGTCAATTAGTAAGCGTATGAAAATGAAAACACTTGGAAAGTGGTGCTGGCTTTTCTTTTTATTGGGAATGATTTTCCCTTTATCAGCAGAAGAATATGTAGTGAAGGGCGGACAAGGAGAACCGATGCTGGCAAAAGAAGAAACGTCATTGAAATTGAAAGTTTATGTAGTGAACGGAACAGAAGGCGTTTCTATCAGCTATACATCAACTTCTTCCAGCCATCAATGGTATCGATATAAGACAAAAAGGTTGGAAGCTGAACCTATTGCCTGTGAACAACAGGGAACAACATCTACGATTACGCAGGTAGAAGATGGCTATGGCTATTTTGTAGAAGAAGGTCCTTTGTCTTCGTATGTCTGGATCATTGATTACAGCAAGCATCCATTTGAAATAAGTAATCTGGCTGTTTCGGACGACAGTGATCCTTGTTCGGGAGTTATCTTGACGGGTAATTACAAGATGGATAATCTGACTTATTCGGATCCGACAAGTGGTATCAACCGTCAGTTGAACAGAGAATTTGAAGTCTCTTATGAATCCTTGGAATGGGATGAAGAAGCGAAAGTCCTCAATTCGGTGGAAAAGGTAAAGAAGCTGGAAGGAAATCCGTTCCAACAGTTGATTGATTCGGTTTATGCGGATACGAATTTCACGCTGACGGGTGATCAGTTCGCTTCTCATTTCGGTAAACCTCAATCGGCTACTACCGATTTTTATGAAACATCTTCTGTACTGTTGCAGGCCGATACAACCGTATTCTTGGAGGCAGCCGAGAATATGACAACCACCTCTGAAGCGCTTTCTGCTCCGGTAACGATTCGTTTCACGGCTTATGCCAACGAACCGGTGGCTTCGTTGTATATTTGGAAAATCTATAAGACGGAAGAAGGAGCTGATAATGCCTTGATTCGTTTTACCGAACCCGAAGTGGAATATACATTTTCTGAGTATGGAAAATATACGGCTGAAGTGGAAGTGAGCGACCGGACTGGTAAATGTTATGCTTCTTATCCCTTTGAAATAGAAGTGGCCGAATCTTTTTTGGATGTGCCCAATGCCTTTTCTCCGGGAACAACACCCGGCGTTAACGATGAATTCCGAGTGGCCTATAAATCGTTGGTTAAGTTCTCCTGCTGGATCTTCAACCGTTGGGGACAGCAAATTTACCATTGGACAAATCCGGCGGAAGGCTGGGATGGGAAAAAAGGAGGAAAGTATGTAGCGCCCGGTGTTTATTTCTATGTGATAGAAGCCGAAGGTTCGGATGGAATTAAATACAAGAAAAAAGGAGATATAAATATCTTGCGTCCGAAGAAAGAACGTAACTTTGATTCTTCGGGAAGCGGAAGTACGGAAATGTAGAACTTATTATTCAATAAAGATGAAAACAAAGATAATGTCAGTACTAGCGGTGTGCCTGTTGTTTTTCTTTGCCTGCATATCGGTTTGTTCGGATGATTCAGCAACGATTAAGCGAGAAAAGCCAGTAGTTCCGTCCATGATTATGACGCCAGAAATACCGGATCAGATTGACTTTTGTGGTCAGTCCATTGATTTGACACGTTATAATATGCACGAAGGAATTGATCGGGAATTGTCGTCTTTCTGTTATTTGCACGCAACTACCATGTTAAACTTCAAGCGGGCAAATCGTTATTTCCCGATCATTGAACCTATTTTGAAAGAATATGGAGTTCCGACAGACTTTAAATACCTGGCTGTTATAGAAAGTAACTTGGATCCTCGGGTGAAGTCGCCGGCCCGAGCCGTCGGTATGTGGCAGTTTATGGAAGGAACAGCCAGAGATTATGGATTGACAATAACGACTACTGTGGATGAACGTAGCCATGTAGAGAAATCGACCATAGCTGCTTGCAAATACCTGAAGGATGCTTATGCCAAATATGGTGATTGGGTAGCTGTTGCTTCTTCCTATAATGCAGGAATGGGACGAATATCGGGAGAATTGAGTAAACAGGATGTGGAAAGTTCATTGGATTTATGGCTGGTTGAAGAGACAACACGCTATGTCTATCGGATACTGGCTATCAAATTGATTTTCGAGAATCCTTATAGATATGGCTTTGTTTTACGTGAGCGGGATTTATATAAGCCGATAAACTGTAAATCGGTAGAAGTTTCTTCTGATATTCCGGATCTGGCATCCTTTGCCAAGAATCAGGGTATAACGTATGCTGATCTGAAGCGGTTTAATCCTTGGTTAAGAGATCGGAAACTCGTGACCGCCGGAAGGACGTATGAGCTGTTGATTCCTCAGGTAAATGATATGTTTTACAAGACTCCTAACGAGAAAGTTTACAACCGAAACTGGCTGGCTGAATAAAAATAGGAATCTTGTAAGCAATAGATTATTAATTGTTGGCTGAAAAAGCTAACTTTGTAGAAATTTTTAAGTAGCATGATACAATCAATGACAGGTTTCGGTAAGGTTACTGCCGAATTGCCTACCAAAAAAGTAACCGTAGAGATTAAGGCGCTTAATAGCAAACAACTGGATTTGTCAACACGTATTCCTTCTATTTATAAAGATAAGGAAATGCAAATCCGCAGTCGGTTGTTGCAGACTCTTGAACGTGGAAAAGTTGATTTTGCTATTTATATAGAATATATAGGAAAGGATGCTTCATCGCAGATAAATCAAGAGGCAGTGATGTCTTATTTTGCTCAGTTGAAAGAATTGTCTGATAAATTAGGAATCAATGTTCCTTCAAGCTGGAATGAATTGCAGTTGCTGCTGAGAATGCCGGATGTTATCAAGACAGATCCGGTAGAAGCAGACGAAGAAGAATGGAATGTTGTAAGCAAGACAATTGATGAGGCTATTCAGCATTTGTGTGATTTCCGTATTCAGGAAGGAGCCATGTTGCAGAATTTGTTTGTCCAGAAGGTATCGAATATTGCAGCTTTGCTGAAAGATGTCGAACCGTACGAGAAAGAACGGATTGAGAAGATCAAAGCTCGTATATTGGATAATCTGGAGAAGTTGGCTGTCGATTATGATAAGAATCGTTTTGAGCAGGAAATGATTTACTACATCGAAAAGTTGGATGTCAATGAAGAGAAGAACCGACTGGATAATCATTTGAAGTATTTTCTTGAAACGATGGAAACCGGACATGGTCAGGGTAAGAAACTTGGATTTATCGCTCAAGAAATGGGCCGAGAAATAAATACACTGGGCTCAAAGAGTAATCATGCGGATATGCAGAAAATAGTTGTTCGCATGAAAGATGAATTGGAGCAGATAAAAGAACAGGTGTTGAATGTCTTATAAGTAAAAGGATAGAGAATGGCAGGAAAATTAATTATATTTTCGGCACCGTCCGGATCTGGAAAGTCAACCATCATTAATTATTTGCTGACACAGAATCTGCGACTTCGCTTTTCTATTTCAGCAACCAGCCGTGCACCGCGTGGAACAGAGAAAAATGGAGTGGAATATTATTTCCTTTCTCCGGAAGAGTTTCGTGCCCGCATCGCTGCCGGTGATTTTCTGGAATATGAAGAAGTATATACAGACAAGTTCTATGGAACCTTGAAAAGTGAAGTTGAAAGAATTCTGGCGGAAGGCGATAATGTGATTTTTGATGTGGATGTAGTGGGCGGATGTAATATCAAGAAGTATTATGGAGACCGGGCTTTGTCGATGTTTATTCAGCCACCAAGTATAGAAGAATTGCGTCGCCGTCTGGTAGGTCGTGCAACAGATGCGCCGGAAGTGATTGAAAGCCGGATAGCAAAAGCATCGTATGAATTAGGTTTCGCATCCAAGTTCGACGTGGTCATTGTTAACGATGATTTGGAAAAGGCAAAAGCAGAAGCTTTGCAGGTCATAGAAAATTTTATCAAGGATAAATGAACGAACGGAATTTATCGAAGAAATGGCTTTACGGATTTATTGTAATAGCCATAGCCGCATTAGGTGTATTAGGCTGGGCCTTTGTTAAACAGGATGTAACCGTCATGGTTGCAACAGGACTGGTCGTTGGTGTACAAGTGATGAATATTATACAATGGGTTCAGAATCATTCCAGAAAAAAATAGGAATTTATTCCGGCTCCTTTAATCCGATTCACATCGGTCATTTAGCATTGGCTAATTGGCTGTGTGAATTTACGGATCTTGATGAGGTGTGGTTTATGGTAACACCTCATAATCCTTTCAAAGAAAGAACCGATTTGATAGATGATCAGCTTCGCTTGGAGATGGTTGCAAAGGCCATAGCCGGCTATCCTAAGTTCCGGGTTTGTGATTTGGAATTCCATTTGCCCAAACCTTCTTATACTATTTCGACGTTAAAGGCATTAAAGGATTTATATCCTTCTTTGTCTTTCTCCTTAATTATGGGAGCCGACAATTGGAATAAGTTTGACCGTTGGAAAGACTATCAGGAAATTTTATCTGTGTGCGAGTTGATTGTTTATCCGCGTAAGGGAAGTAGCTCACTGGTAGATACCAAACAGTTTCCACAAGTACATGTAGTGGATGCTCCCGAAATAGAACTTTCTTCTACTTTTATCCGACAAGCTTTGCGCGATAAGAAAGATGTTCGCTTTTTTATTCCAGAACCCATCCGAGAGCTGTTAGATAAAGCCTTTATTAATTCCGAAAAATAAAAGAATAAGCTGCTTTTTACTTTTGCATGCAGCCTTTCAAATAAAATATCCGGCAGAGAGTTATTCAGTTGTGTCTCTGCCGGATATAAAAACAATGTTTATTCAATTGTCAGTGTCAGACTCTTCAAATCTTTATCGGCTGATGAAGGACCATAAAGAATTTCGTATTTTCCTGGGCGAACTTCCATGGTTTGTGTTTCATCATTGAAAGACCAGAAGGCTTTTGGTGTCAATTCAAAGCTGATGGTTTGTGTTTCTCCCGCAGCGATATGAGTACGTTTGAATCCTTGCAAACTCTTCAGCGGTCCTTTCGGATCATTAGGATTCTTTATGTAAAGCTGGGCAACTTCGTCTCCATCAGTTTTACCTGTATTCTGAATATCTAAAGTAACAGTCAGGTTTTCATTTGCATTGATCTTGTCCTTTGATAACTTAGCATTCTTGTAGGCAAATGAAGTATAACTTAATCCGTAACCGAATGGATAAAGCGGTGTTTCGGTCATATACCGGTAAGTACGTCCCTGCATGTTATAGTCTTCGAAGTCGGGCAACTGATCGATGGATTTATAGAATGTAACAGGAAGACGTCCTGCCGGATTATAATCACCAAACAAAACATCAGCTACTGCAGTACCGGCTTCCTGACCGCCGTACCAGGCATTCAGGATAGCATCCAGATTTTCGTTCTCCCAATTCAAGGCTAAGGCACTTCCTGTGCAGACAACATAGACAATAGGCTTGCCTGTTGCTTTCAAGGCTTTTACCATTTCTTTCTGTACAGTCGGAATTTCGATATTCAGACGGTCGCCTTTCTTGAAGCCTTCAGCATCCACCGGCATTTCTTCGCCTTCAAGTCTTGGAGATATTCCTCCGACAAAGATGATAACGTCGGCATCCTTCACTTCGTTGGCTGTTGCCTGATAATCTACCGGAGTACGAACGGCTATGGAGAAATTCAAATCGGCCGATCCTTTCGCTTGCATGTATTCGATTTTGATCGGATATTTCTTTCCTTCTTCTGCTTTTAAGGTATATTTTTTAGTACTACCGTATTCGTTTGTCCAGCTTTCAGCTACTTTTTCTTCTCCGATGAAGAGACGGAAACCATCATTTCCGGAAATAGTAAATTCAATGTCACCACTCTGCGGTGAAGTGAATTCGCCGGTGAAACGTGCCGAAAAGTCTGTTAAGTTAACATTGGGTGCAAACTGTGTATTTCCACCTGTTGTGTAATGCAGTTCTTTTGCCAGTCCGGAATAAACAGGTTCTCCTTTAAATTCTGTATTGTTGAAGAATTCGGATTTCAATCCGTTGCCTTTTTCGGAAGTAACACATTGTCCTAAATCTTTCATCAGGAAGTTTTCAGTATGATTACAACCTAATGTATAAATAACTTCTGTATTGGGCACCTTGGCTTTGATACCATCCAGTATTGTTACTGTATGAGTCGGGAAACCATTATAGTTAGCCCACAACATAGTTGAATCGGCTGCATTAGGACCAACAACGGCTATTTTCTTCAATTCTTTGCTCAAAGGCAGGATCTGATTCTTGTTCTTGAGCAGAACCATACTTTGACGAGCCATATCGAGAGCCTTGGCTACGTGTTCAGGACTTTCTACTACGCTGTAAGGTATGTTAGAGAAAGGAACACGGTCATCCGGATCAAACATACCTAATTCCATGCGGGCTCTGAACAGACGGCGAAGCGAAACGTCTAAATCTGATTCTTTAATCTTTCCGTCCTGAATAGCTTTTAAAAGAGCATGATAACTGCCGCCACATTCCAAATCGGTTCCGCTTAAAACAGCATCAGCTGAAGCGCTTTCTGCATCGGGGTGTGTTTCGTGGCGGGGTGTATTTTTATCTTTCTGCCAGAAATCGTCGATTGCTCCACAGTCGGATAAAATAATTTCATCGTATCCCCACGTGTTCCGAAGGATATCTATCAATAGCTTATCACTGCTACAACACGGTTTCCCTTCGAAACGGTTGTAAGCACACATGACTTCCTGTACATTCGCTTCTTCTACCAAAGCTTCGAAAGCCGGAAGATAAGTGGTCCATAAATCGCGGGGAGAGACTTCTGCATTGTATTCATGTCGATTCCATTCGGGACCACTATGTACGGCATAATGCTTGGCACAGGCATGTGTTTTGAAGTATTTCGGATCGTTACCTTGTAATCCTTTTACTACGGCAACACCCATGCGTGAAGTCAGATACGGATCTTCTCCGTACGTTTCCATACCACGTCCCCAACGAGGATCACGGAATATATTGATGTTTGGTGTCCAGAATGTCAATCCTTTGTATCTGTCGTATTCTTTGTCCTTTTGATACTGATGATATTTAGCTCGTGCTTCATCGCTGACAATATTGAACGTCTCATAGACATCTTCATCGTTGAAAGTTGCAGCTAAAGCGATTGCCTGAGGGAAAACAGTGGCTCTTCCGGCGCGTGCCACACCATGCAAAGCCTCGTTCCACCAATCGTATGGAGGAATGTTCAACCGTTCGATAGCTGGTGTCTGATTCATCATTTGTCCTACTTTCTCTTCCGGAGTCAGTCTGTTTAACAAATCGTCCACACGTTCTTCAATCGGGAGATCCGGATTTTGGAACGGATAGTTCTGCTTCTTTTCCGAGCAGGATGTTACTGTAAGTACTGCAAGAGCAGTAAAGGTTAAGTGTTTTATTTTCATGTTATAAGATATTTGTAGAAAATACATCAAGTTCTTTTGCAAACGTACTATTTTTATTTCTCTTTTCAAAATAAAAGGACAAGTTTGTAATGTTTTGATAAAGTATTAAAGCGAGAAAAATAACATGATGATTATCATCAGAATTTAGAACATCAATTTTGGGGAAATCTGTAATAATGGTATGAACTTCCTTTTTATGGTTACTTTTAATTGTAAGTTACTTCCTATTTTTGCATTGTAAGAAATCAGAGTTGATGAATAAAAGAAGTAGCGTGAGAATAAAAATGATTATCTTTAAGTGATCCAATAAAGGATTTGATTAGCTTATTGGAAACAGTAATTTATATTTAATAGAAATGATTATGAACAAGATTTTAGTATCACTTTCTGTGCTTTGTATGGCATGTTTTTCTGTCAGTGCACAACAAAAAAACAGTAATATGGAAAAAACAAATATCTTAGTAGCTTATTTCTCGGCAACGGGCACAACGGCCAAAATTGCTCATCGCATTGCGGAGATTTCAAAAGGGGACATTTATGAAATAACTCCGGAACAATCTTATACGAAAGCTGATTTGGATTGGCATGATCAAAAGTCGAGAAGTTCATTGGAAATGAATGATGCGAAATCTCGTCCGGCATTAAAAGGGCAAAAAGAGAATATGCAGGATTATGATACGGTCTTTATCGGTTATCCGATTTGGTGGGATCAGGCTCCACGGATCATTAATACATTTATTGAAAGTCATCATTTGGAAGGCAAGAAATTGATTCCTTTTGCTACTTCTGGCAGTAGCGAAATCGGTAACAGTGTAAATACGTTAAAGAAAACTTATCCTGATTTGGAATGGGAAAACGGGCGTCTGATGAATAATGTCACTCCGAAAGCTCTTCAAAGTTGGGTGGACAGTTTTTAATAAGTGATCTGTCATAGATAGGGTTGTAATGTATTATCATAACGTTATGAGAAAAGAAAGTAGAGAAATGGATAGTAAGTGGGCTTTGGAGATTATGCGCAAAGCTCCTTATATTACAGTGAGTTTTACACGAGCCGACGGGACTGCTTATGGAGTTCCGCTTTCATTGGCTTGTACAAGTGATGATTTATGGTATTTTCATTGCGCGCCGGAAGGAGATAAATTGGAGGCAATAGCTGTACATCCTGAAGTATGCCTTTCCGCAGTGACTAAATGCCAACCTACGGTAGGACCTAAAGACGGTTCTTTTACCCTTCAGTATCGCTCGGCCATCGCTTTTGGCAAAGCCGAAATAGTGACGGATACGGAAGAGAAAATCCAAGCGCTTCGGGCTATCAGCCAGCGTTTTCTGCCTCAGCATATGGATGCTTTTGAAGAGGCGGTCCATCGCAGTCTGCATCGTACGGCCGTAGTCCGGATTACGCTTTCAGCTCCGCCTACAGGCAAACGTAAACAATATGACCAGAACGGAGACGAAATGAAATATGGTAGAATGGAATAATCTACTGGAAGGAAAAAGAGGATGCCTCTTTTGACGCATCCTCTTTTCTATTATAGTTGCTGCATTTGTCCATAGGGATCATACGAACGTGTTTTTGTAAACTAAAATCAGATTGCTAAACTTGCTAAGTTTGATCTGTTCCCATTTTTTTGTTCAATACTCCTCTATCTCAACTCTACCGTCCTTGCCGCTTAAGTTTACAGTGAATTTACGCGTCGTTCCATCCTTGTCGATATATGAGAACGAATCTCCGTCAATTCCTCTTCCGAGAATGAGACTTCAACAGCGCCGGCATTTTCCACAATCCGTTCAATCCGTTTTGATCCTGGAATCGGGACAATCCACGGCTTTTGAGCCAAAAGCCAGGCAAGAGCGACCCGAGCCGGTGTAGTTTGTTTCATTGTGGCCAACTGCTCTACATACTCAGCCAGCGCAACATTCTGTTGCAGGTTCTCGGGACTAAAACGCGGGATGGTACTCCGGAAGTCGGACTTGTCAAAGGTCGTCTGACGATTGAACCGTCCTGTCAGCATGGCCTTGCCCAGCGGGCTGAAAGGTACGAAACCGATACCTAATTCCTCCAAGGTCGGCAACAACTCCGCTTCAGGTTTTCTGTACCACATCGAATATTCGCTCTGTACTGCTGTAAGCGGACAGACTGCATGTGCCCGACGGACTGTGGCAGCTGAAGCTTCGGACAATCCCCAATGGAGAACCTTACCCTCTTTGATCAAAGACGAAAGTGTAT
>ERZ827088.149-NODE-149-length-101840-cov-4.503286_pt1 | contig 101840 bp, 83 predicted proteins | sample MGYA00519922_ERZ827088 | MGnify/ENA primary metagenome ERZ827088 (study PRJEB31778, sample SAMEA3449254) | human gut metagenome | biome: human gut; feature: human-associated habitat; material: faeces | place: United Kingdom | collected 2010/2012 ... | reverse complement strand
CCATATAGATATGGATCGTTTCCTCTCACAATCCCCCATTCCATCAAAAGCGCTGCACTTCCTGTCACAAATGGCGTGGCAAAGGATGTTCCTGTAAATGCCGCATATCCTCCGCCCACTGTTGTTGTCATAACTTCCACTCCCGGTGCCACAAGATCCGGTTTCACCATATTTGTAAGTCTGGTAAATCCTCTTCCCGAAAAATCCGCATATGCAAATGTCCTTGCGTCATATGCTCCTACGGATATTGCACGGCTGGAAGAAGATGGAATTGTGAGCGTCGTAGCATCTGTTGGAAACAAGAATCCTGTTCCACGATTCAATACATTGTCGCTTGGAAGCCACATTTCATATTGTCCTGTCACAATCTTCCCGGCACTTAGAACAATTCTCCATATTCCTTCTGTCAGATAACTTTCTACCGGAAGCAGATCTATATAGATTTCCTGGGAAATGCTGTAAGGACTTGGTTCCCCATAATAAAGCAGTATTTCTGTCTGACCAATTCGGAAGCGATGTGGTCCCAATATCTCCGGTACCGGTCCGACCCGCACTCCCGATGGATTGATGATCGAAATCTCTATTTGATCTGTATATTCTTTCCATATCTGGATACTGATCGATGACTGTCTGCTCTGAATTGCAAGCTGGATTGTCTCTTCTCCTTCTGAAATAATTCTACCGGAAGTATGCCCGGCACTTGCCGCTTCATTTCCGGTTCCGATGCAAAATACACTCTTCCATATATTGGACACATCATCGATATACCGCTCCAGAAGTGTCGTCCCGTCATGTCCGCCGTATGTATTCCCAAAACTGATATTCACAGCTACAGGCATCCGAAGCTCCAGTGCCTTTCTTATTATATAATCGATCCCCATCATTAGCTCTGTCGTTCTTGGGAATCCTTCCTGTATGGGATTACCAAGTTTTACAACGATCAATTCACTCTGCATGGCAACTCCGGCATAACGTCCTCCACTGTTTCTTCCATTTCCTGCTTCCGGGGCGTAGGGTTGCCGATGCCAGTTCCCGTCCGTCAGCCGTACACAGGCTTACTTTTACACGTCCCTTGTGTCCGTCTCCGGAGCGTGCCATCCAGGAGAAATCATACTTTTCGCCCCGTCGCACGACGATGCCGTCATAGCCGGAGTTGGTCAGTGAGGCCCTTGGCAGCCGGACGTCGAGCACGACATAGTGCGGGTTGTTCGGATGGATGGGAGCGACGGTGTCGATGCGCAGTGTCGTGCCGTCGCCTTCGAGCGTCCAGGCTGTGGTGGATGTCCATTCGCGCCGGTCGCGGGAGCTGTATTCGAAGTCGCGGTTTTGGATGAGTTCGGCGTACAATCCCCCGTCGGCCCCGTAGTTTATGTCTTCGAAGAACACTCCGATGAGCTTCTCACTGATGGGTTTCCGCTGTGTGGCGTCGATGGTCAGGTGCATGTCGACACCGCTCAGTCCGGCAAAGCTTTGCGGGTCTTGTTCCGTCCGTTCGTCGTGGAGGCGGTTTCTGTATGCCTTGTGGTCAGCATAGTGGTTCAGGCGTTGCACGTCGGTCCAAGCCACGCGCAGGACGTTGCCTTCCTGCGTCTCGCCTTCCACGTCAGCTTGCTGCAGGGATACGTTTTGGCTTGCCTCGATGATGTCAGGCCGTTGGGTACGGATGAAATAAGTTTGCCGTTGCCATTCCAGCAAGTCGGCTGAGGCTGTGTGGGCGAATTCCAGTTCTTCGTCGTTGAGTTGCCACACGCAGTGCCAGGTGTTTGGTCCGTCTCCGCGATAGAGCCGTGGGCGTATCATCCGTTTTTCTGAGCCCCATACGCCATAGTCGCATTTCAGGTATGCATATCCGTTGCCTACGTGCATCCAGTGCGTGCCGTCGGCACTCCATGCGAATTTCAAGCCGCTGCGTCCTTTGTCCTGACGGGTGGCATAGGCAAGGAGGTAGACGGAATCCGGTTCGTTGGTTGTCTCCGTGGTGCGGGCCCGTGCGGGGAGCAGACAGAGGCAGGCGAGCAGTGTGATAAGGCTTTTCCGTATTCTCATGGTTTCTGTCATGTATGGTCTTATCGTGTGACGGTCACCGGGCGGATGGTGCCGTCGTTGTTGAACTCCATGCGGTCGATGCAGACCTCGCGGTGATAGCCCGGGCCTTTGTCCTTGTCCAGGAAATGCTTGTTGATGCGGTGGTAGACTATGTACCATTCATCGGTGCCGGGCTTGCGGATGACCGCATTGTGTGCCGGGCCATAGACCTCTTTGTCGGCATCCTGGATGAGCACAATGGGACTTTTGGCCACTTGGATGGGGCCCAAGGGCGAGTCCGACGTGCCATAAGCTACATGATAGTTGGGCGACCCGGTGTCGTCCACTGACCAGAGGAAGTAATACACGCCGTGGCGGAAGAACACGTAGGGTGCTTCTCTGTAAGCGTGAGTCTTGAGCGTGCCGCCTTGGGGCGTCATGACGGTGAGCGTCTCGTCCTTGATGGACACCATGTCGTCGTTGAGCTCAGCTCCGGCCATGTATCCGTTGCCCCAATAGAGGTATGATTTGCCGGAGGCGGGGTCGGTGAACACGTCTACGTCGATTTGCTGTCCGCGACCGGTGGGAGATTGGGATACGAGCGGATGTCCCAGGTCCTTGAACGGTCCTGTGGGCGAGTCGCCTATGGCCACGCCGATTTGCTTTCCCGAATTGTCGGCGGCATTGCCGCTATAATAGAGGAAATATTTGTATTTGCCGTCGATGAGCTTCTCCTCGATGGCCGGTGCCCAAGCATTGCCATTGGCCCACGTCACTTGGGGTGAACGCAGGTCGAGCACCACGCCCTCGGGTGTCCAGCTTTTCAGGTCGGTCGATGAGTAGGCTGTCAAGTACCAGCCGCCCCAGTGGGCATAGCCGTCACTTGTGGAGTAGATGTAGTATTTGCCGGTCTGGCGCGAATAGAGTATTTCCGGGTCGGCATGAAAGCCCGGCAGGACCGGATTGGCGGGAAGGTCGCCCAGACCTTCCGGTGTGCCCCATTGGGTGGTGAGGCGCAGGAGCTCGTCGCGTGTGACGGGTATCACGGTGCCGTGGCGCGGGTGGAAGTCCATGCTTACGGCATGGTCGACGACTTGGAAATGCTGCAAGTCTGTGGTCTCTGTGAACTGGTAAGCACCTTTCATGTAGACATCATACATCAGGATGTATTTCTCCTGTCCGATGAGCTTGAACGTGCCGGCACCTTCCACGGCGTCCTTGGTCTGCTGCTTGTAGTCGGGGTATTCTGTCCAGTGGCCCGAGGTGAGCGAACGGGTGGTGGCTGTCTTGATGCCGTTGCCGTGTCCTTCCGTCTTGTAGAACAAGTGGTAGACACCGTCTTTGAACACGATGTCGCCGTCGATACATGACTTTTTGTCTGCGGGGAGGAACAGCGGGCGCGGTTCGCCTTCGAGGTCAGTGAAATCGTCGTTGGCGTATGCGTAGTAGATGATGTCCGTCCCGCCCTCATAGAGCATGGACCAATATATCATGTATTTCCCGGCTTCCCGGTCGTAGATGGTCTGCGGGGCCCACACGCGGCGCAGGCGTTCCTGTCCGGCGTAGCGTTTTTGGATGTTGATGACGGAGTGCGTCCAGTGGATGAGGTCTGTCGACTTGAGGAGCACCATGGCCCGGTTGGACGACCAGCCGTTGCCTGACACCATATCGGTTGCTACCATGTAGAAGGTGTGCCCGTCTTCAGCTCGGAGGATGTGGGGGTCGCGCACGCCGCCTGTCGAACTGATGACACGTGAGTCGAGCACTGGCTTGTTGCCGTTGAGCGCACGAAACGTGTAACCGTCGCGGCTGATGGCGAAATGGATGGATTCTTCTTCAATGCGGTTGCCGGTGAAATAGGCGAAGAGATAGCCGGCATAGTCCTTCTCCTCGATGCCTGCAGCCTGTGTGTGACCTGGCAAGAGCAGGAGTGACAGGAGGCATATCAGCAGTGGTTTGTTCATGATAGAGACTGTTAGTTGATTGTTTTCGGCAAATATAAGGGATATTGTCTGGATGAGAGGGGTAATATTTAAGCAAATGCAGGCGGTATTTAAGCAAAGTGTGTGTCCTGCCATTTCAAAAAAAGGAAGCCGCGCCATCCCGGCGAAGCTTCCTTCCCAAAACTAAACTGTTACATGTGTTTTCTTTCGAATGCCGGCCGCGAGAGACGCGGACCGGATGTCAGTCTAACAAACTCTTTTTACCTAATAGAACAGTACCTAAATTTATCATTTATTTGTCTTCTGTCATTCGAAATGATTCATCGTCCATTCGTCTTTCCACCGGATGACGGGCGTGCCGTCTTCGCTGAATTCGATGGGCAGCCAGATGTAGCGCGCGTCGCTCGGGTGCTTGGGCCGCCACACGTCGGCCATGAAGATGAAGCCTTTCCCGCCGGGCAACGCGAGCACGTAGGTGCTTTGCCCGCCGAAGGTGATTTCAGACTTCGGCCCCACGCAGGGGTTGGGCCACTGCTTCCACGGCCCCCAGATGGAGGGAGCGGAGAACATGCGCGCCTCGTTCGGGTCCCAGCCCGTGCAGCCGGAGGTTATCATCCAGTAGGTGCCGTCTTTCTTGAAGATGGCCGGGGCTTCGTTGTGCCCGCCCGGGGCGATGCGGATGTATTTTCCCGTGTGGCTCAAGTAGTCGTCGCTCAGCTCGGCGATGTGGAGCGTCAGGTTGTCCTCCGAGGAGAAGATGTGGTAGGCTTTGCCGTCGTCGTCGACGAAAAGTTGCATGTCGCGGGCCATCTGTCCGCCTTCCAAGTCGCGCTTCAAGAACAAGCCTTGCTCGATGGCCTTGCGCCACGTGGGCGTCCACCACTTGGCGTAGTGCGCCGCGTTGAGCGTGTCGAGCGTGGCGCGCTCTTCCTCCGTCATGTTGAAGGGCAGCTCGCCCTTGTCGGGGCGCATCGAGCGCAGGTAGGCGAACGGGCCGGTGGGCGAGTCGCTCACGGCCACGGCCGAACGGGCGGCGCGGTAGCCCTGACCGCGCAGTTCCAGGTGGAACCACATGACGAACTTCTTCGTCTTCTCGTTGTATATCACTTTGGGGCGTTCCATGATGCAACCCTTGGCAATGTCGCTCGTCGTGTCGTTTTCCACCACGGGGAGGACGGCCCCTTCGTTTTTCCAGTCGGTCAGGTTGTCCGACGAGTAGCACATGATGCCCACCAGCGCGTTGCTGGTGCTGTCGGACTTGTGTTCTCCGTACCAATAATATTTCCCGTCATGGTAGAGCACTCCGCCGCCGTGCGCGTTGATGTGCGCGCCTTGGTCATCGGGCCAGATTTCGCCCGGGCGGATGGGTGCGTAGTCCACCGCTTTCGTGCCGCAAGCTGCAAGCAGGCAAGCCAGGCATAGGTTCAGAAAGATGTGTTTCATATCGTGACTTTGTTTTTTTCCGGAAGCAAAAGTAGGGACAAGGTTTCAGAGGCACGCGTATATATTTCGTCAAAAAAAGGACAGTTATCGGTCAAAATGCCCGCATGGGCCATTCTTCGGGCGGCCATGAGCCACAGATTCGGCGCGGTCGAGGGGCTTAACCCCAATCGGTCATCAGACCGCATAAAGTACAATGCTACTTCCGGGGTGAAGCTCTTTAGGCATCTTGCTCACTTCTGTCAGCATCTTGCTTTCCGCCCCGCCTTGACGTAGCCCGCTACGCCTTCGGCGACGCGAAAAGCAACCTGCAAGACATAAGCGAGCAATCTGCCTAAAATCTAATGACCGATTGGGGTTTAAAGGTAGCCGCGGGCCGCATAGGAACTAGCCACGGCTAGCTTTCGTGTTGCTCGCGGCTAGCTTCTGTGCGGCTCAAGCGGGGGATGAAAGGCTTTCTTCCGTCTGTTTCTAAAAGTATGCTTCAAAGGTTGGAGATGCAACAGAAACTGTTAAAGAGAATGAGGAAGTAGATATATTTCTGGCAATATGTTGTAAAACATCTATTTTTATATTGCATTCTATATAAAAGTTTCTATGTTTATAAAAATTAAACCTTTGATATAGCTGGAGAGTATTTCCTATTCAAACTATTAATGGGATAATTAAGGAACACCGATTTTTGTATAACTAAAATATAAGAGTTATGAAAAAAATGGATTTATTTAGTAGGAGTGCTTGTTCTTTTAGCTTCATGCGTAAATGAGATTATGGATGAAGAAGTGTTGAACAAGCAAGTGAATGATTCTGCCACAAGAGCAGTGCCTATTACATCGGAATTGCGATGTGAGATAACAACACCGGCAACTAGTGGTGCAAGTATTTTGTCTTCTAAAGGCAAATTTACAGTTTATGCAACATGGAATCTGTTAAGTCAAGGAGAGCTGGAAAGTGTTCGTGGAATAGAAATTAGTGCGGTTGATTTAAGGACGGGTAACGAATATCTGATGTATGAACTGAGTATGACTGGAGGTGGTATGCGCTCAATAACCAAAGAACTCACTATTTATAGACCAGGTTCTTTTGGAATTCAATTAGCTGTTGTTTTAAGTGGGCGGTATGGTTATTATCGAAAATATTCTCCTTATGCTTATGTGAATATTTTATTCCCTACTTCTTTAGATGCGATGTCTCAATTTAAGTCTATGATGGATAGATGTTGGGGCGAGACTAAAATAACAACGAAAGAATATGGCTTCTATGTTTATCTTAATGGAAATAGCAATATGACCATAGGGGAAATCTATGAATCGGAACCAACCAATGCGCAAGGCGAAGCATCTTTTAATATAGAAAGGAATGAATCTATTTTTTACCGATGTGATCCGCGCTCGCCGTCGTTTACTTTTGCTGTTGCTCAATTCCATACGCACCCTCCATTGACACACGCATCACCTAGTTATTGGAGAATGCCAGGCCCATCTGGTATAGACATGGGTAATTTACCGGACGACATACCGTGCTTGGTTTATGATTATGATCGTAATGAATTGGAAGATGGAAAGCTCTATGGAGGTCACAAGCCTAATATACCAGGAACAATTTATACATATAATGGGACTAGGCGTCCTATCAATTAAAGAGGAATTTATCACTTATAAAAATCATAGTAGTATGAAAAAGATTCATTTGTTTCTGTTGGGGATGGTGATTTGCTGCATGACAGCAATGGCCCAATCCGTCCTGCCGCTTGTTCCGGACTCGATACGGATAAATGACAGTGAAGTATCGGATAAAATTAGTAATTTTATAGTGGAACAAACGCCGGAACTGAAAGCTTATTTCCGCAGCCTGCGCCCCTTGGAAAAGGCCTATTGGGAATACGTATGTTTATACGACAGCACGCTGTACGCTTGGAGGAAAGACCCGGCCAAAGCCCGGAAAATAGAAGAGGTTGAACCGTATGTGGGCAATATTATGAACGAATATAACACGCTTTCACATGCCGCGATGCTTTCCTACACCGATGAAATCTTGGCCAATCCGACCATACAAAGACTGCTTGAGGAGGCTCGTGAGTCTATTCGCAATGGTGCGTCGTCGAACGATGCCTTGCATGGGCTTTTTGATAAGTTGAATTGGCTGCCTCGTTACAAAGACTGTTGGAAGATGGGGCGGCTCAACAGGCAACAGAATAGGTTGCTCGCTGAAAACGGTGCTTTGTGTAATGCGCTGAACACGCTAACCATTCTTGATTTTAATAACCTGGTTCTCGAACGGGAAGGAGCTTTGATTGTGCGTGACACGACGACTTGCATAATAAAAACAAATAAAGCGCCGGAGCGGAGACGCTGAGAACATGCGTCCTGAAGCAAGAGGATGCAAGTTCTCGGTGTCTCCATTCCGGCGTATTCCTGTTTTACCTGAAAAAGCTAGGTATTAGAGCAAATCCCAATGAGATTAGGTGTCCTATCAATTAAAGAGGAATTTATCACTTATAAAAATATAGCACCATGAAAAGGATTCATTTGTTTCTGTTAGGGATGGTCGTTTGCTGCATGACAGCTACGGCCCAATCTGTCCTGCCGCCCGTTCCGGACTCGATACGGGTAAAAGCCAAAGATTTGACGAGTAAAGTTGGTGATTTTATCAATAAACAAACGCCGGAGTTGAAGGCTTATTTCCGCAGCCTGCGCCCCTTGGAAAAGGCCTATTGGGAATACATACGTTTATATGACAGCACGTTCTACGCTTGGAAAGATGACCCGGCCAAAGCCCGGAAAATAGAAGAGATTGAACCGTATGCAAGCAGCATAGCGAGCGAATACGAAACGATCGCAAACGCCGCAATGCTTTCCTACGCTGATGAAATCTTGGCCAATCCGACCATACAAAGACTGATCGAGGAGGCTCGCGAGGCTGTCCGCAACGGTGCTTCTCAGGCCGATGCCATGTGTGCTCTTTTAGATAAGTTGGACAAACTACCCCGTTATAAAGATTGTTGGAATAGAGGGCCGTATGACAGGCCGCAGCGCAGGTTGCTCGCTGAGCGCGGTGCTTTGGGCAATGCGTTGATCGCGTTAACCGTTCTTGATTTTAATAACTTGATTCTCGAACGGGAAGGGGCTTTTGTGCGTGACACGACGACTTGCATAATAAAAACAAATAAAGTGCCGGAGCGGAAACGCTGAGAACATGCGTCCTGAAGAAGCTAGAGGACGAGGTTCTCCGTGTTTCCGTTCCGGCGTATTCTTGTTTTACCTGAATGAGTGAGGCATCAGAACAAGTCCCACGTGCGGATTTCGTCGCGCCATGCGTGGTCTTTCGGGAACGGTTTCCCGCCCCATGCCCGCTGTGATGTCCATTCCTGCGGAGCGTCGGTCCAGAAAGGATGCGAGGCGGGGAGGCCCAGCGGGAGGAATGCGAGCGAAGTCATGTAGAGACTGCCGTTGTTCGTGTACCAGTCGGCCACGTTGGGTTGCCGGCCCGTAAAGCCGATGGTCAGGAAGCCGCCTTCGTTGAAATTTTGCCCGTTGTCGAACATGCGGTGCAAGACTGCCGTGAGGGCACACCGCACCTGGGCACGCGTCACGCCTGCGGGCAGCTCGTCATACCAGGCCATGAGGGCCAGTGGCTGCATGGTGGCCATGCGGTAGGGGATGGAGCGGCCGAACACGGGGAAAGTGCCTTCGGGAGAGATGAAGCGTTCGAGGATGAGGCTGTATTTCTGGGCACGCTTCAGGGCGCGGGCATGGTATTTGGCATAGTCGATGCGCGTATAGGCACGGGCATCCTTCATGGCCTGGAGAGTCTCAAGGTACATGGGATGGAAGACGTAGCTGCTATAATAGTCGAAGACGAACGATGGTCCGTCGGAATACCATCCGTCGCCCGTGTACCACTCCTCGACCTTGCGGATGGCAGAGTTCACGCGGTAGGAGTCGTAGGGAGCACCGGCTTTAGCCAGGAAGCTCTCGATGGTGGACGAGAAGAGAAGCCAGTTGGTGTAGGGCGGGTCGATGCGGCGCAGGAGGGTGAATTCCTCGACATAGCGTCGCTTGGTCGTCTCGTCGAGCGGCATCCACAGGGCATCATAGGCACGGAGGAAGCTCTCGGCCACGTAGGCCGCGTCGACGAGCGGTTGTCCTTCGTTGCGCCACAGCAGGTAGTCGGGGCTGTCGGGGTCGACGGCATTGGCATAACTCTTCAGCGCGAGTTCGCGCAGTTCGCGGCGCATCTGTCCCTCCTCGGTGTCGTCGTCGGGCAGGGAGAGCCAGGGGGCGATGCCGGCCATGAGGCGGCCGAAGCATTCCATGTAGGTCACGCGCTTGTCACGTCCGTCCCACGAGGGGCTAAGCTCCACTTGCATGTTCTTTTGCAGTTCGCCCTTGGCCATGTTGCTTAGCACGGGGTAGGCCATGTTGTAGGCCAGCTTGCACCAGTAGGCGCGGTCGGCCTGTACTGGAGCTTCCAGGTAGCGCACGTATTCGCATGCGGCGAGCAGGAACGCGCCCACGCCGAAGTTGGCGGTCGATTTCTCGTCCACCACCTGTCCTGGGATGGCTTTTTCGCCGATAGGTTGCACGTAACCCACCGAGCCGTCTTTCTGGAGAGCCGTCTTGGTGAGGTATGTCCATGCTTTCTCCACCACGGGCATGTAGGCATCGCGCTCCAAGTAGCCGTTGTTGATTCCCCACAGCAGGCCGTAGGTGAAGAAGGCCGTGCCGCTGGTTTCAGGGCCGGGAGCGTGTTCGGGGTCCATCATGCTGCGTGTCCAGTAGCCTTCGGGCTGTTGGATTTTGGCCACGGCAGCCGCCATCGCGCAAAACTTCTTTTCGAAGAAGTCGCGGTGCTTGTAGTCGGCGGGGAGGTCTTTCAGCACTTTGGCCAGCCCGGCGAGCACCCATCCGTCGCCCCGTGCCCAGAAGTCCTTTTTGCCGTTGAGGCTCTTGTGTTTGGGGTAGACGTATTTAGCATCGCGGTAATAAAGGTTCTCGTCTGCGTCGAACATGATGCTGTCGGAGTAGGTGATGTATTCGTAGAGCTTGTCGAGATAGAGCGTGTTGTGGGTTACCTTGTAGAGTTTGGTCATGACAGGCATCACCATGTAGAGCCCGTCGCTCCACCACCAGTAGTCGTGGCGCGGGGTGCTCATCTCGTATTCCATCACTTCGCGTGCCCGGCGTATCTTCCGGTCGTCGGGGGAGAGGTTGTAAAGGTCGATGTAGGTCTGGAAACACGTTTGCCAGTCGCCGAAGAGCACGTAGTCGTCGGTCTCGCCGTAGGAGTATTTCCACTGAGAGCGGTCGTTGCTCTTGGCGCCTTTCCATTGGTTGTGCTCGGCCCAAGCTTCCGAATAGGCACGGTAGGCTTCGTTGCCGGTGAGGAAATAAGCTTCCATGTTGCCTGTGTGGTAGGCGGCGTTGTCCCAGAACGCCCTGACTTCAGGTTTGTTTTCAGCCTGCCAGTGTTGGTTCACCTTGTCGATGATGGCCCGCACGCGGGTGGCTTCATCCTGTTTGGCCGCGAGGTTTGCAGCCGGCAACAGTCCGATGGCGCAGGCCGCAAGGGTTTTGAGAAATGTTTTCATCATGAGGTCTTATATTCTTTTATGTTTCTTTCCGAGATTATTGGCGGATGCTGATTTGCAGCGGGTGGCGCAGCCGCTGTGCGTAGTCTTTCAGGCAGGCTTCCCATGCCTCCATGCCGGGCATGTCGCCTTTGCTCCAACTGCTGCCCCAATAGTAGACGTAGGTCGTCCCCGGACGGTAGGTGCTGAAGCCCAGCACATGGCCCAATGCACCGGCACGCTGAGGAAGTTCGGCGCTGCCGAACCATTGCACATCGGTCTTTTCAAACGGCTTGCCGCCCACGGCACCGATGTAGATCACGCCGTTGCCGTTGGCCGCATTATCGGTGGAGTCGGCATAAGCGATGTAGCCTTTTTCGGCATCGAGGGAGAACCCGTCACGATGTTGTGGATGGATGACGATGCCGACGGCCAGGGGTGTGTCGGACGACAGGTTCGTATAGGTGATTTCCGTGCGGTTGAGGTAAGAGCCTTTGTCCAAGGTGATGACGCGGGTCTCCACGACGCCGGTGTCTGCCTTCACGGTCAGCGGATGGAATGTCAGGCGGGCTGTGAAGCGGAGCGGGCCGTTGTCCAGCACTTCGCAGGTCTTGTAGCAATAGGGGTAGACCAGTGCCGAGTCGGCCATGAGTGCGGCTGTGCCTCCGCCCAGAGTCGGACCGACATTGTAGCAGTCCATGCCGTTGCCGTGATCCGTGTGGTAGGAGATGGCGTCAATCAGGCTGTCTGCCTTGGCTTTCTGTCCTTCCCGCTGCCAGGCGTTGATTTGCGCCCATGCCTTCTGGTCGGTCTCCATGGCATAGCGGTGTTCGACGACCGGAGTCGGGACAGACTTGGTGAACACGTCGTAACCGTAGCCCTTCTGGTCTTTGGCCTGAAAAGCTGGTCCGTATGCGCGGTAGGCCGCTTTGTCGTTTTCCCAGGCCAGGTCGTCAAGCCGTTCGGGATAGACGCGGCCGCAGGCTGTGACGGGCACGCTGTCAGGTGTGCCGGCTTTTATCCAATAGTCGGCTGTCGCGTTGCCGTCGACGGATACGGGAAACACCAGCAGGCTGTCGTGGGTCACTTGGCTGGGGACTTCGATGCCCGCCTCGTCGGTCACGACGTAGGTCTCACCCGTGCCGGGGCGCACTTGGGCCAGTTGCGACAGGGGGATTTCCACCATCTCCCCGCTGCGTTCGGACGGCAGGGGATTGGTCACGCTCACGATGGCTTTCGGCGCGGACGAACATCCGGCCAGAAAGGAGGCTGCCAGCAGACCGGCAGCCGGGAGAAAATGTCTGTTCATTGTCTTGTCATTTGTTTGAAGTTTCCAGGGAGGCCGGACTCCACTGCGCTTTCCAGGGGATGGTGATTTGGCCGTCTTTGAACTCGATGGGGAGCCACACATAGCGCGAGTCGGGCAGGTCTTTCTTGTTCCAGCGGTCGAACATGGCGATGTAGGCGTCTTTCTTTCCTGCCACGGGGAACACGTAGGTGCTCTGGGCGTAGAATGTCTTGTCGGCATCGGGGCCCGTGCAGGGATTGCCGATGACTTTCCACGGACCCATGATGGAGTCGGCTACGGCTATTTCTGCCTGATTGGGGTCCCATCCGGTGCAGCCGGAACTGATGATGTAGTATTTTCCTTCATGCTTGAACACGGCCGGAGCTTCGCGTGACTGCTTGATGAAGTTGCGCGTGAATTTGCCGCTGGGCTTCAGGTAGTCGTCCGTGAGGAGGCTGATGTAGAGCGTCGCATTGTTTTCAGACGAATAGAACTGGTAGGCACGGCCGTCGTCGTCGACGAACACGGTCTGGTCACGGCTCATGGCGTCGTTCGGGCGGAAACTGCCCAGGTATTCGAACGGGCCTGCCGGAGAGTCAGACACGGCCACGCCTGCGGCAGCTTTGCCGTAGTCGGCGCTGTCGACATGGGCCCACATCACGAATTTTCCTGTCTTCCGGTTATAGATGACTTTGGGGCGTTCGAGCACTTTCGACGGGTGCAAGTCGTGTCCGGGGTCGTCTTTCACTGCGGGGAGCACGATGCCTTCGAATTTCCAGTTGAGGAGGTCTTTCGACGAATAGCAGCTCACGCCTGTCACGTCCGTGCGGTAACAGTCCCACGTAGCTCCTTCGGGCAAGATGGTTTTCCCCGTCTTGTATTCTCCATACCAATAATAAGTGCCCTCGTGATAGAGCATTCCGCCACCGTGGGCGTTGATGGGATTGCCGTCTGTGTCGTTCCACACTTCTCCCGGACGGATTGCGTCGTTTTGCTGTGCCTGTGCCGGCATGGCATAGATTCCGGCAAGCAGTAGCAACAGGAAGCCTATGCGTCGCGCTTGTTTCATGGTCTTTTTCATTTTTATATCAAAGTTTACGTGATTTAAAGCAAGTGTAAAAGTATGGCAAAAAACTATACAGCGGGGCATACTATTTCGGCAAAAAGTGGTCGGTTTTTATGCAAAATTCCCGTTTGGTCCGTCCGGCTGCGAAACGGAGTGCATTTTTGTGTTTTTTTCAGGGAAATGCCGGCGTTGGGGACGGAGAGGGGTGGGAGAGCCCGGTTTTCTCAGAGGTGTCCGGACGGACAGGCGCGCGAGCGGATGTCCTTTGTCGTGTCGGGCGGAGGGGTGAAGGTGGACTGACGTGTTGATGATTTTCGTACAGGATAGGGTATACAGGGAGGTTTGCTTTTCGGCGGACCTCGTTGTGTGCTGGTGGCCGCTGAGGAGGTGGCAGGTGAAAAATGTTGTGTCGGGTAAAGTGTTGATGGACAATGCTGTGGATGGTATGGGATGTGCGCCTGGTTTGCGCCCGTGAGCGGAGTCCTATCCGCCCGAGCTTACCCTCCTATCCGCCCGTGGACGGAAAGGAGGGTAGCCGCGGCTACCCTTAAGGCTGTGGCCGGACTGTCGGCACGGTGTCGTCGGAAGGGTTTCCGTCGTCGTCGTCATTTGTCCGCATTGATTATCATGACGGCATTGCTTCGGATTGGCCCTCAGCGGATGTTCAGCAGTTTGTGTGTCTGTAGGGAGAGGTGCCAGTCGGGGTGGTCGAGGCAGTAGGCGATGGAAGCCTTCAGGAGGCGGGCATTCTCGTCGGCGTGTCCCGTGTCGCAGGGTTGCAGGCTGCGGACGGAGGCTTCGTAGTGGTCGTAAGGTGTCATGTCCTGTCCCGTGTAGACCACCTTCAGTTCGTCGATGTGTGTCAGGCGGACGAGACTGTCTTTGGGCGAGCATGTCACCCAGTCGAGGCGGCATCCTTCCGGCAACGGCCGTGTGCCGTTGGTCTCCATCTGGACATACCACCCTCCGGCATGGAGGCGGTCGACGAGCGAAGTGGTGAGTTGCAGGGTCGGCTCTCCGCCTGTGAGCACGATGTGGCGGGCTGGATACCGGGACACTTCGCGCACGATGTCCTCCTCGCTCATTTCCGTGAAGGCTTCGTGTGCGGTGTCGCAGAAGGAGCATTTCAGGTTGCAGCCCGCGAAGCGGACAAACACGGCAGGCGTGCCGGCATGGCAACCTTCGCCCTGAAGGGAATAAAAGATTTCATTGATACGCATGGGGGTTCACTCCTCGTCTTTGATATACGTGACATGATTGTTCCGGCTCTCTTCGATGTCCACGCGGTAACAGTGTTCCACTTGTTCGCATATCCAGCGTGCGATGTTTTCGGCCGTGGGATTGAAGGGTAGGAGTTCGTTGAAGTTGCCGTGGTCCAGGTAGTCGTGTATTTTGTACTTGATGTGCTTGAAGTCGACGACCATGCCTTCGGCATTCAGTTCCTTGGCCTTGCAGTGTACTGTGACAATCCAGTTGTGTCCGTGCAGTTGTCGGCATTTGCTTTCGTAGGGCAGTTCGAGGCGGTGGCTGCCGGCTATTTCCATTTGTTTAGAGACGTAGTACATATCGTTTGTTTTCAGTTGTATTTCTTAAAGATTGCTTCTAACAGTAAATGCCATGACGAGCCGTGGCTTGTCATGGCATTCACTGTCTTTATTCCACCTGTCCGAGCGAGTTGCCGAACTCCATTTCGCCTTGCACCACGAAAAGGATGTCTTCCGGGTCGAAGTCGCCCATCTGGTCTTTCTTGGCCTCCTTGACTACGTAATCCACGATGGCGTCCTGGTCTATCTCGATGTAGCCGTCCTTGTCGGGCTGCACGTCGAGGCATCCGCTTTTGGTGTAGTAGTCCGTGATGACGTCGAGGAAGTAGTAGAGTTCGTCGTCGGAGAATTTGTCTTTCAAGTCTTGCGGAAGATAGTTCTTGATGAACTCGATGGTCTTTTCATCGTCCAGGTCTTCCAGGGTAAATTCGTCTGTTGCCATAGTCTTCAGCGTGTAGGGTTAAAAAATATCCGCTATCACCTCTATATAAAATAGGTAAGAGATGAAAGCGGATATAGCAGAGGTTAGAGCTTAGAGAATAGCTTTCAGCTTATCCTCAAACGTAGATTTCGGAGCAGCGCCGACTTGTTTGTCCACGACTTCACCGTTCTTGATGTAGAGCACGGTCGGGATGTTGCGTACGCCGAAACGTCCGGTCAACCCGTCGTTGGAGTCAACGTCGCATTTGCCAACGATTGCCTGTCCTTCGTATTCTTTAGCCAAGGCTTCGATTTCGGGAGCAATCTTCTTGCAAGGACCACACCAAGTAGCCCAGAAATCCACAACTACCGGTTTGCCTGAAGCAACCAGTTCTTCAAAGTTCGCATCAGTAATTTCAAGTGCCATAGTTTTCTATTTTATAAGTTTGAAACTTGAGCAAAGGTATTAATTAATTTTGAATTCCAACTCCGGGCGGCTCTTTATATAGGCGATGAGGTCGCGCTTAACAGATATTTTAACGTTCTTCGACCTCATAGATACGTGCATCTGTCCGTCGCTGTCGATTACCCGGAAGTGCAGTTCGGCGTTGCCGGGATGCTTTTTTACGAGGGATGACAAGTCGGCGATGAATTCGTCGTCGAGTGTGGTGAGCGGCGTAGTGATGGTAATCTTGTCGATGACTTTCTCCTTGATGTCGGGCAGAAGCTCGATGGAGTTCACCTTGATGTCGAGTTCGTCCGGACGCCATTGGCGCGGGACACACTTAGCTTTTATGTATAGGAAATAGCCGACTCGCAGATAGTTGCACCAGGTCAGCCAATCGTTTCCGAAGAAGGGCAGTTCGCCAGAACCTGAATAATCCTCTATCTTGACTATGCCGTAGGGCTTGTCATTCTTTGTGCGGCCCTCACGTACATCCGTGACGATGCCTCCCAGGAGAAGGTCGCGGTTGGCCAAGTCGGTCTTGTCGGCCAAGTCAGCCATGTGGGTGTTGCAGACATTTTCCAGGATGACGGCATATTCGTCAAGCGGGTGTGCCGAGAGATAGATGCCGACCAAGTCGCGTTCGTAGTTCAGGCGGTCGAGGGCGCTCCAAGGTTCGAAGTGTGGCGTTTCCGGTTTGGCGATTTCTATCTGGTTCTCGCCTCCAAAGAGGGAGTTGAGTGCCAACGCCTTGTCGGCTTGATATTTTGAACCGTAGCGAATGAGTGACTCGGTGAAGGTCTCATCTTTGCTGTTTTTGGCAAAAAACATCTCCCGCTTCACTCCTTGGAAAGAGTCGAAGGCGCCTGCCATAGCTAGGTTTTCGATACATTTGCGGTTGCAAGCCAAGAGGTTGACACGTTGCACGAAGTCATAGATACTGAGATAAGGACCGTTCTTTGTCCGCTCTTCGATAATGCTTTGCACGGCATTGTCGCCCACACCTTTCACGGCTCCCAACCCGAAGCGGATGTCTCCGCAGTGGTTTACGGAGAACTTCTTGGCACTTTCGTTCACGTCCGGGCCAAGCACCTGTACGCCCATGGCCTTGCACTCGTCCATCAACTTGGTGATTTCATCGATGCGTGAGATGTTGCGGCTCAAGTTGGCAGCCATGTACTGAGGGGGATAGTGCGCCTTCAGGTAAGCCGTCTGGTAGGCCACCCAGGAGTAGCACGTGGCGTGCGATTTGTTGAACGCATAGGAAGCGAATTTCTCCCAGTCGGTCCATATCTTTTCGAGCACTTTCGGGTCGTGCCCGTTTTTCTTTCCGCCTTCGATGAATTTAGGCTTCATGTGGTCCAGCTTGTCGCGCAGCTTCTTTCCCATAGCTTTACGCAGGGCGTCGCTTTCGCCGCGTGTAAAATCGGCCAGAAGGCGCGACAGCAGCATGACCTGCTCCTGATAGACCGTGATGCCATAGGTGTCCTTCAAGTATTTCTCCATGATGGGGATGTCATACTCGATGGGCTTCCGGCCGTGTTTACGGTCGATGAAGTCGGGGATATAGTCCATCGGCCCCGGACGGTAGAGGGCATTCATGGCAATCAGGTCCTCGAACGTGGAGGGCTGAAGCTCGCGCAGGTATTTCTGCATGCCGGGCGATTCGAACTGGAACGTGCCGATGGTGCGTCCGTCGCTGTAGAGCTTGTAGGTGGCTGCATCGTTGATGTCGATGGAGTCTATGTCGACGATTTCGCCCAGGCTGATGCGGATGTTTTCGATGGCTTCCTTGATGATGGACAGCGTCTTCAGGCCGAGGAAGTCCATCTTGATAAGTCCTGTCTCCTCGATGACCGAGCCTTCATACTGCGTGACGAGGATTTTCTCGCCCGTGTCTTTGTCGTCGGCCGTGCTCACGGGCACCCAATCCGTGATGTCATCACGGCAGATGATGGTACCGCAGGCGTGTACGCCGGTGTTGCGCACGTTGCCTTCCAGCATACGTGCATATTTCAACGTGTCGCGCAGGATAGGGTCAGGCGAAGCTTCGGCTTCCCGCAGTTCGGGCACGTAGTCGATGGCATTGGCCAGATTGACTTTCTTGTCGGGAATCTTGTCGGGCACAAGCTTGCACAGGCGGTTGGAGACGGGCAACGGCAGTTTCTGCACGCGGGCCACGTCCTTGATGGCCAACTTGGTAGCCATGGTGCCGTAGGTGATGATGTGGGCCACCTTTTCCTGGCCGTATTTTTCTGTCACCCAGCGTAGCACGTCGCCGCGTCCGTCGTCATCGAAGTCGACGTCAATATCGGGGAGCGAGATACGGTCGGGATTGAGGAAACGCTCGAACAGCAAGTCATACTGGATGGGGTCAATCTTCGTGATGCCCAAGCAGTAGGCCACGGCGGAACCGGCGGCAGAGCCACGGCCCGGACCTACCGACACGCCGAGCTTCTCGCGGGCTGCGGCGATGAAGTCCTGTACGATGAGGAAGTAGCCCGGGAAACCCATCGTCTTCATGATGTGGAGTTCGAACACCAGCCGTTCGCGCACTTCGTCGGAGAGATTTTCTCCATATCGTCTCTTTGCACCGTCAAAAGCCAGCTTGGCCAGGTAGTCGGCTTCGAGCTTGATGCGGTAGAGCTTGTCGTATCCGCCCAGTTTCTCAATCTTAGCCTTGGCATCGGCCTCGCTCATCACCACTTCGCCGTGCTCGTTGCGTGTGAACTCGTTGAAGAGGTCTTCCTCCGTATATTTCTTGCGGTATTCCTCTTCCGTGCCGAAGTCTTCAGGGATGGAGAAGGTCGGCATGATGGGAGCATGGTCGATGGAGTAGAACTCCACCTGGTCGCAGATGTCCACGGTGGTGGCCAGCGCCTCAGGCATATCTGCAAATATCTCGCTCATTTCCTCTCTCGTCTTGAACCACTCCTGCTTGGAGTAGAGCATACGGTTCGGGTCGTCCAGTTCCTTGCCCGTGCTGAGGCATATCAGGCGGTCGTGCGCCTCGGCGTTTTCCTCGTCGACGAAGTGCACGTCGTTGGTACACACCAGCCGGATGCCATACTTCTGGCTGTATTCCTTCAGGTGCTTGTTCACTTCGAGCTGCAGGGGATAGGTCTCATGGTTGGCGCGGGGGACGGTGGCCTTGTGGAGTTGCAGCTCCAGGTAGTAGTCGTCGCCGAACACGCGTTTGTACCACTGTACGGCCTCCTCAGCCGCGTCAAACCGTCCGGCCCGAATCATTCGGGGCACTTCCCCGCCCAGACAGGCGGAGCAGACGATGAGTCCCTCGTGGTATTTTTCCAGTTCGACGCGGTCGGTGCGCGGGCGCATGTAGTAGCCTTCGGTCCAGGCTTTGGACACGAGCTTGATGAGGTTGTGATAGCCCTTCAGGTTTTTGGCCAACACGATGAGGTGGTAGCCGCCCTGGTCGGGCTTGCCATCTTTGTTGAACAAGCGGCGGTGGGCCACGTACATCTCGCAGCCGATGATGGGTTTGAACAGTTTTCGTTCGGTTTCGGCCAGACGGGTCTTGCAGGAGGCTATCTCCGCCTGCGGGTCGTCGGCCTCTTCCTTGCCGCTTTCGAGCGCCGCGATGCGCTTTTTGAGGTCTTTGATTTCATCTTTGACCTTGCCGTTCTTCTTGTTGACGTAGTTATAAAATTCCTTCACGCCGAACATGTTGCCGTGGTCGGTCAGGGCCATGCCCCGCATGCCGTTGGCTATGGCTTTGTCGACGAGGCGTTGGATGCTGGCCTGTCCGTCGAGGATGGAGTATTGGCTATGGACGTGTAAATGAACAAAGTCGTGCATAATCTGTAAATGAAGAATTAAGAGTGAGGGATGACGAAGCTTTCGCTCCGCGCTACAGTCACTTGGGCGATAAAGTTACTTCCGCTTTGCGGAATGGCCAAACTTGCGGGCGAATAGTTATGAACAGTCACTGTTCAAAGATGCTCGACTCGGCATCGAGAAATTTCTTCTCGGCCTCCAGGTCACGCAGGTCGAGCTTGGGTGAGGGCAGTGTGCACATCTTTATGTAGTCGGAGTTGCAGCAGGTGTAATCGAAGATTTGCCGTTGCTCGTCCGTGAACTTGTCTTGCGTGATGATGCCGGCCTCTGTCCGTTCGAACTCTTCGGGCGAGTAGCTGTCACAGAGCTTGACGAGCACGATACGCCGCGCGATGGGATTTTTGTTGTAGTCGGGCACGAGGTAAAGCCCCCGCAGGTAGCGGATGTGTTCGAGAAACGGGAGTTGCAGGTAGACTGTGACGAGCGACATGTTGGGTTCCTGGAACGCATTGAATAGGATATACATGAGTTGCTGTTCCTGGATGATGCCCACACCCTCGCGGATGGAGCCGTGGATGCTCTTGCGTCCTGCGATGAAGCTGTGGCAGTCGTCGGAGAGGGTGAAGTAGAACGGCTCTGCCTTCAGTGCACGCACGGATGAGGAGCAGCTGTAGGACATGTAGATGCCAGGCAGGTTGCCCAGCTTGCCGGCTGACAGGACCGTGGCTTCTTTCAGGAAGTTGATAAACGGATGCACCTTGCGCGAAGCGGAAGCCGTCATCTTGTCCGAGAGGTCGAGCAGGCGGGCATGCAGGTCTTCGAGCAGTTCGAAGAGCCTTTTCCGGGACAGGTTGTTGACCTGTGTCAGTGCCTCGTCCAGCGCCTCGTCGAAGCCTTTTTCCGGAAGCTGCCTGCAAAACTCCGGCAACACAGTGGCATAGAGTGCCGACAGCACGCTGGGAGAGATGCCCGCATGGGCTGCGATGTCTTTCATCTTCACTCCTTCGTGTCGCAACAGGTTCAATCGTTCGTAAATGTCTGTCAACTGCTTTTGCTCTGTCATATCATGTAATTTGTTGGAAATCTACAAAAATAAAAATTTTTCCCTTTCCGGATTCAAAAAGGCGTGGGGAATTAACGACTTTAAATAATTCACTCCCGCGAGGTGGTGACACGTCGGCCCGCCTTCTTTCTCTGTAATCATGCTTTACTGTCATTTTTCCCTCCGGAAATGCCGGGTGGAGACGGTGCAGGAGCGGAAAGGAGGGTAGCCGGGGACGGAAAGGAGGGTAGACACGCCCGCCTTCCTTTCCGTCCCCGCGCCGTGTCAAGGGAGCTGGAACGCCCTGTTCATGGGCTTTCCGGAAAGAATGCCGCGGAAGGCGGGCTGGAGGGGAGACGTAAAGAGATTTCTTCGGATGCCGCCTCTCGTCCGGCGTGGGTCTCCGCAGCAGGCGGATGGTGTGGCATGTGGTGCTGGTCGTTACAGCGGTGTTACAAACAAGGTACATGTATGTTAATTCATGAAACGGCCTTCTTTTTCATAAATGATTCATGAAGATTCATTTTTCAGGTCGCCCGAAATGCAGACCTTTGCAGCGTCAACCAAAAAAAACGGAGAAAGCTATGACGGCAAAAAGCAAAATTATCGTGTTCCGGAAAGCCGGCACGCCGCTGCAGATGGAAGAATGTGACATCCCGGCCTTGAAAGAGGGCGAAGTGTTGGTCAGGAACGAATATGCCACGCTGTGTCGGAGCGACATCAGCACCTATTTGGGCAAACGCATCGAGAAGTCGCCCACCATCCTCGGACATGAGATTGTAGGGCGGGTCGCAGCCATAGCTCCCGGCGTGACGGATGCCGACGGCAATCCTCTGCACGTGGGGCAGCGGGTGACATGGGCCATCTATGCGTCAGACCCCTCGACGGAACTTTCGCGCCGAGGCATTCCTCAGAAGTCGCCCGACTTGTTCAAATACGGGCATGAACAGCTCACTCCGGAGTCGACACTCCACGGCGGGTTGGCCGAACACACGTTGCTTCGCAAACATACACCTATATTGCCACTGGATGAGTCCATCCCCTTACCGGTCGGCTCCATCATCAACTGCGCCATCTCTACTGTTGTCGGTTCTTTACGTTTAGCAGGCGAGTTGCGGGGTCGCCGGGTGGCAATCTGGGGCATCGGGATGCTGGGCATCGTCGCCTGTGCCATCTGCCGGGAGCGGGGTGCAGGGGAGATAGTCGCCATCGACATCAACCGTGAGCGGCTGGCCCTGGCCGGACGTTTCGGGGCCACGAGGACCTGTCTGCCCGACGACAAGGCACTGGCGGACTTACGGGCAGACGTGACGATTGACTACAGTGGACGCGTCGAGTCGATGGAGGCTACCGTCAGCTCGCTGGACATAGGCGGCGTGGCTGTCTGGGTGGGAGGAGTCTGCCCGCAGGACAAGGTGAAAATCGACTCGGAGATGGTCATACGCCGTCTGAGCACCATCAAGGGACTACACAACTACAACGGCGAGGATTTCCGCGAGGCCGTGTCGTTCGTCAGCCGCTGCTGGCAGAAATATCCCATCGCGGAGCTTATCCATGACGGTTTCCCGCTCAGCCGGGCGGAAGAAGCCTTCCGCTATGCCATCGACCGGAATCCCTTCCGCGTGGGCATCCGCTGTTGACTGATCAGGTAATAAAAAATAGGATAAATAAAGCAATATGAAAAAGATTGATTGTATTATCATGGACTGGGCCGGAACGGCCGTAGACTATGGCTGCTTCGCTCCTGTGGCAGCATTTCTCAAGGCATTCAAGGAAATCGGCGTCGACGTGACGCTCGAACAGGCCCGCCGTCCGATGGGCATGGCCAAAATCGACCACATCCGCGAACTCTTCCGCATGGAGGAAATCGGCAGCCAGTTTGTCAACCTCTATCACCGCGACTGGACGGAAGAGGACGTCGTCGAGATGAACCGCAAGTTTGAGGGCTACCTCTTCGCCTCTCTCTCCGAATATGTCACTCCCATCCCCGGGGTCATCGAGACGCTGGCTTCCCTGCGTGCACAAGGCATCCGCATCGGTTCCACCACGGGCTACACCCGTGCCATGATGGACGTGGTGGTGCCCGGAGCTGCCGCCAAGGGTTATACGGTGGACAACTGCGTCACTCCCGACGGTCTGCCCAAGGGACGCCCCTTCCCGTACATGATTCAAAAAAACATGGCCGACCTGGGCATCACCGACACAGACACCGTCCTGAAGTATGGTGACACCATTGCCGACATCAAGGAAGGCATCAATGCCAAGGTGTGGACCGTGGGCGTCGTGATGGGCAGCAACGAGATGGGATTGACCCAGGAAGAGGCCGCCTGCATGACACGGGCCGAACTGGAATATCGCAAGACGCAAGTGCGCCGCCGCATGCTGGAGGCCGGGGCACACTATGTGGTCGACACCATCGCTGAGCTGCCGGATGTTATCGACGACATCAACAGCAAACTGGAGGAAGCACGCTGACGCTTCTACATCGAAAGTCTCAACTGGTTCTGCGGACGCCTGCCGTGCCTTCGGGTGCGAGTCGGCGTCCGTCGCTTGCTTTTTGACAGGCCTTGCATGCCTTTTCATGCGAAATTACATATCAAACATACGTTTATTCATACCTCTTATTTGCAGTTTTATTAAATAAACCCTACTTTTGCACAATAACTGCTACTCGTCGAGAAATGAATAAACTTAAAAAGCTAAAGAAAATAAGACTCCATAGAGAAGGAACTCACATCCTGATTATTTCGTGTCTCCTGCTGATAGCTGTCAATGTGGCTGCCTATTATGCTTTCGAAAACCATCTCGTGCTCTATCTTGTCGCGACGGTCAGTCTCATTTGTTATTTGGGTATGGTCAATTTCTTTCGTTGCCCCATCCGTCTTTTCGGCAAGGACACGGAGCGCATCGTCGTTGCTCCGGCTGACGGACGTATAGTCGTGGCCGAGGAAGTGGAGGAGCATGAATACTTCCATGACCGCAGAATCATGATTTCCATCTTCATGGGCATCACCAATGTGCATGCCAACTGGTATCCAGTCGATGGCGTCGTGAAGAAGGTCGAGCACCAGAACGGCAACTTCCACAAAGCTTTCCTGCCTAAAGCCAGCACGGAGAACGAGCGTTCCACGGTCGTCATCGAGACTCCGGAAGGGACTGAAGTCATGGCCCGGCAGATAGCCGGGGCTGTCGCAAGGCGTATCGTGACCTACGCCAGTGAAGGGGAGGAATGCTACATCGACGAGCACATGGGCTTCATTAAGTTTGGTTCGAGAGTGGATGTCTACCTGCCTCTTGGTTCTGAGATATGTGTCAAGATGGGGCAGAAGACTGTCGGCAACCAGACTGTCATCGCTAAACTAAGATAATCAGACTTCAAGACTTATGGCTAATCGCTTTACTCGTCATATCCCGAACACGGTCACTTGCTGCAACCTGTTCGCGGGATGCATTGCCACGGTCATGGCCTACGAGATGCGCTATGACCTGGCGTTGCTGTTTATAGTCATGGCAGCCGTGTTTGACTTCTTCGACGGAATGCTGGCCCGCCTGCTCGACGCCCGTTCGCCCATCGGGAAGGACATCGACTCGCTGGCCGACGACATCAGTTTCGGACTGGCTCCGGCCATGATTGCCTTCTCACTCTTGCGCGAATCGGACTGGCCCGAGGCTCTGGCGCCTTTTGCTTCGTGGCTTCCCTATGCAGGCTTCCTCTTGTCTGTCTTCTCGGCCCTTCGGCTGGCCAAATTCAATATTGACCCCCGCCAGACTTCTTCTTTCATCGGCATGCCTACGCCGGCCAACACGCTCTTTTGGGCTTCGCTCGCGGCTGGAGCACATGGAGTGTTTGTCGGGAGCACGTACGGGGGCGTGTGCCTGCTCGTGCTTGTCGGCCTCATGTCGGGACTGCTTGTGTGCGAGCTTCCGATGTTTTCTCTGAAATTCAAGAACCTCTCCTGGCGCGACAACCGTCTGCGCTATGTCTTCCTCCTCGGCTGTATCCCCCTGTTTGCCCTGCTGGGCGTGGCAGGTTTCGCAGCTGTCATCGTGTGGTATCTCGTGTTGTCGCTCGTGACCTTCCGGCGTGGGCAATGACGGTTTGGCACGGTTGTTGTTAGAGGTAAGATATATGTTCAACTAAAGTCTTATTTTAATACCTTATTATATATGGGATGCCTGATAACGATACCCCTGCTGTTGCTCTTCGTCGCCCTTTTCTTCGGGACTGCCCTCCTGCGTCTGGTGCAGACGTTCCTGGGCCGCGATCCGCAGGGGCCTTATGGCGGCCGCACGCGCGGGCAGGCCGGGCCGGGAACGGCCGCGACGGATGGGGAGACGGTCTACGAACCGGAGAGCGGCCCTTCCGGACATCACCGCAGCCACGGCCCGCGGCGGAAAATCTTCGGCCCTGACGAGGGCGAATATGTGGACTTTGAGGAAATCAAGGACGACGCGTCCTGACCTCCGTCGCACTGCTACCCGTCGTCCATCCTTCTCCCATCCCTCCCCCGCCTGCTTCCATAGGGAGGTGTCCAATGCTGCGGGGCGGGGGCACGGCAAGCCGCTGTCGAGCGCCGACGCAGCCGTAGCGCAGGCTCTTCTCCCTGAGGCATGTTTCCTGCTCTCCTGCTTGTCTGAAGCCTCATAATCCCTGATTTACAACTGCTTACTATGCGTGCGGACGGGCCTCGTGCCGCTGTTCGTCGCCTTCCGTCCCGTGTCTGTGCGTGGCTTCCCACGGATTAATCATCTGCCCGCCTTGCATTTGTCTTTGTCTTGCCTTATATTTGTTCAGTGTTTACTCCGTATGCGGGCGTGGATGAGGACGGATTTGTGCATATCTCCCTACGTATCCGAGCAGGGATGATGTCCGACTTTATCTAGGAATCATACGGTATGTTTTCTAGAATCATATGGTATGATTCCTACAATCATACGGTATGATTCTTAGCTTAAATACGGATTTGGATGGGATGAAGTGGGGGTTCATCATGGATAGGCTCGTATCTTATCTATGATGGGGCTTGATTTTGTTTAGGATAAACCTTGGTCTCGTCGGTGACGGGACCGGACTTTGTCCACAGCGGGGTCGCATTTTTCCTGAAAAAAAGCCTCAAGGGGGACGCGTAGGGAAGGTATGCGAGGGGTGAAAATGTGTGTTTGGAAATGAATTGATAACTAATAGATGACTGTATGGCTTACTACAAGAAAATGAAACAGAAGGGTGACGGGAAGTGGCATCCCCGCGCCGTGACGCTGGCCGAGCCTGCGACGACGGACGACGTGGCCGAACGTCTGACGCGCATGTCGTCCGTGACGGCTGGCGATGTCTATGCCGTGTTGGTCAACCTCGGTCCGGTATTGGCTGAGCTGATGAACGAGGGGCGCTCGGTCCGCCTCAAGGGTGTGGGGACGTTTTTCCTGACATGCTCCTCGCAGGGTGCGGGCGTGGACTCGCCTGAGGAGGTCACTTCGAGGCAAATCACTGCGGCCAGGGTGCGCTTCATCCCGGAGTACAGCCGCGGGCAGCACAAGCAGGTGACGCGAAGGACGCTTATCAGTCCGAACATCTTCTGGAAGGACATCGACGACATCGGCCGTTGACGCCGGCGTTCGGGCCGCATGCAAAAGAGAGAGGCACAAAGCCTGTGGAGTGACGACTCCGGGCTTTGTGCCTCTCAGCATATGTGCGGCCATCAATAGAGGTCGGATTTCGGATAGCGCGAGTAGAGGTCGGGGTTTTGCAGCTCCTCTTGCTCGGGAATGCGGAAGAGGTAGTAGATGCTGTTCGCGACGAAGGATGTGCCGTCGGGGAGAGAGAGGGTGGTGTGCCCGGCGTTGACCTCCAAGGGTTTACCATCCTTATCGTACATCGGATTGCCATCAGTGTCATACTGCTGGGTCATGTATTGCTGGCGGGAGACTGACTGCTGGGTGCGGATGATGTCCGTCAGCGAGAAACCTTCGCCCCAGAGCTCTTTGCGGCGTTCGAGCCATATCTCCGCGAGCAGGTCGTCGCCCGTGGCTGTGACGGGTGCGGCTGTGTATCCGCTCTTCATGCGGTGTTGGCGGAATTCCTGGAGCATGGTCTGGGCTTCGGATTCCTTGCCGGAGAGGTGTGCGGCGGCTTCCATCTTGATAAGGTACATCTCGGAGGTGCGCATGAGCAGGATGTCGGCCATCTGGTTCTCCACGTCGGCAAAGCGGAACTTCGTACAGAGCATCTTGTACTCTTGCCCCTGTTGGGTGTAGCCGAAGCGGTACATGTCCTTCCGGTAGTCGCCTTCTTCGAACGCGGTGTTGACGAAGTTCGGGTCGGCGCAGAGGCTGGTGTAGGAAGCTCCCGGAGTTGTCGTGTCCTTGAAGTAGAAGGTATAGGCGGGCAGGTTGTCGTCGAGGGTGGGTGAGAGTCCCCACATCCATTCGCCGTTCGTGTAGTCGTTGAATCCGCCGTTGAACTCGTCCTCGGTCATGATGTAGCTGTTCGTGGCCAGGACGTCGTCGGCGTAGTCGTAGGCATCCTGCCAGTTTGCAGCGTAGAGGCTGGTGCGTGCGAGCAGGCCCAGCGTGACGAGGTGGTCGATTTTGTACTGGTCGGTCGACGTGCTGCCGTGCGAGTAGGTCTCGGGGATGTAGTCGAGCGCGTCTTTCAAGTCGCTGAGCGCCTGTGCATACACTTCGCTGACGCTTGAGGCGGGAATGCCGTGGAGGGCGGAGTCGTAGTCGCTCGGCTCAAGCCAGATGGGTACGCAGACGGCATCCGGGTCTTTCTCGATGGAGAAGGAGTAGTGCGAGGCGAGCATCATGTAGGCGTAGCCGCGTGTGGCCAGCGCCTGTCCCTTGATGCGGTTCTTTTCGCTCCCGTCTCCCTCCACATGGTCGATGTTGGCGATGACGGCGTTGCAGTTGTTGATGGCGGTGTACATGATGTCCCACATCACGCCGTTGTACTCTCCGCGCGAGAATCCGTTGGTCAATGAGTAGCTGGACGAGAATCCGTAGCTGCGTGCTCGGACGACGTCGGAACCGCCGAAGTCGTCGTTGATGAGGAGGGAGTTCAGTCCGACGGACGCATACGTGGAGCCGGAGTTGAACATGTAGTACCACACGCCGCGCAGGACGGCGTCGGCATTGTCAGTGCTCTGGAACACGGCCGAGGTGTCGAGCGAAGTGGTGGGAGTGGTGTCGAGGTCGCATGCCGCCAGTGTGCAGGATGCGAAGGCTCCCAGGCATATTGTTTTGAGGTTTAGTTTCATTGTGTCAAAGTGTCTTTAGAGTTTTACATTGATGCCGAATGAGATGGTCTTCATGGCCGGATAGCGCCAATAGGTCACGCCGCTGATGGCCTGCTCGGGGTCAAGTCCTTGTTGCTTGGAGAAGGTGAGCAGGTTTTCACCCTGTATGTAGACGCTGACTTCCTTGAGCATGGCGGGCTGTATCCACTGCTTGGGCAGGTTGTAGTTGAGCGTGATGGTCTTCAGCCGGAGATAGCTTCCGTTGACGAGCCAGCGGGTGCTTTCCGAAGTGAAGTAGCTGTTTTGTTCATATTCGAGCCGGGGGACGTCGGTGTAGCGGTTATCCGTCGTCCAGCGGTTGAGCAGGTCTTTGCTCATCGTGTCGCCGTTAGCTCCGTTCACACCCATGAGGCTGGCCTTGTCGCGGTTGTATATCTTGTTGCCGATGGCGTAGGCAAACGACATGGACAGCGAGAGGTCGCGCCAGGTGAGGTCTGACTGGAATCCACCGCTCACTTTGGGCAGGGAGTTGCCGACCTTCACTTTGTCGTTCGAATCGAGTGAGCCGTAGTTGGTCGTGATCAGGCGTTCGCCGGTCTCGTCGTCCGTGTAATACCACTGTGCGTCGCCTGTCTCGGGGTCTACGCCTGCCCATTCATACATCCAGAAGTCATAGAGCGAGCCGCCTTTGACCCATTTCTTTTGTCCGTTCCACATCTCGTCGGTGGGGATGTCGACTATCTCGTTCTTGTAGGTCGTCGCGTTGACAGACAGACGCCATGTCCAGTCTTTCGTCATGATGGGTGTACCGCCGAGGGTGATTTCCCAGCCGTAGTTTTTCACCTTGCCGATGTTGGCGTCGATGGATGAGAAGCCCGATGAAGGCACCAGGTCTTGTGCGAAGAGAAGGTCCTTCGACGTGCGCTGGAACCACTCCACTGTACCATAGAGACGGCTGTTCCAGAGTGCGAAGTCCACGCCGATGTTGGCGTTCAAGTTGGTCTCCCAGGAGAGGTCCGGTGTCTCCAGGCGGGAAGCTGTCAGGGTCGATTCGCCCAGGAAGCTGCCTATGTCGTAGAGTGCCTGGTAGGCATAGTAACCCACATTGTCATTGCCCTGTGCGCCGTAGCTGGCACGGAGCGTCAGGTCGGAGAGCCAGTCGGCTGTCGGCTCCATGAACTTCTCGCGGGCGATTTTCCACGATGCGCCAAACGACCAGAACGTGCCCCAGCGGTTGTCCGGATGGAAGCGTGAGGAACCGTCGGTACGGACAGACACCGAGCCGAAATACTTTTCCTTGTAGTTGTACTCCGCGCTGCCGAAGTAGCTGAGCAGTTTGTATTGGTCGCTGTTGCCTTCGAAGCCGGTCAACGTGGAGGCCACGTCGGGTTCGAAATAGCCGTCGGTGAACACATTGGAGCGGCTTCCGCCGAAGTTGGACGTATTATACTCGTAATACTCCTGTCCGGCCATGAGGCGCAGGTTGTGTGCTTCCTTGAAGGTGTGCGTGTAGTTCACCACGTTGTTGAAGGTCATGCCCGTCGTGCGGTAGTTGTATTTGCTGACCGAGCCGGTCACGGGTTCTTTTCCGTAAGTCGGGTTCGTATAGTCGTGGGTGAAGCGGCTGTTGTAGTCGATGTTGAGCGACATCTTGTAGCTCAGTCCTTCGATGGGGGTCACCTGCAGGAAGCCGCGCACGGAGGCTGCATCGCGCTTGATTTCGTTCTTGTCGTAGAGCATGGACTGGGCTTGGTTGTAGCCTGCATACGAGCCATGACGGTAGTCGCCGTAGTCATAGATGCGGTCGCCGTTTTCGTCGAGCACATAGGCGCCCGTGTCCGGGTCGCGTTCGTAGACGGGGTAGAACGACGGGATGCTGCGCGCGGCCAGCACGACGTTGCTCATCGAGGAGTCGTCCGAGTCAGGGTAGTCCTGGATGGAGTGGGTGAGCGACACGTTCACGCCGGCTTGCAGCCACTTGGTCAGGTCCGAAGTGATGTTGGCGCGCAGGTTGTAGCGCTTGAAGCCTGATCCGATGTAAGCACCCTCGTTGTTCAGATAGCCCAGCGAGAAGTAGTATTGGGAGTTTTCGCTTCCGCCCGAGATGCGTGCGCTCAGGTCGGTGTAGTGTGCGTCTTGCGAGAGGGCATCTTCCCAGCTGTCGTCCCACAGGAGTGTGGCGCCCTCCACCAGTTTGCCGTCCGTGCCGATGGGTTGCGGATAGGCTGAGCCGTAGGGGTTGATGCCGATGTAGTTTGTGATGAGGTTCTGGCTGGCATAACGTGCGGCTTCTTCCGCCGTGTCGCCGATTTCGGAGCTCATGCGGTGGTTGCGGATGGCCTCCCACTCGAGCATGAAATATTCCTCGGTGCTCACCTGTTCATAGTCCTTCACCGCACGGTCTGAGAAGCCGTATTTGGCTGAAATCTCGATGCTGGGCGATGAGGATTTCGAACCCTGTTTCGTGGTAATCATCACCACGCCGTTGGCTGCACGTGAGCCATAGAGCGACGCTGCGGCCGCATCCTTCAGCACGGTGATGGAAGCGATGTCCTGGTTGGAGATGGAGGAGAGCGCACCGTCGTAAGGGACGCCGTCGACCACATAGAGCGGCGTGGTGGAAGCATTGACCGAGCCTACGCCGCGGATGATGATGGTGGCGTCTTCACCCGGCTGGCCGCTGAGCGAGAATGACTGCAAGCCTGCGACGCTGCCTTGCAAGGCCTTCGACACGCTGGCCACTTGCGAGTTGGCGATGATTTTCCGGTCGACTACGCCGGCCGAACCCGTGAAGCTCGACTTCTTGGCTGTGCCGTAGGGCACGGCGATGACCACTTCGTCCAAGTCGGTCGTTTTCTCTCTCAGCTCCACATTGATGGGCCCGTTGCCCTTCACGGGGATTTCCACTGTTTCATACCCGATGAAGGAGAACACCAGGATGCTTCCTGCATCAGCCTTGATGCTGTAATCACCATCCAGAGAGGTGATGGTGCCTCCTCCTGAACCTTTTACGGTGACGGTCACACCGGGCAATTCCTCACCGTTGGCTGTGACTTTTCCTCTCACCGTCATGTTTTGTGCGTATGCCGCTCCACTGAGCAACAAAGTGCACACCATTACAGAAAGTTTTCTCATGTTTAATAAATACGCTTAAATGAAAACAAATCAATTACCTTAAATCTCGTTATTGAATCCTAAAGTTTAGCCTTGTTTAGTCTTGCGGATGCAAATGTAAGAAAAGAAATGTGTAATCCTACAAATTAAAATGTTACTTTTAACGCTCTTTACAATACAATATGTTATTAATTTGACATTAATAGATTGATATTTGTATTATTATGCGGTCATATTATTATATGATGTAAGTATTTTTGTTATATTTTTCTTGCGCGGTGTTTGTGATAGATGTGCGTCATTGTGCGCGCGTATATAAGGAAAGTGATAGCTTTATGTTATATGCCTTGAAATAGATGTTAAGAAAAATGCTTGTAGGAAGAGGTTGATTACGGTATATTGATATCCGGCTTCCTGATTCGGGAGTTTTTTATCGTATGTGTGCTTGTGTAATGTGTTTCCTAAAAAAGTTTTGTGATGTGAAAGTTGTTCCTGTTTGCCTGCCGCCTCCGAGCTGGTGTTGGGACTGGCAAGTGTATTCAGGCCGTTTGCCTGTTTGCGGGTTGGAGTTTTTCGTCGCTGCGAAGGTGAAGCATTCTCGACTGTGAGGAGGAAAATTAAGATTCGCAAGGAAGGGGCTTATTGTTTATTTATTGTTCTTTGGAGGCGGTTGCTTAGGTGAGGGGAAGAGTGGAAATTGTGTAATACGTATCATCATGTGATAGGAAAAATGATGTTGAAAATAAAGCCGTTGCAGAGGTGAAAAAAACACAGACTCGCTCCGACCACGGAAAGGAGTCCGTCCGTGAGCCGACTCCTTTCCGTGGTCGGCTACCCTTCTTTCCGCTCTCGGGCGGAGTGAAGGGCGTGGAGGGGCGGCATGGGGAGGCTGCGTGTGCGGGGTGGAGGGTTATTGTCGAAAATGTGGAGGGAAAGGAGTCACCGTCGCTTGCGGAAGAACTCCGTCATCAGCGTACCGGCTTCGTCGGCCAGGACACCGCGGGTGACAGTCGTCTTGGGATGGAGCACGCCGGGGGCATACACGTGGTAGCCGCGCTTCGGGTCGTCGGCGCCGTAGACCAGCCGACCCAACTGCGCCCAACCCAGCGCACCGGCGCACATGGGGCAAGGCTCGACGGTGACATAGAGCGTGCATTCGTTCAGATACTTGCCGCCCAGCGTGCCGGCTGCGGCGGTGATGGCCTGCATCTCGGCATGGGCGGTGACGTCGGTCAGTGTCTCGGTGAGGTTGTGCGTGCGGGCGATGATGCGGCCGCGGCAGACGACGACCGCGCCCACGGGCACTTCGCCGCGTTCGGCAGCCAGCCGGGCTTCGGCCAGCGCCTGCTTCATGTAGAGGATGTCTTCGTTCATGGGGAGTCAGCGTCGCATGTCGTGTTCGTTGAAGAGCGTGGGGTAGTCTTCTTCCATCGTGTGATAGATGAAGGCCAGCATTGTCTCGCGCATCCACCGGCCCTTGTTAGTGATTTTGTATTTAGCCAGGTAGCGGTCGACGATGGCGGCTTCGTCTTCGCTCACCCAGCACACCATGCGCCGGGTACGCTTGGGCTCGGTCGGAGCCACTTTCACACGTTTTTTAACTTCTTTGCTCATAACATTTGCAAAAATAATGGCTCGCCCGTGAATCGGAAAGTATAAAAAGATTAAATTTGCAAAAAGCTCCAAGAATCATAGCTTATGGCCGAACACAACCTGCTGGGGAAAACCGGGGAAGACCTTGCAGCCGATTTTCTGGCCGCAAGGGGATACTGCATCCGCCATCGCAACTGGAGGGCGGGACGGCATGAGCTGGACATCGTGGCGGAGCGTGACGGCCTGCTCGTCGTGGTGGAAGTGAAGGCGCGGCGCAGCGATGCATACGGACGCCCCGACGAGGCTGTGGACGGGCGCAAGGTGCGCAGCATCGTCCGGGCGACGGATGCCTACCTGCAGGCGTTCGGGATGGACGTGCCGGTGAGGTTTGACGTCATTGCCGTCGTCGGCAGTGGGCGCGGATGCCGCATTGACCACATCGAGGACGCTTTCTATCCGCCGCTGGGGTAAAAAAACAGCCAAACCAGACCCAGGCCCAAGTCCCTCCAAACCTCCCCCGAAGGGGAGGCTTAAAAAATCCTCAAGCTAATAGAAAGCCTCCCCTTCGGGGGAGGTTTGGAGGGGCTTGGGGCTTGCTTTTACCTTTTAAAACTTTTACATCATTAATATGAAACATTATCTGGACCATTTCGAAATAATCCGTGTCGAAGAGACGGATTCGACCAATGCGGCCATCCGTCGCTGTGAACATCCTGCCGACAAAGAGTTTCTGGTGCTTTCGGCCGAATACCAGACCGGAGGCAAGGGCCAGCGGGGCAACTCGTGGGAGTCGGAGCGGGGAAAGAACCTGCTGTTCACCATCTCGTGCCGGCCGACGTTCCTCCCGGCCCGCCAGCAGTTCCTGCTGTCGCAGGCCATCGCGCTCAGCGTGTTCGACACGTTCCGCCGCTTCGTGCGCCGCTTCAGCATCAAGTGGCCGAACGACATCTACTGGCGCGACCGCAAGGTGGGGGGCATCCTGATAGAAAACGACCTGGCGGGCGAATACATCGCGCAGAGCATCATCGGCGTCGGGCTGAACATCAACCAGACGGAGTTTCGCAGCGATGCGCCCAATCCGGCCTCCATCCTGCAAGTGTGCGGCATGCACTGCAAGCGGCGTCATGTACTGGAACACATCCTGAAGCATTTCGAAGCCTATTACCGCCTGCTTCAGCAAGGGAAGATGGGCGTCGTGCGCGAACACTACCGCGAGGCCCTTTTCCGGAAAAACGGCTTCCACACCTACCGCGACGAGCAGGGAGAGTTCAGCGCACGGCTGCACCACGTGGAGGACGACGGCCATCTCATCCTGGAGGATTCGACAGGCCGCCTGCGCACTTATGCGTTCAAGGAACTGACCTACGTGTTCTAATCCTTCCACCGACATGCACAAGCGAATCCTGCACATCGCCGTCCCTTCCATCATCTCCAACATCACGGTCCCACTGCTCGGGCTGGTCGACGTCACCATCGCCGGCCATCTGGGCTCGCCGGTCTATATCGGTGCCATCGCCGTGGGCGGGATGCTGTTCAACATGGTCTACTGGATATTCGGTTTCCTGCGCATGGGGACGAGCGGCATGACCTCGCAGGCCTTCGGCAGCCGCGACCTGGACGAGGTGACGCGCCTGCTCCTGCGCTCTGTCGGCGTGGGCGTGCTCATCGCGCTGGCGCTGCTCGTGCTGCAGTATCCCCTTCAGTGGGTGGCTTTCCGGCTCATCGAGGCTTCGCCCGAGGTGCAGGCCAATGCGCGGCTCTATTTCTACATTTGCATCTGGGGTGCGCCTGCGGTGCTCGCGCTCTACAGCTTTTCGGGGTGGTTCATCGGGATGCAGAACTCACGCTTCCCCATGTTCATCGCCATCACGCAAAATGTGGTCAACATCGCGGCCAGCCTTTCTTTTGTCTTCCTGCTGGACATGAAGGTCGAAGGCATCGCCCTCGGCACGCTGCTGGCCCAGTATGCAGGGGCGGGTATGGCCGTGTGGCTGTGGCGCCGCTACTACGGCTCGCTGCGCCGCCGCTGGCGTTGGCGCGACTTTGCCAACCGCCGGGCGATGGCCCGCTTCTTCCAGGTGAACCGCGACATCTTCCTGCGCACGCTCTGCCTCGTTGCTACCACAGTGTTTTTCACCTCCACGGGAGCGCGTCAGGGCGACATCATCCTGGCCGTCAACACGCTGCTCATGCAGCTCTTCACCCTCTTCTCCTACGTGATGGACGGCTTTGCCTATGCAGGCGAGGCGCTCGGCGGACGCTTCTACGGCGCGGGTAACATACCGGCCTTCCGCCGCACGGTGCGCTGCCTCTTTGTTTGGGGGCTGGGCATGGCTGTGGCCTTCACGCTGCTCTATGCTGCGGGCGGGCAAGGTTTTCTGGGCCTGCTCACCGACGAGGCTGAAGTCATCGCGGCCTCGGCTGAGTTTCATTACTGGACGCTGGCCATCCCCTTGGTGAGCTTCTCGGCCTTCCTGCTCGACGGCCTCTTCATTGGCACGACGTCCACCCGCTGGATGCTCCAGTCCATCTTCGTCGCCAGTCTCTGCTTTTTCCTTATCTATTGGGCCGGGTTCGACCGCCTGGGCAACCACGCCCTCTGGCTTGCCTTCCTGGTCTATCTGGGCATGCGCGGCGTGATGGAAGCCTGGCTGGGGCGGAAATTGCTTTGGTAGAACTTTAACGTTAAAATACTATGAAACAAACAGGTTTACTTATCTTGCTTTTCCTGCTGTGTGCCGTGGGTGGCATGGCGCAGAAGGGAAACATCGTCATCACCGGACAGGTCGTCAACCGGCAGGCGGATACGCCGCGGTCGCTCAATATCAATGTCAATGATTCCTTCAGTACGGATTCCCGCATGAATGTTCCCTTAGATGAGGACGGACGCTTCCGGGCCAATCTGGATTTTCCCTTCGGACATGACTTTTCCATTGATTATGACGGGATATTCATGCTTTATGCCTCGCCGGGCGATTCGCTCCACATCACGATTGATGCCGGTCGGCTGAACAAGGATGTGGATGCCATCACCTTCAGCGGACGGGTGGACGAACGCTGTGTCGCCTGTAACCGTTTTTCCAAAGAGATGTCAGACGTAATCTACTGGCGGCCCGACTCCTTGCAGCGTTACGACCTTCCCTTGAATGAATACATGCAGTGCTTCAACCAGGCTTATCACAGCATCTGCGACACGGTCGCCCGATATGCCAAGGCCAACGGCTTCAGTGAACAAACCCGTAAATTTCTGTGCACCGATGTGCTTTTTGCCTTGTCCAATGACTGCATGGGCTATCAAGGCCGTACTCCGCAAGAGTCGGTGGCTTTTTTCCGTCAACCCGTTTTTCGGCTGAACGACCCGGACAACTTGAACAACTACCTGATGTATAGTATCCACCTTGGTATGTATCATTTCAAGCTTTGCGAGCAGGACTCCGTCTTGGATCGTCTCATAAAGACCAAAGACAGCGAGGCCATCGAACGCCGACAGATGGAAATCATTTTGGAACAACCGAAGAGCATCTCCCGTGATGTCATGCTGAGTCATTATTTTGAACAGCAACGTCGGGTGCCTGTCCCCGATTCCACGGCTTTCACACTGCCTGTCATCTGGCAGCGGTTGGAGGAGGTGAGTCGGGAGTTGCAGCAGCGCGACACGGCCTATATCCATTTCAGCTGCGGCAGTGACAGCATCATCCGTCATGATGCAGTAGGAGAGGCCGCGGCCTATACAGCCATCTGCACCGACGACTTCTTCCGCTATCTCAGCAAGCGTCATCCGGGGAAGGTGCTCTACATCGACATCTTCAGCACGTGGTGCGGCCCTTGCCGGGAAGACCGCAAGGTGATGCCGGAGTTGCATGCGCAGTTTTCCGAAAAGGATGTCGTGTTTGTTAATCTCAGCCTCAAATCCAAAAGGAAGGCATGGGCCGAAATGTTGGAAGGAGGCGAACTGAAGGGGGAAAACTATTGGTTCAATGAAGAACTTTCCAACCGTCTCATGTCCGCAATCTCTCTTCATGGTTTTCCCACCTACATGCTCCTCGGAAGCGACGGACGCTTCCTGACCCGCAATGCGTCACGCCCCATCGAGCATGAAAAGACGGTCAGAGCCATTCAGCGGGCATTGGGAATAAAGTGACGGGCTGTTTGCTTTAGGCATGTTCGCTTATAAAGAAAAGTAAACAGTGGCGTGTGTCGTTCCCGTTTTTTATATCTACCTTTGCGAAGACACTTTTAATACCTTATAATATATGGCAAAATATAAACGCATCCTGCTTAAACTGAGCGGGGAAAGCCTGATGGGCGAAAAGCAGTATGGCATCGACGAGAAACGGCTGGGCGAGTATGCAGCCCAAATCAAGGAAATACACGACATGGGCGTGCAGATAGGCATTGTCATCGGCGGCGGGAATATCTTCCGCGGGCTGAGCGGCGCGTCAAAGGGATTCGACCGCGTGAAGGGTGACCAGATGGGCATGCTGGCCACGGTCATCAACAGCCTCGGATTGAGCTCGGCACTCGGTGCCATCGGCGTGAAGGCACGCGTGCTGACCGCCGTGCGCATGGAACCGATAGGCGAGTTCTACAGCAAGTGGAAAGCCATTGAGTGCATGGAAGCGGGTGAAGTGGTCATCATGTCGTGCGGCACGGGCAATCCGTTCTTCACCACCGACACCGGCTCATCCCTGCGCGGCATCGAGATTGAGGCCGACGTGATGCTCAAGGGCACGCGCGTGGACGGCATCTATACGGCCGATCCGGAGAAAGACCCGACGGCCACGAAGTTCGCCGACATCACCTATGACGAAGTGCTCCGCCGCAACTTGCGCGTCATGGACCTCACAGCCACCTGTATGTGCAAGGAAAACAACCTGCCCATCATCGTCTTCGACATGGACACCGTGGGCAATCTGAAGAAGGTCATCGCCGGCGAGGAGATAGGCACGCTGGTGCATAACTGATAAGATTTTTTGAAGAAGTAAAGAAACAAGCGTCTGAGTGGTAGCCTTGGACGCTTGTTTTTCCTGACTTCGTCAACGCGTACCCCAAAATTCATCAGCAAACAATGGAGCGATACGTTGATGCCGTTTCATAAGCATAGTCCTATTGATAGTCTGCTTGCTTTGAGGCAATGTAATCTGTATAGTCACTATAGTTTTAGCAAGTTCGAGCACCTTGTCCACACTCATATTTATGTCGGATAGTTTCAGCAGACGTTCCAATTCCTTGTAAACTTTCAAGGCCACGAAGCAGATACAGACATGGGCTTCTATCCTACGACGTGTGAAGTGAAACATTGGTCTTATCCCAATCTTTGATTTTGATATGCGGAAGGCCCTTTCAACATGCCATAGGTTATGGTAGGCGGCATATACGTCATTGACAGGTATATTCGTATTGGTAAGGTATCCTTTGAGACCATCCCATTTCGCATCTTTCTCCAGTTTTTCGTAATTGATGGTCACTTTCACATCTCCTTCCATTTTCAGGAACTTGTTGTATCCGCGCTTGTTGATATTGTCTTTGGTAAGAGTACCTCTGTGGTATGCCTTCTCCAGACGGCGTATCCCTTTCTCCCGGTTATAAGCATCCTTTCGGGCACGGTCTTCCGTATATCCGACCAATAACCTCTGTCCGTTGCCTTTATCGTATTCAACCATCCGGCAGTCTGTCTTAGGCTGCTCCAGTATCCATTCCTGTATCTTCCTGCTCTCGTTCCTGATTTTCGCACCGATGATATACTTGTAACCGTTTGCTTCAAGGTCGGCTATATTATCGTTGTTCATCAACCCTGAGTCAGCCACCACGATAAAATCTTCCAGCTCATATTTCCGGACAAATTCCGTCACTACCGGAAGCATCGTGTGTCCCTCGTACTTGTTGTCCTCATGGATGCAATACGCAAGCGGATAGCCGCCAATGCTGACCAACAGTCCCAATAGAATCTGAGGGTTCTGGTGACGCCCTTCCTTGGAGAAACCCGTTTTGCGAAGCTCGTCCTCATAGTCCGCTTCAAAATAGAGTGTGGTGACATCATAAAACAGCACACCGATATGGCCGCCTAAAATCTTCTTTGTGTGAAGGACGCTTATGTCCTGAACTATCTTATGCTGGTTATCGCTCAGTTTGTCCAAATAACGATAGATCTTCGACAGGCTGACGTCTTCATCAAAATGATTCTTCAGATACTCCACTGTGGCAGATTTGCTTGCAGGATAAGACAAGCGGGCTTTTACAAGCTGGCGGAACACCTCATCATCTATCCTGTTGAAGCCTACGTTGTCAAAGACACGGTCAAGTATCAGGTCCGCTCCATTGATGGAGATGTTGGTTATGCACGAAAGCATCTGTTCGGCATTCAGAAGTTCTGCATCACACTTCTTGCGTTCCTCACCGAAGAGATCCAGCCGTGGATGGCGGCGTTCCTGTTCCGCCTCTATCCATTTACGACCTTTCATTATGAGAGAATCTATCTCTTCTTGAGTACGCGCTATACCTATAGTGGTAAGCTCCTTATAATAACCAGAAATCTTTTCAGCTACAACGATACTTACAGTGCCTGACCGATTCTTTTTTCGCTTGATAAACATACAAAAATGCTTTGCGTACCCCAAAATCAGGGTATGCAAAGCTATAAACTATTATCTATCAACATATTATAAATTTGATGTTTTTATAGTGACGAAGTCAGGAGAAACAAGCGTCTGAGTGGTAGCCTTGGACGCTTGTTTTTTAAGTATCCGTGTTCTGTAATTGCCAGAAGAACACCACCGCCATCCCCACCAGCACCACACCCAGCACACCGTAGCACCAGCGGGCGCGGCGGCGGCCAAGGCTGCGGACGATGAAGCGCGTGTTTTGTGCCGTGAAGAACCAGTCCCAGTCGAGTACGGCGGCAAGCAGCGATACGATGCCCGAGAGGGCGAACAGGGATATGATGAAATAGTGTGGTGCCATCGTCTTACGGGTTCATGCTGACGATGCGCTCGCCGTTGGCCGTCTCTTCGATGCTCACTTTGACGGCATCTGCCGGGAGCAGTTCTTCCACCAGTTCCGGCCACTCGATGAAGCACAGCGCGCCGCTGTAGAAATAGTCTTCATAGCCCATGTCGTAGACTTCTTCCAACTTCTTGATACGGTAGAAGTCGAAATGATAAATCAGCTCGCCGCTTTCGGAGCGGTATTCGTTGACGATGGCGAAGGTCGGTGAGTTGATGACGTCGGTCACGCCCAAGCATTCGCACACGGCTTTGATGAAAGTCGTCTTGCCGGCTCCCATCTTGCCATAGAATGCGAAGACCGTGTTGTCGCCCATGGCTGCGATGAACTGACGGGCAGCTTCATGGATATTGTCCAGTGAGGTAATCTTAATTTCCATATTGCTCTTTTTTTATTGTTAGACGAATGAAGTTCTTTCCTCCTTTGCATAAGGCATAGATGAGGATGGAGAAGAATATGATGGATGCCCCTGAGGGGACATTGTAGTGATAGGAGAGAAGCAGTCCGCCCAGACAGCTCACCCAGGCTATTACGACCGACAGTCCGATGATGCGGCGGAAGTCATAAGTGAAGAGGTTGGCTGTCATCTGCGGGATGGTCAGTAGGGAGATGGCCAGCACGATGCCCACCATCCGCAGGCAGGCGACGATGGTGAGCGCGATGAACATCATCAGTCCGTATTCGATAAACGTGACGGGAAGCCCTTGTGAGCGGGCAAACTCCCGGTCGAATGCCGTGTAGACGATGGGGCGCAGGAAGAGGGCGAAGATGATGCTCAGCAGCGCAGCCAGCACGGCCAGTACCCAGATGTCGGCTGCGGTGATGGTGAGGATGTTGCCGAAAAGATAGGACGAGAGGTCGGGAGCAAAGCCCGGCGCCAGGAAACTGAAGATGATGCCGATGGCCATGCCGAATGTCCAGAACACCGCTATGGCGGAGTCTTCCCGCATGTCGCGCCGCTTGCTCAGCCACTCCACGCCGAAGGCTGACAACACGGAGAAGATGGCTGCTCCCAGGATGGGAGAGATGCCGAAATAGACACCCAGCCCGATGCCGCCAAACGAGGCATGCGTGATGCCTCCGCTGATGAACACCAGACGCCGGGTAACGATGTAGGTCCCGATGATGCCGCAGGCGATGCTGGCCAACAGGCTGCCCAGCAGGGCATTCTGGAAGAATGTGTAGTGTAGTATGTCCATAAACAGTAGCGTGTCTCAGTTCGTTTAGTAGGGTTTGTCACCGGTAGAACGGAGTTCTTCCACGAGGAGTATGACTTCAGGCTTGAGCGCGTCGGGCAGTGAGATGCCGCGCAGTTCCAGGCTGCGCACCCAGCCCGGCACGTCGTCCTCGCGCATGGTGTAGAGCACTTCGCGGAACTCTTCCGTCTGCTCGTCGGTGTACCCGTCTGACGGTGTGCCCCGATAGGCGTCGAGTTCTTCGTCGTCGTAGTATTCGATAGTCGGTCGGGCACCGGCCAGCAGGCTGCGCCGGTCGCACACGGCATGTTGGCCACAGCAACTTCCGTCGGCCGGGCAGGGACGTTCTGCCGGAGTTTCTTCCGCTTGTGTGCTGGAGGATGTCCGCCGGGTGTGCCACAAGTGTCCGATGTAGACCACGATGCCCAATCCTACGAGCAGGCCGATTAATAATAAACAGAGTTCTATAATCATGACTGTATGCAGTTAAACCCGGCTTGGGACAGGTCATCCCAATAGTGGGGGTAAGACTTGGAGACGACGTGGGGGTCGCTGATATGGAGTGAGTTTATGCGCAGCGACGCCGGAGCGAAAGCCAACGCCATGCGGTGGTCGTCGTAGGTACGGATGACGGGATGGCTGTCGGCTGTGACGCGTGTCCCGTCCCAAACGAGGGCTGCATGGTCGCTCTCTTCTTGCAGGACATAGCCCAGCTTGCGCATTTCGGCGATGAGGGCCGCGATGCGGTCAGTCTCCTTGATTTTCAGGCTTTGGAGGCCGCAGAAGCGGAATGGCACGTCAAGCAGCGCACAGGCCACGACGAATGTCTGTGCCAGGTCAGGCTGGTCGGTGAAGTCATAGTCCATGCGGCTGATGGCGCGCGGGCATTTTTCCAGCAAGACTCCTTCGTCGGTGTAGTGTGTCCGTACGCCGAGTTTTTCAAACAGGCTTGCCACGGCACTGTCTCCTTGAAGGCTGTCTGCCCGCAGGCCGGGCAATCGGACGGTCGCTTCGTCACACAAGGCGGTTATTTCATACCAATAGGAAGCTGCGCTCCAGTCGCTCTCCACGGTGAAAGGGTGGGGACGGTAGGGTTGAGGCTCGACGCGGATGAGAGGCGCGTCGCTTCCGGTCTGCCAGGCCACTTGTGCGCCAAACTCTTGCATGAGGCCGATTGTCAGGTCGATGTAAGGTCGGGATATGAGTTCGCCCGTGAGGTGCAGGGTCAGTCCGTCGGGCAGCATGGGGCCTATCATGAGCAAGGCGGAGATATATTGCGAGCTGACGTTGCCGGGCAGGGATACTTCAGAAGTCTCCAAGGTGCGTCCGGTGATACGGAGCGGTGGAAATCCTTCTGACTTGATGTAGCGGATGTCAGCTCCCAGCGAGCGCAGGGCGTCGGCCAGGATGCGGATGGGACGTTGCTGCATGCGGGGAGTGCCGGTCAGGATACGGGTTTCTCCTTGCCGGATGGCGTAGTAGGCTGTCAGGAAACGCATGGCCGTGCCGGCCGCACCGATGTCGACCGTCTCTTCCTGCGATTGCAGGGCATGTACCATAGCCTGCGTGTCGTCGCAGTCAGACAAGCGGTGCAGGGGAGTCGTGCCGTGAGCCAGGGCATGGATGATGAGTGCCCGGTTGCAAATGCTCTTGGAGGATGGCAGGGAGACCGCCGTATGCACGCGTGTCGGAGCCGTGATGTGTATTTGCATGTTTGCGTTCGTGTTTAGTTCGTCAATTAACTGTGCAAACTTACATAAAATGCAGGAATAAAAAGCATGCGGTCGTCGAAAAGGGATGGAAATGTCAGTCAAAGGCCGTTCCGGGCATGACTCCGGAACGGCCTTTCATGAGTGCCTGCCGAACGCAGGACTCGTCTATCACGAGAGTATGAAGAGATAATTATTTCCGGCTCTTGACGGTCGTGAAGTCAAATGTCGTCGGCGTGAAGCCTTCCAAAGGCGTTTGGTCTTCGCCTATCAGCACTTCGGAAGCTTGGAAACCGAATTTTAAGGCCGTCGTCTTTCCTTCATAGTTGGCGCCTTCGGCTGCCTGCACCTTGACTTCGATGGCAGTCGGCAGGCTTTCCCCCTCCTCTGTGCCCGGGATGTTCACTGACAGCTTGAGCGGCTTGGGGTCGAGGGTGAAAAGGATGCTGTCTTTGGCAGCGGAGAGAGTAGGCGTGTACCCGATTTTATAGTCCACCTGGCCTACAGCTTCGACAATCTGGTCGGCTGTCGTCTCGTCGCCCACGATGGAAAGCACGATGTCCTTGATGGGGAAGTCCGTGAGGTAGATGGTGTCGTTGTCCACTGTGGCCGTGATGGCTGTGCCTTCCGGAGTGTCAGTGCTTTCTTTCTCATAGGGGACGATGGTGAGCGATGTCATGACGCCCGTGTAGTCTCCATACATGGATTGGGTGCTGACGATGGTGGGAGGGGTTGCAGTGTCGTCGTTGTCGCAGGAGGCGAAACCCAATGTACATCCCATCACGAGTGCTGAAGCAAATAGCTTGTTAAGTCTAGTCTTGTTTTTCATGTTTGTGTTTTTAGTTTGTAAATCTGTTAGTTTATGATAAGTGTTGCTTTTGTTCCTTAAATGCAGGAGCTTTGCAAATACTGCACACACGGTTGTGTTAATTTGTGTTTCCCTGTTTCCCCCATCCTTTCTTTTCTCCCGGCACAGAGGCTGTGAGTCCTATGCGGAGGGGGCTTGGGGATACCCTTTAGGGTAAGCTCGGACGGAAAGGAGGGTAGGCGAGAGCGGAGTTTAGTCCGTGGTCGCCCGCCCTTAATGCCTGGCAGAAGGAGTGTCTAATGCCTGTCGGTTCGCATGATTGGGGCTTGAGCGGAAGGGTTGTCAATGAAATGTGTCTGCCACTTGGGAGATGGAAGCAAATGTCTATCTTTGTAGGATGGGAAGATGGCGATGGACTTCGTTTCCGGATACACAGGGACAGTCAGGTCCAGATTCTTCAAAAGCTGAAAAGAAATGAGAGCGCGTCTGTCTACATCGTGGTCAAAAATGTTCGGACAATGCTCTTTTGGAAAAAAATGCATAGGGGTTACAGTAAAAAAACAGATGACATGTTGAACAAAGCATTGGAAATCGCCCGTAAAGCCCATGCGGGCCAAGTGGACAAGGGTGGTGACACCTATATCTTTCATCCGGTCAGGGTCGCATTGCATTGCCGGACAGAAACGGAAAAAATCGTGGCACTCCTGCATGACGTGGTGGAAGACACAGACGTCACGCTGGATGATTTGCGAAAAGAAGGGTTTGACACCGAGGTACTGGATGCACTGCAATGCCTGACCAGGATAGAAGGGGAAGACTATATGGATTTCATACAGCGTGTAGCCACGAACCCGCTGGCCACGCAGGTCAAGATGCACGACTTGAAGGACAATATGGATGTTTCCCGCCTTGGCGGCAAACCGCATTGGAAGATGGATATTTATAAGAAGGCGTTGGCCTATTTGGAAGGGCTGTGCGGGCGACGCAGAATTCTATATGTGGACATGGACAATGTGCTGGTGGATTTCCAGTCGGGCATTGATGTGCTGAGCGAAGATTTGCGACGTGAGTATGAAGGCCGGTATGACGAAACGCCTCACATTTTCTCCAAGATGCGTCCGAAGGAAGGAGCTATGGAGGCCATGGATGCGCTGAAAGAAAAGTATGACATCTATATCCTTTCCACCGCACCATGGAACAACCCTACGGCATGGGCGGACAAATTGAGTTGGGTGAAGCAATACTTGGGCGAAACATGTCACAAACGACTCATCCTTTCTCATCATAAGGACCTGAACCGTGGGGACTACTTGATAGATGACCGGGAAAAGAACGGTGCGGACCGATTTGGCGGCGAACTTATCTTGTTCGGTTCTGAACGTTTCCCGGACTGGGACGCAGTGCGGGCATATCTGTTGCCGTCGTGACAAGGCTGTGTTTAGGCCATAGGAAAATATCTTATATAATAAATTGTCAGTTAGTATATTATAAAAATAATTGCAATAAAAGTGGCAGAAACGCTTGTCGGATTAAAATAAATGTCTACCTTTGCATCCGCAATTCGGGGTGTAGCTCAGCCCGGTTAGAGTACACGTCTGGGGGGCGTGTTGTCGCTGGTTCGAATCCAGTCACCCCGACCGGTAAAGAGGAGTTAAGTTTATCGCTTAACTCCTTTTTTTATGTTCTCCCAGCACGAACATACGGGTCAGTTCGAGAACCGGCTCAGTGTGTGATTAGTCAGTCGTCTATTATTTCCTGATTCTTACTCTGATAGTTGATAAATTGCTCCTTTTGTTTAGCGCTAAACAAGCGGTAAACAAATAGCGAAAAATGTGCGTATGGATATAGAATGTATCGTAGAGTATATAGGATTCTTGTCTAAAAAGAAAATCGCCAAGTTTTTAATATTTAAAAACTTAGCGATTCATTTCCTTGGGTGGCAGATGGGACTCGAACCCACGACATTCAGAACCACAATCTGACGCTCTAACCAACTGAACTACAGCCACCATGTTGTTTTAATAATAATGCTTAGGAAAACGCTTTTCCGTAAATGCGTGGCAAAGGTAGGTATTATTTTGAATATAGCAAATAGTTGAGCTTATATTTTTAGAAAAAGTACTCATTTATGCCTAGATTGTGCTTCTCGAACAGGCTGCGACTTTCTTTCACAAAGCGATCAAGCCTGTATTGTTCGGCTTGTGTCAAGTTTTGAGGCGGACGGGCTGCCGGATAGAGCTCGTATTGCTTTTTCTGACTCAGGACAGGGCGTGACACCCATACCAAGCTGTAAGCACAATGACTCATCTTTGTTGTTCCCAGCTTTTTAGTTAGTTGTAAGCGTACCATTAGTCCTCCGTCGGTACCTTTCTTGGACATATTACTGATATAGTTCCCCAGTGAATAGACGATTAGATGTCGTTGTCCGTCGGTGTCTGTGTGCACTTCGAGAGGTTGCACCACATGGGGATGTGAACCGATGATGTGGTCTACCCCTTGTTTGAGAAGCCAGTGGGCTAGTTGCCGAACGGATGCATCAGGCAGGGCATGATACTCCAGCCCCCAGTGCATCAGGGCGATGATGGCATCCGGTCGGCGAAGGCGGGCTTTGAGTATGTCTTGTTTTATTTGTGTTGTATCGATATAGTTTACGGTTTGAGGTGACATTACTTTTAGACCATTTGTGCCATACGTGTAGTTCAGGAAAGCAATGCGCAGGTCGTTCACGTCGGCGATGAGCGGATAGGTGCATTCTTTTTCTTCAGCGTTACGATAGGTGCCCAGGTGGGCGATATTCAACGAATCGAGCATTTGTATGGTGCGCGACAGGCCTTTGCTGCCTCCGTCGAGGCAATGGTTGTTGGCTGTGGCCAGCAGGTCGAAACCTGCGTCGCGGATGGTTGTCAGGTATTCGTCCGGAGCACTGAACTGAGGGTAGCCTCTGTAGGGTTTGCCGGCTAAAGTAACTTCCAGGTTGGCTACGGCGAGGTCGGCTTGTGTGATTTCCTGTTTCACCCATTTAAAGCAGGAATCATACCGGTATCCGTCGGGAGTTCGTGCTGCGTCGATTTGTGCTTGATGCTGCATCAGATCGCCGGCAAAGAGGAGGTCGGCTGTCTGAGCCATGCCGTGCAGGAGGTTGCCTAGCAGCAGGAGGGGAAGGAGGAGATGCTTCTTCATGGTCATGTCATGTTTTGAATGGGCAAACTTACGGATTTTCTTTGAAATAAGCGATAGTTTTCTTCTCCATAATCTCTGGATGTGCATCCCTGGAGCATGGGCTTGTGGCTTGGAAAAGCCGGTTGTCGGCAGGAGGACGGGTGATGTGCATAAGTACGTGGTGCTGCGGATGTTGCCTGGGCTGTTAGCATTTGCCAAAATCACGTTAAAAACGGTTGTTGAGATGATGCGGCGTAATAAAACTCTGTATATTTGCTATCCATAAATAAACAGAATAACCTTAATACTAAAATATATGGCAAAAATAACGAGAGAAGCAGCCCTGCTCTACCATTCACAAGGGAGACCGGGCAAGATTGAAGTAGTTCCCACTAAACCATACAGCACGCAGACCGACTTGTCGCTGGCGTATTCGCCCGGAGTGGCCGAGCCTTGTCTTGAAATAGAAAAAGATCCTCATAAGGTGTATGACTATACGGACAAAGGCAATCTTGTGGCTGTGATTTCAAACGGGACGGCCGTGCTCGGACTGGGCGACATTGGTGCCATGAGCGGCAAGCCTGTGATGGAAGGCAAGGGCCTGTTGTTTAAAATCTATGCAGGCATCGACGTGTTTGACATCGAGCTTGATGAGAAAGATCCCGGCAAGTTCGTGGATGCTGTAAAGGCCATAGCTCCTACGTTTGGCGGTATCAACCTGGAGGACATCAAGGCGCCTGAATGTTTTGAAATCGAACGTCGGTTGAAGGAAGAACTTGACATCCCTGTAATGCACGACGACCAGCACGGGACGGCCATTATCTCGTCTGCCGGCCTGCTCAACGCCCTTGAAGTGGCAGGCAAGCGCATCGAAGATGTGCGCATCGTGGTCAATGGTGCGGGCGCGTCGGCCATCTCGTGTACGAAGCTGTATGTCAGCTTGGGAGCACGGCGGGAAAACATTGTCATGCTCGACAGCAAGGGGGTCATCACTTCTGACCGGGAGAACCTGAATGAGACGAAACGGCTGTTTGCTACAGACCGCCGCGATGTGCACACGTTGGCAGAGGCTGTTCGGGGAGCAGATGTCTTCTTGGGACTTTCGAAAGGCAACGTGCTGACGCAAGACATGATTCGCAGCATGGCTGAGAACCCGATTGTTTTTGCCTTGGCAAATCCGACTCCGGAGATTTCTTATGAAGACGCAAAGGCTTCCCGTCCCGATGTGTTGATAGCTACGGGGCGTTCCGACTATCCGAACCAGATAAATAATGTCATCGGTTTCCCCTATATCTTCCGTGGTGCGCTTGATACACACGCCCGTGCCATCAATGAGGAGATGAAGCTTGCCGCCGTGTATGCCATCGCCAAGCTGGCCAAGCAACCGGTGCCCGACGTGGTGAACGAGACTTATCATGTCAATAACTTCACCTTTGGCCGTGACTATTTCATCCCGAAACCCGTCGATCCGCGCTTGATAACAGAAGTGTCAATGGCTGTGGCCAAGGCGGCTATCGAGTCAGGTGTAGCCCGCAAGACCATCACTGACTGGGATGCTTACAAGACGCATCTGCGCGAGCTCATGGGGCAGGAAAGCAAACTGACCCGCCAGCTTTACGAGACGGCACGCCGCGATCCGCAGCGTGTGGTGTTTGCGGAGGGTACACACCCGCACATGCTCAAAGCTGCAGTCGAAGCCAAGGCCGAGGGCATCTGCTATCCGATTTTGTTGGGCAATGAGGAACGTATCCAGAAACTGGCAAAAGAGCTGGATGTAAGTCTGGATGGTATAGAAATCATTAACTTGCGTCACGACTGCCAGACAGAACGCCGTGAACGCTATGCCCGCATCTTGGCACAAAAGCGTGAACGTGAAGGGTTCACTTATGAGGAAGCCAACGACAAGATGTTCGAGCGCAACTATTTCGGCATGATGATGGTGGAGACGGGTGAAGCCGATGCTTTCATCACGGGGTTGTACACACGCTATTCAAATACGATTAAAGTGGCCAAGGAAGTGATTGGCATTCAGCCGGAGTTCAAACACTTCGCGACGATGCACATCTTGAATTCCAAGAAAGGTACTTATTTCCTGGCTGATACGCTGATCAACCGTCATCCTGACACGGAGACGCTGATTGACATAGCCCGCTTGTCACGCCGCACGGTGGAATTCTTCAACCAGACACCGGTGATGGCCATGCTTTCTTATTCGAACTTCGGTTCGGATGCCGAAGGTAGCCCGGCCACTGTGCATGAAGCTGTGAACTACATGCAGCTTCACTATCCCGACCTGGCCATTGATGGTGAGATGCAAGTGAATTTTGCGATGAACCGCGAATTGCGTGACACGAAATATCCATTTACCCGCTTGAAGGACAAGGATGTGAATACACTGGTATTCCCGAATTTGAGTTCTGCCAATGCGACCTATCAGTTGATTCAAGCCATGAGCGAGACCGAGATGATAGGCCCCATCCAGATGGGACTGAACAAGCCTATCCATTTCACAGACTTCGAAAGCTCCGTACGTGACATTGTGAACATCACGGCTGTGGCTGTGATTGATGCCATCGTGGCGAAAAAGAAAAAAGGATGAAAACAATAGGATAAATACATGAAAGAAAGGCTGCCGCAAGAATGATTCGTCATCTTCTCGGGCAGCCTTTTGTGTTTCTATTTTTAAGATAAGATTTTTTGTATGCGCAAACCGTTATCGCGTTCTCAGGCTGTATGCCTTGTGCTCTTGTGGGTGTCGCTTTGTGCCTTGGTGTTGACCAGTGCCCGGATTGACGGCCCTCTGGTGTTGTCGCTCGCCATTTCGGCGTTGCTTGTAGCTATCCCCGTGTGGAAGAGCTTCAGGCATTGACGGAGAGGGCCGGACGGCTTCAGGTCTATTTTTCCAGTAACTCCTTCAGGAAAGCATCCAGCTCTTTGTCGAGTCCTTTCAGCAGCTCGCCGTCATTGAGCAGGAGTGTGTCGTCGTCGACCAACAGCAGTTCGGCGACCGTCTCTTTGTGGTCATCAATGAGGGTAAATGAATAGGGCTTCATCAGGGACGTATTGTCCAGCATCCCCTTCTCTTTCATGCGTTTCAGGACATTGCGCAGCGTGCTTTCGATGTCTTCACAGGTCTCGTCGTCTCTGTTTTCCGTCCATTCGTCCACGGAGGTTTGAGCCAGGACATGGTCGTCGTCGTCCATGATGACGAGTTCGCTTTCTTCCGCTTCAAGCCTCGGTTGCAGGTGGATGTCTGTGATGACTTGTTGCAGGTCGTTGCCGGCCGGATAGTGAGCTAATGCAGTCTTAATGGCTTCTTCGATGCGGTTTTGTGATTGTGGACTAAGTTTCATTTTTGTTCTGTTTTTTATTCTCTTGTCTTGAGGGACTGTTCCGATGTTTCGATAGAAGCGATGTGGACGGTCTTCTTTTGAAATTGTCTCTCGTCTGGCTTCCCGCTTTTGTTTGTCTGATGTCCATCATCCTTGCAAACGCGAAAAGGCATTTTCAGAGACAATTCTCAAAATAAGGCCGTGTGACGCTTGAACAGGCTCTAAGAGTGTTCAAAAATACAAAAAACAATGATTGTACCAATATTATTAGTTAAAAATTATTGTTTGAAGCGTTTCATTTGCAGGTCGAGCTTCTGTCGGGTCATGTCTTTGTGCTGAAGTTCTTCCAGGTAGGTCTTCGTGAGCAGCCATTCGGTCGAGGCTGTTTTTCCCGATTTCTCCAAGTCTTGGAGGCTGTCCTTGAGGTAGGACATGGCTTGGGAGCTGTTGCCGTTCATTTCATGATAGAGGGCAAGGTTGAAGGCCGCGCGTGCCTTGTTTTTCCCTTTTTTTGTGTGATATTCCGCTTCCCAGCTTTGGCGGGCCAGTTCCCAGTCATTTTCCCGCAGGGCGACAGCTGCGTCGCGCATGTTGATGGAACCTCCTCTGAAGTAGTAGCGTTCGACGGTGTCCCAAAGGGGGGTGATGTGGCTCACAGGCAGTTGGGCCAAGTATTCCACCGCGTCTTCCCGGATTTGTTTTCGGGTCAGCCCGTCTGCTTCCCAATAGATCGTGTCCCGGTCGAGAAAATGCTGGAACGGCTTGTCTCTGCCCGGGAGGTAGACGTGCGTTTCGAGCGATAGGGCTCCTGAGACGACGGGCACACGCTCTTCGCCACTGTCTGTGGTGTAGGCAAAGGTGCTTTTTGTCTGTATGGAAGCATCGTCGACCACGAACAGCATGTCGACTTGCAGGTCGCGGGTCCAGTCGAGCACTTGGCGGGGTGATAAGATGGCGGCTTGTGTGTCGCTCCCGTCTGTTCTTAGCATGGAGTCGCTGATGATGACTTGTTCGAAGTAGTTTGCATTGGCTATGTATTCGGCCAGGCGTTCACACACGTTTTTTCCTTCGGCTTGGAGGGTCGTGTTGAGCAGTGGTGCTTTGTTTGACTCTTCTGCCGGGGAGACAGTGTTGTTCAGGATGGCAACTCGTTTGACTTCTGGTGCGAAGCTGACGTCGGCCGGCATTAGTGTGTCGACAGACAAGTAGTCTATCGTGGAGCATGAGCCGAGGCTCATGCATACGGCAATAAGCAGGAGCAGATGTTTCATGTATGGATTGGTATTTGATGTCCAAATATACGAAAAGGATTCGTTCGGTTGTCTGGTCCGAACGAATCCTTTTAGATTCTTTATAGGAGCATAGTCCCGGGAAGCCTGTCAGAAGGCCCGTCTTGCGGGCCATTAAGGGTAGCCGACCTTACCCTGGATTCCGTGGTCGGCTAGCCTGGACTCCGCCCGTGCTTACCCTGGAGGCCGTCCGTCCGCGTGCTTTATGCTCTCCTGAGAGGGGTTGGACGGACATGTCCGGGGCGGGACTGTGAAGGGACTTTATTGGTACAAGTTGCGTCCGTGGCAGTTCTTGTATTTCTTTCCGCTGCCGCAGGGGCAAGGGTCGTTGCGTCCGATGGTGTGCTCGTTGCGCACCGGTTGGCGTTTCACTTCGCGTGTATCGCGTCCGGCTGCCGCTTGCTGGTTCGGGTCGCTCAGGTCTTGCTTGGTCTCGGTGTATTGCGGACGTTGCTGGGGCAGCGGATCGGGAGCAGCCTCACGCACTTGTTCGGGCTCGCGCACCGGGATTTGGGCACGCATCAGCACGGAGATGGTTTGGTCGTTGATTTTCTTCACCATGTTGTCGAAGAGGGTTACTGACTCCAGTTTGAAGATAAGCAACGGGTCTTTCTGCTCGTAGCTGGCGTTTTGCACGGAGTGTTTCAGTTCGTCGAGGTCGCGCAAGTTTTCCTTCCAAGCCTCGTCGATGGTGTGGAGGAGGATGGCTTTCTCAAATGACTTCACGATTTCACGGCATTGGCTGTCGTAGGCCGTCTTCAGGTTGCAGGAGATGTTGTACACACGTTTGCCGTCCGTGATAGGCACGAGTATGTTCTCATAGATATGTCCTTGGTTCTCGTAGACTTCCTTGATGACGGGCATGGCTATTTGTGCCATGCGTTCAGTCTTGCGTTTGAAGTTGGCCATGGCTGCGTCAAACAGTTTGGTCTCGATGACTTCCGGCTTTTCATTGCGGAATTCTTCTTCGCTGACGGGCATCTCGATGGCGAAGTTCTGGAGCACTTCCATCTTGGCATCCTCATAATCTTTGCCTTCGACGGCTGCGATGCAGCAGGATTCTATCATGTTCACGATGTCCATGCCGATGCGTTCGCCCATCAAGGCGTGGCGGCGACGGGTGTAGACGACTACACGCTGTTTGTTCATCACGTCATCGTATTCGAGCAGGCGCTTACGGATGCCGAAGTTGTTTTCTTCGACTTTCTTTTGGGCACGTTCGATGGAGTTTGAAATCATCTTTGCTTCAATCATTTCGCCTTCCTTGAAGCCCAGCTTGTCCATCACTTTGGCGATGCGCTCGGAAGCGAACAGGCGCATCAAGTTGTCCTCCAGCGAGACGAAGAACACAGATGAACCCGGGTCGCCCTGACGTCCGGCACGACCGCGCAGCTGACGGTCGACGCGGCGGGACTCGTGGCGTTCCGTACCGATGATAGCCAGACCGCCGGCAGCTTTCACTTCCGGGCTCAGCTTGATGTCCGTACCACGGCCGGCCATGTTGGTGGCGATGGTCACAGTGCCGCTCAGACCGGCTTTGGCCACGATTTCTGCTTCCTTCTGGTGGAGCTTGGCGTTCAACACATTGTGCTCAATCTTGCGGAGGGTAAGCATTTTGCTCAGCATCTCGGAGATTTCGACGGAGGTCGTACCCACCAGAACCGGACGTCCGGCATTGACCATCTTTTCGATTTCCTCGATGACGGCTTTATACTTTTCACGTTTGGTCTTGTAGACACGGTCGTTCATGTCGTTGCGGATGACCGGACGGTTGGTCGGGATGACTACCACATCCAGTTTGTAGATGTCCCAGAATTCGCCGGCTTCCGTCTCGGCCGTACCGGTCATACCGGAAAGTTTATGATACATACGGAAGTAGTTCTGGAGTGTGATGGTGGCGAAGGTCTGTGTGGCAGCTTCGACTTTCACGCGCTCTTTGGCTTCGATGGCCTGGTGCAGTCCGTCAGAGTAGCGGCGTCCTTCCATGATACGTCCCGTTTGTTCGTCTACGATTTTCACCTGTCCGTCGATGACTACGTATTGGTCGTCCTTTTCGAACATGGCGTATGCCTTCAGCAGTTGGTTGATGGTGTGGACACGTTCGGACTTGATGGCATATTCAGACAGCAGGGCGTCTTTCTTGGCCAGTTTGTCTTCGTCGCTCAGGTCAGTCTCGTTTTCGAGAGCAGAGAGTTCGGAGGCGATGTCGGGCAAGACGAAGAGGTTGGGGTCTGACGAGTTGCCGGTAATCAAGTCGATGCCCTTGTCCGTGAGGTCCACGCTGTTCAGCTTCTCGTCGATGACGAAGAACAGAGGTTCTACAGCTTCAGGCATACGTTTGTTGTTTTGTTCCATGTAGATCTCTTCCGTAGCCTGCATGCCAGCCTTGATGCCCGGTTCGCTCAGGAATTTGATGAGGGGCTTGCTCTTCGGCAGTGCCTTGTGGCAGCGGAACAGAGCCAAGAAGCCTGCTTCCTGGTCTTTTTTGTCATTTGAGGCGATCAGGCGCTTGGCCTCGGTCAGAAGTTGGGTTGCCAGTTTGCGTTGTGCTTCGTACAGGCGTTCCACCAGCGGGCGCAGCTGCTCGAAGAGTTGGTCTTCGCCTTTAGGCACCGGACCGGATATGATAAGCGGAGTACGTGCATCGTCAATCAACACAGAGTCGACCTCATCGACGATTGCATAGTTGTGCTGACGCTGTACCAAGTCTTTCGGGCTGTTGGCCATGTTGTCACGGAGGTAGTCGAAGCCGAATTCATTGTTCGTACCGAATGTGATGTCTGCCATGTAGGCTTTGCGACGTGCGTCGGAGTTGGGCTGGTGCTTGTCGATGCAGTCCACGCTCAGTCCGTGGAATTCATAAAGTGGTCCCATCCATTCGGAGTCACGCTTGGACAGGTAGTCGTTCACCGTCACCACGTGTACACCGTTTCCAGTCAAGGCGTTCAGGAATACGGGCAGTGTGGCCACGAGGGTTTTACCTTCACCTGTTGCCATCTCGGCAATCTTTCCTTTGTGCAGGACGACGCCGCCAAACAGCTGTACGTCATAGTGCACCATGTTCCATGTGATTTCCGAGCCGCCGGCCATCCAGTGGTTCTGGTAGATAGCTTTGTCGCCTTCGATGCGGACGAAGTCTTTTGTCGCTGCAAGTTCACGGTCGAAGTCGGTTGCTGTTACCTCGATTTCTGTGTTTTCCGAGAAGCGGCGTGCCGTGTCCTTCACGATGGCGAAGGCTTGTGGCAGAATCTCGTCCAACGCTTTTTCATAGCGGTCGAGCACTTCCTTTTCCAGTTTGTCGATTTGGGCGAAGAGTCCTTCGCGTTCTTCCAGCTCTGTCTCTTCGACCTTGGCTTTCAGTTCTTCGATTTTAGCACGTTGTTCAGTGGCTGAGTCCTTGATGTATTGTTGCAATTCCTTTGTTTTTGCACGCAATTCGTCGTTACTCAGTTGGCTGATTGCCGGATAAGCCGCTTTGACCTTTTCTACCCAAGGCACGATTTCTTTCATGTCGCGAGTCGCTTTATTACCAAACAGCTTACTTAAAAATTCATTAAATCCCATTATCGTATTATTTTTATTATTTGCAAGATAAGAATTGAATAGGTGCACACCCGACGTCCTGTCCGTGTGCAAAGTTGATAGAAAAAGCTGCTACGAAGGAAGCAGCAGTGTGTGAGCGTAGGAAGGCTTAGCGTAAGCCGCTCAACATGACAGAATGGCAGGCGTTGGGAGCCCGTATGCGCATGAAATGAGTCACAGTGGGCGCGATGCAGTCCACGGTGGCCGGGATGGGGAGAATGCTCGGCTTGATGGAATAGCCGAAGAATATGATTGGAAAATTGATTAAGGCTTCAGAAGTGTAGTAGCTGTCAGCCAAAGGGTCTTCACTGATTTGTTTCCATCCGGGGTTCAGTTCGAGGACGATGTCTCCTGAAGCATGGATATTATAGCCGTTGTGCAGCAATAGCCTTTCCGGCGTATTGGCGTTGAGTATCAGTTCGTGAGCTGTATAGGCAGCCTTTACGCCGCTGACCTGTACGAGAAATTCAGCAGACTTGTTCAGCACTTCGGGCAGACTGAGCTGCTTTTGCTCGATGAGCTTGTGGTTGAAGTAGATGTCCAGTCCGTGATAGGCCTCTATGTATTTTCCTTGTCCATAGGTGGCCATCAGATACATGTTGAGCAACGCCGTGCAGCGGTCCATGTAGAAGTCGCCGGTCGGGATGCGGTAAGGAGTCAGGTCGGCTTTTTCCGGGTCGTTGTAACCGGTCGACGTGATAAAGAACAGGGCATTGCGCAAGCCCACTTTCTTGTCCACCAAGTCGATGAGTCGTTCGAGCTGCTGGTCCAGACGGACGTATGTATCCTGGATTTCGACCGGATACTCGGCTGTGGACTTATGTTCGTAGTTGCCGGCATAATAGGTGATGGAAAGCAGGTCGGGGATGTCGTCCATCCCGATTGCCGTACTCTGGAGGCAACGCTCGACGAGACGGTTTACTTCCTCATTGACAAGGCCGGAGGTCTTGAACTGGCGATATTTCGTGTAGTCGGTAAACGAATGCTTGAAACCGCGTGTCTGCTCCGATGAGAAATAGGTGTAGAGCAGTTTGTTTTGCAGGGTTTCCCACGTCAGGTTGTTGATACGTGTGTCGACGGCCTGGTGGTCGTTATATCCGATGACCCACGTGGGGAACGTGCCGTAGAATGTCGAACCGGCCCATTTGCCCGTGTCGTCGTTGAGCCAGAACGCTCCGTCGCCGGCATGTCCTGCTCCGAACACGGCTGCGTCACGGAAGGGGCTGATGGCATAGACCAAGGCCTTTCCCTGGGTGGCAACTTTCAGCTCGTCGGCGATGGTCGATACGACCAACTTGCGGGGCGACGTGTTTTCTGCCGTGTACATCCCCATGAACTCTTTGTCGTCGGTCGAGGAGGCCACACGGAGGTTTTCCCTGTTCAGCCATTTGTTGGCTATGATACCATTATAATAAGGTGTAGCACCGGAATACAGCGTAGCCACTGCCGACGAGCGGTCGACGGGCTTGAACGGATAGCCGGCGTTGGTGTAGACACAACCTTCTTTGAGCAGACGCTTGAATCCTTTCTCTCCATAGAGGGCGGAAAATGCCTCCATGTAGTCGGTGCGGAATTGGTCGATCGTGATGCCTACGACCAACTTCGGAGTCGAAGAGATCGTCTGCGCTTGCAGGCTCGCGAGGGCCACCGCGGCTAAGAGGGATGTCAGTATTCGTCCTTTCATTTTCTTGCTTTTCGGGTTACGAGGATGCGTGTCACTGAACGCATCAACAAACTAAGGGCCAAAGGTAATATTACTAATGTTATTTTCTGCGGTATGAGCCACCAGAATACGATAAAAAGTGTTAATACCACGGCGCTGCCCACATGATAGGCATCTTTGCGTCCCTTTAGAGATTTATAAATCATCCACGGAAGGTAGATGAGCGGTATCGGGTTGAGGATTATCAGCAGGTAGTTCGAGCCGACAGTCGGGTGCAGGGAAAAGAAGAACAGGAAGGCCACGATGCAGCCTGCCAACCCTTGAAGGGCGAAGAGCAACGTGTCAAACCACCAGGAAGGCATCCCGTGACGCCATTCGGCCCATGACACGACTGCTGACAGGGCCAGCAACAAGCAGGCGCAAGTCATCGGTGACAGGGGGAATGATGATTCTGACGGCTGTGCCGACGCTTCCACGACCCGTCTTGTCGCTTTCACCAGGGGGCGTGTCTCTCCGTCGGCCTGACGGATGACGGCGCTGTCGGCTTCAGCCATCATGACAAACGGGGAAAACATCTGTGTGCGTGTGTCGATGGCCCGGTCGGCCTCTGCGCCGAGCACCAGGTCAATGCCAAATTCGTCCCACGGGTGTCCCGCCGTAAAGCGGTGGATGATCTGGCGGAAGGTCGTGGCCTGGCGGTTGACAGGATAGACCACCCGCCCTGCGATGCTCTCCTCGATTCTGTCGCGGGCACGCGTCGTACAGTTGTCATAAAAGTAGTTATATCGGTAAGTGCGGTTCTCGGGGAGATAGTTTCGCTGGAGGATGCCCACCAGGCGCACTTTCTCTTCGGGCCGAAGGTTCAGTTCCTGTTCGACGACGTAGGAGCCGCGTTCGCGGTATTCCTCTTCAAAGTAGGGGTAGGGGATAATGCCCAACTGGTAGTCCGTCTCCCCGGTGACGAAGCGGAGGACGAAGTGGGGGGTGTTGAAGCTGAACATGCCGTAGTTGTACACCCAGTCGATGTCCTGTGACGGGACTTCCACCCGGATGGCCGTGTGGCCGAAGAGGGCGTATATCTCGCTTCCCGGCGAGCAGGTCATCAGGCTCACGCGGATGGAGTCTGTTTCCGAGGCCCGGGCCGCCGTGTGCCATGCTCCCAACGTCAGCAGGAGGAAGAGGATGTATAGTTTTCTCATTGGATGTCGCTTCTTTTAGTGTCTTGTCCGAAATGACGACGCAAAGGTAGCTCTTTTGGAATGATATTCAAGTGGGTTGCAAGAATCTTTTGTGATAGGATACTGATTTTCCTGCTCCTTCCGCGATTCCTGATTCGCGACGCATGTCTTTCTTTTCAGTGTCTTAGCCTGGGGATTTCGTATGTCTGGTTAAAATTGCTTACGGATAAATACTCGTCCCGTGAGGCGTTAAGAGTTGCCGGGAGCCGGGTCTAAGGTAAGGTCGGGCGCCTTCCTTTCCATCCTTGTCCGCCCTCCTTTCGGCGCGTGGCTACCCTTAAGGGGGCTTTGGCCTGGGTGCTTAGGGCTGATAATGAGGTGTATAGTGAAAGGGTGTCAATCATTCATGCTTCAGATGGTTTGTTTGAATTGTTTTTACATCAGACTCGCTGCGCTTAGGAAGGCGGCATACGGTCTGCTCCTATGAAGCCGTCATCAGGGACTGAAGCGCCGCCCTTCTAGCTTCGTATGTTATTTATTGGAAAATTTAGAAAGGCTCTTAAACTTCATCTGCTTTTTCTTGTCTTATAGATGCGTATTGGAAAAAACAATCACTCATCTAATTATTATAATAGAATAAAAGTATTATGAAAGGAATTGGAAAAGGAAGCAACCCGCACTGGCTTTGGGCGTGCGCACTGTTGCTTTCCGCCTGTGCCGGTGCGGCCGACGACGCTGCCTTGCAGGCTTCTTACAGGATTGACTGCAATGTGGCCGGACGTCGGCTGGCTGAGGTGAATGAGGCGAAATACACGCCTTGGGAGGTCAATGGGGAAAAGACTGACACACTTCGCCTCGACGGAGGTGTACAGCTTGTCCTGCAGGCTGGCGGCGGCGACGAGGCCGAGTTGCATTCGGGCTACTACAAGGCCGGTGTGCAGACGCCCTATCTGGCCAAGCTGGTCAGCGATGCTGTCTATGTGGACAACGGTGATGCACTGGAACTGCACATCGCAGGTCTGTCTGAGGGCGAACACGTCATCCAGACTTATCACAACAACTTTGAGGTGGATGCCGATACGCCCGTGCCCTCGTTTGATGTCTATGTGGGTGACAGCCTGGTGCATGAGGGACAGACGTGTACGCGCCGCGAACTGGTGAAGGAGGATGTGCTGATATTGAAGACCCCGGTCACTGTGCCTGCCGGAGGCGGCGAAGTGGTGCTTCGTTTCAAGTCGGAGGCGACCGACGGCGAGGGCGCGCGTGGCGTCTATCTGAATGGTGTAGAGATTGACACGCCGGACATCGTCCGTCAGGCGCGGCAGCCCTATCCGGCAGACGAGGACATGCATGCCGATGCCGACGAGGGACTGAAGCTTGCGTGGACTCCCGGACGTGAGGCAGCGAAACACCATGTCTACGTCGGGACTGACTCGCTGGCTGTCGCACAGGCCACGGAGCGTGACAAGGATATATATAAAGGTGTGCAGGACGGGACGGACTATGCGCTGGACGGGCTGTACAACCTGAACAAATATTATTGGCGCGTGGACGAGGAGGATGCTGCGGGCAATGTGACCCGTGGCAACGTCTGGAGCTTCCGCCCACGTCATCTGGCCTTTGAAGGGGCCGAGGGGTACGGACGCTTTGCCATCGGAGGCCGCGGCGGCAAGGTGGTGCATGTGATCAACTTGAACGACGACGGTCCCGGCAGTTTTCGTGAGGCTGTGACCAATGACATCGGCCCGCGCACCATCGTGTTCGACGTCTCAGGTACGATTGAGCTGAAGTCGCGTCTGGCCGTCTCTTCGCCCTACGTGACCATCGCCGGCCAGACAGCTCCGGGCAAGGGTATCTGCATCAAGGGTGCTCCGTTCGGAGTAGGCCCTGACGGCATCTGCCGTTTCATCCGTGTACGTCTGGGCGGAGGCCGCACGTTTGACGGCATCGGCATGGCAGGAGCAGACCATAGCATCACCGACCACTGTTCTATCAGTTGGACCATCGACGAGTCGTTCAGTTCGCGCGGCGCGAAGAACATCACTCTTCAGAATACCTTGATTTCCGAGGCCTTGAACATTGCCGGACATAAGAACTATAAGAAGGGCAAGGGTCACGGCTATGCGGCTACTATCGGCGGCAACGTCGGTTCGTTCCATCACAATCTGCTCGCCCACTGTGCCGGACGCAACTGGAGCATGGGTGGCGGTCTTGACGGCAATGGCTACTATTCCGGTGCGCTCGACATTTTCAACAATGTGGTCTACAACTGGGGTGGTCGTGCGACCGACGGTGGTGCCCATGAAGTGAATTTCGTCAACAACTATTATAAGATGGGGCCTTCGACCACTCAGAAATACATCCTCCGTGCCCAGCTTGAAGGTGTCGGAAAGGGTTCGCAGAGCTATTATTGTGAAGGCAACATCCGTCAGGATTTGGACGGCACGAAGGTGACGGACAATGAAGAGCTGCGCCGTTATGAGCTCTCAAACGGACAAGTGCTTGACTGGAATGTCTGGGTGGACAAGCCTTTCTTCCCCTCCTATGCAGAAATTGAGTCGGCAGAAGACGCCTACAAGTCGACCCTCTCCGACGTAGGTTGCAACATGCCGATGTTCGACGAGCATGACCAGCGCATTGTGCGTGAGACACTGGACGGCACTTACACATATACCGGCAGTGTCGGCAAGACACCGGGTATCATCGACAACGAAAAGGATGCTGGCGGCTATGAGGATTATCCTGAGGAAAAGCGTGCGGCAGACTTTGACACGGATGGCGACGGTTTGCCCGACTGGTGGGAAGAGCTTCACCAGACTGACCCCAACTCGCCGGCCGGTGATTTCTCCGATTCCAATGCCGACCCCGACAAGGATGGTTACACGAATCTGGAGGAATATCTCGACTGGATGTCTGTACCTCACTATGTTTCCGATGGCAAGGATGTGACCATCGACGTCGCTCCCTTGTTTGTCGGCTATACGAACCCGACGTTCCGGGTGGAAGGCGACAAGACGGCGGTCGTGGACGGCAGCAGACTGACTGTGGAAGTGGCCGGACGCCAGAAAGGCATCACCTATTTGCAAGTGGTGGCGACAGACGAGGCCGGAAGCACGATGACCCGCCGCGTGGGCTTGTGTGTCCGCTGAGGCTGTCAGCATGATGAATATAGAAAGGGCAAGCACCGGGAGATGATTCCAAGGTGCTTGCCCTTTTCGATTGTGATAGGTAAATAGTGATGGATGCTTTTCGCGTGTCAGATGGTCAGGTCGTCCAGCAGTTGGTAATAAAGTTCTAGCGCCTCTTCCAGTTCGGAGATGAGGATGTACTCATTGGCCGTGTGGGAGCGGGCCGAGTCGCCCGGGCCGATTTTCACCGAAGGGAAAGGCATGAGGGCCTGGTCTGAGAGGGTAGGCGAGCCGAATGGCGTGCGTCCCAGGGCTACGGCACGGCGTACGAACGGATGTTCGGCGTCGATGTGCGAAGAGTTGAGCCGGAATGAGCGTGCTTGTGCTTCGCTGCCGATGTGTGCTTGGATGATGTCGAAAAGCTCCTTGTTGGAATACAGCTCATTGCTGCGGATGTCGACGACAAACGTGCAGCAGTCGGGCACCACGTTGTGTTGCGTCCCGGCGTTGATTTGTGTGACCGTCATCTTCACCGGTCCCAGCAGGGGGGAGACTTTCTCCGGCCGGTAGGTGCGAAACCACTCGATGTCTTTCAGGGCCTTGTAGATGGCATTGTCGCCTTCCTCGCGTGCGGCATGTCCCGCTTTGCCACGAGTGGTCACGTCGAGCACCATCAGGCCTTTTTCAGCGATGGCCGGGTGCATGCCCGTCGGTTCGCCCACGATGCCCAGTGCGATGGGCGGCAGCTTGGGCAATACGCTTTCGATGCCGTTGGGTCCTGACACCTCTTCCTCACAAGAGGCCAGGAAGATGGTGTTGTAAGGCTGTTCTTTCCTGGTGAGCCGTAGGAAGGTCTGGAACAGACAGACCAAGCTTCCGCTGGCGTCATTGCTGCCCAAACCGTAGAGTCGGCCATCGGTTTCGATGGGAGTGAACGGTTGCTTCTGCCAGCCACTGACCGGCTTCACTGTGTCTATGTGGGAATTGAGCAGCAACGTGGGTTTCTCTTTATCGAAGTGAGGGCCCACGCACCACACGTTGTTGCCTGAACGGTTGGTTATGAGGCCGCTGCGTTCCATGTAGTTTTGTAGGGCGTTGGCCGCAGCTTCTTCATCACGACTTATGGAAGGGGTGCTGATGAGCACCTTCAGTAGATTCAGTGCTTCGTTTAGTGTTGCTTCTTGGTCCATATTCTTTAGTGATTGTGGTTGCAAAAGTACGACACTTCGGAATAAAAACCATATCTTTGTATATAAATTTAAACTTTCGTACAAGAATGTCGCATCCTCATTTGGCCTGGCTCATACACGAGCAGGCAAAGAAATACGGCGGGCGTACGGCGTTGCGCTACCGTGCTCAAGACACGGGGACATGGGTTCCCGTCACATGGAATCAGTTTTCACACACCGTGGAAGTCGCGTCGCGGGCTTTGCTGGAGTTGGGCGTGTCGGTGCAGGAAAACATAGGGATTTTCTCCCAAAACAAGCCCGAATATTTATATGTGGACTTTGCCGCTTATGCGGTGCGTGCCGTCTCCGTGCCGCTTTATGCCACCAGCTCGTGCGAGCAGGTCGAGTATATCCTTCGTGATGCTGGTATCCGTTTCCTTTTTGTCGGTGAGCAATATCAGTATGATGTCGCTTGCCGGGTGGCAAAGTCTGGTTCGTCCTTGCAGCGCATCATTATCTTCGACCGTAAGGTCGTCCGTCATTCGCATGACAACACTTCCCTTTACTTCAACGAGTTTCTTTGTCTGGGCACAGAGCCTTCCGTGGCTTCCGAGCTGAAGCGGCGGATGGAGGCTGTGAATGAGGAAGACTTGGCCAACATCCTCTACACGTCGGGCACGACGGGGGAGTCGAAGGGCGTCATGCTTCATCATTCCTGCTATGCGGAAGCGTTTCGTATTCATGATTTGCGTCTGCCTGTGCCCACGGAGGAAGATGTGGTGATGAACTTCCTTCCCCTGACTCACATCTTCGAGAAGGCGTGGACTTACCTGTGCCTGTGCCGGGGGGCTACGATTTGTGTCAATCTGCATCCGGCCGACATCCAGCAGGCCATCCGGGAGACGCGGCCGACGGCCATGTGTGCCGTGCCCCGTTTCTGGGAGAAGGTCTATGCCGGTGTGGAGGAGAAGATAGCCCATAGCAACGTGGTGAAGCGTTGGGTGTTTCGCGATGCGTTGAGGGTGGGCCGCCGCTGCAACCTTGATTTTCGCCGTATGGGCAAAGAACCCCCGTTCCTGCTTCGCTTGCGTTATGATTTCTATGAGCGCACAGTCTATCGTCTGCTGAAGTGCACCGTAGGCATCGAAAACGGGCGTCTGTTCCCGACAGCCGGTGCGGCCATTCCTCCGGCGGTGGAGGAGTTCGTGCATTCGGTGGGCATTCCCATGCTGGCCGGCTATGGACTTACGGAGTCAACGGCCACTGTCTCATGCGACCCTTATCCTTATTATACAGTCGGCTCGGTGGGCAAGGTGATGCCCGGTGTGGAAGTGCGGATAGGCGATGACAGCGAAGTGCTCCTGCGCGGGAAGACCATCACGCGCGGCTATTATAAGAAGGAGACGCTTACGCGCCAGGTTATTGACGAAGACGGGTGGTTTCACACGGGCGACGCTGGCTATTTCAAGGACGGAGAACTTTTCCTGACCGACCGCATCAAGGATTTGTTCAAGACGTCCAATGGCAAATACATCGCTCCGCAGGCCATCGAGAGCCGCCTGGTGGTCGACCGCTATATCGACCAGATAGCCATCATAGCCGACCAGCGGAAATACGTCACAGCCCTGATAGTACCAGTCTACGACCTTGTGCGCGACTTTGCTTCCAAGCGAGGCATCGTCTATCACACGATGGACGAGCTTCTGCGCCATCCTCAGGTGATGAAGCTCTATCGCGACCGGATAGACAAGCTCCAGCAGCAGTTGGCCCATTATGAGCAGGTGAAATATTTCACCCTGCTGCCCGAACCCTTCAGCATGGAGCGGGGAGAACTGACCAATACGCTGAAAATCAGACGTCCGGTGCTCTACCAGAACTACGCTTCGCAGATAGAGGCGATGTATGAGGAGTGAGGTGTGCATCGTGCCGGACGATATTGTCTGTCTGAAAAATTCTTAGTCCGGTCCCTTTCTTGGGCGGGAAGGATTTTGGGCAACCTTTGTGGTCGAAAGGCATCCGTCGGCTTTTTTACAGGTCGGCGGATGCCTTTCTTTTATGTTTGTAAAACAGTGTGTTAGGTGACCGTAAGCGTGGGTGTGAAGAATGTCCGACCACGGAATAGACTCCGCCCGTGTCCGGCCTTAACTCCGTGGTCGGGCCGATTCCTTTCCGCTCACGGACGGAAAGAAGGCCGTGGTCGGCTACCCTTTATGCCGTGTTTTGATTCGCTTCTGCCCGTCGGGGAAGCCTGTCCGGAGCTGCCTTTTTTTGTTGACAATGTTTTAAAACCGGATGCTTGTACGCCTGTTTCATGTCTTCATTTCTCCGATTTTGTTTGCTTTTGCCCTTTTCGATGAGCCAAACCTCACGGAATATCTGTATCTTTGTCACCAAAAAACGAAAAATTAGTACCCAAGCATGATAACTATCGAACAACTGAAAGATGTCAAAGAACGTACCGAAGCGTTGAAGCGTTATCTGGATATTGATGCCAAGCTGGTCCAGGTGGAGGAAGAACAACTCCGCACACAAGCACCCGGCTTTTGGGACGATGCCAAGAAGGCTGAGGCTCAGATGAAGAAGGTGAAAAGCCTGCAAGCCTGGATTGACGGCTATAAGGATGTGAAAAACCTGAGCGACGAATTGCAACTGGCCTTCGATTTCCACAAAGACGAGCTCGTCACGGATGAAGAGGTGGACGAGGCTTACGCCAAGGCGCTTTCGGCTGTCGAAGCTTTGGAGCTGAAGAACATGCTCCGGCAGGAAGCCGACCAGATGGATTGTGTGCTGAAGATAAACTCCGGGGCCGGCGGCACGGAAAGTCAGGACTGGGCCAGCATGTTGATGCGCATGTATCTGCGCTATGCTGAAACTCATGGCTACAAGACGGCCATTGCCAACTTGCAGGAAGGCGACGAGGCCGGCATCAAGACTTGTACCATCGAGATTACAGGTCCTTATGCCTACGGTTACTTGAAGGGGGAAAACGGCGTGCACCGCCTGGTGCGTGTATCTCCCTACAATGCCCAGGGGAAGCGCATGACTTCATTCGCGTCGGTCTTTGTCACCCCGTTGGTGGACGACACCATCGAGGTCAACATCGAGCAGGCACGCATCTCGTGGGACACGTTCCGAAGCGGCGGTGCCGGCGGACAGAACGTGAACAAGGTGGAGTCAGGTGTCCGTCTGCGCTACCAGTACAAAGACCCCTATACGGGCGAGGAGGAAGAAATCCTCATCGAAAACACCGAGACGCGCGACCAGCCCAAGAACCGCGAGAATGCCCTCCGATTGCTCCGCTCCATGCTCTATGACAAGGAGATGAAGCACCGCATGGCCGAGCAGGCTAAAATCGAGGCCGGAAAGAAGAAGATCGAGTGGGGGTCGCAGATACGCAGCTATGTGTTCGACGACCGTCGCGTGAAAGACCATCGCACGAATTATCAGACGTCAGACGTGAACGGCGTGATGGACGGCAAAATAGACGGGTTCATCAAGGCCTACCTGATGGAGTTTGGTGATTCGGAAGTGTAAGAAGAAACAGTAACCTTTAAAAGATAATAACCATGAGTCAAAAGAGACAACAGAAGCATGAGGCACACGAGCGTCGCGAGGAACAGAAAGCCGACCGCGTGGTGAAGGGTATATTCATCGGTCTGATAGTCCTGGCTGTCATAGCCATGATTGTCTATTCCGTGTGGGCCTGAACCTTGTGAGGTGACGCTATGCCGCAAGAAATAGAACGAAAATTTCTCGTTACAGGAGAGTTCCGCGATGTAGCCTACGCCGCCAGACAGATGGCGCAAGGCTACATTTGCCGTGCTCCGGAGCGTTGTGTGCGTGTCCGCATCAGCGACGACCGTGGATTCCTGACCATCAAAGGAGCGTCTGACGCTTCCGGCTTGAGCCGTTACGAGTGGGAACAGGAGATCTCCGTGGCCGATGCGCGTGAACTGATGCGCCTCTGCGAGCCGGGACGGATAGAGAAGACGCGCTATCTGGTGCGCTGGGGACGGCACACGATAGAGGTCGACGAGTTTCATGGCGAGAATGAGGGCCTGGTGATGGCGGAAGTGGAGCTGTCTGACGAGTCTGAAGCCTTCAGCCCGCCTCCTTTCTTCGGCCGGGAAGTGACCGGCGATGAACGTTTCTACAATGCCTATCTCTCCTGCCATCCCTACACGAGCTGGTGAGGAAGGCTTCCTGCTTACCCTTCGTTCCTCAGTCTGAACCATTTGCCGTAGGTGAGCATTCTCCATCCCCATTCCAGCGGGCCAAAGCGGAAGGCTGACAGCCACAGACGGCTGAAGACGACTTGCAGCACATAGACGGCAAGCACGATTCCTTCAGTGTAGGCTGCGCCGATGTCGGCTCCCCATCCCAACCCGATGCCGTAGAAGAGGCATACACCGATGACAGACTGTCCGATGTAGTTGGTCAGAGCCATGCGGCCGGGTGCGGCCAGCCATTTCCAGAACCATCCATTTTTACTTTTCAGATAGAGCAGGCAAAGCCCTGCCATGTAGGCGAATCCGAGCGGATAGACGCTGAGCAGGTAGAGCACGCTGTGTGCCGTCAGCCCCAGCGGGTGGGCATTCATGCAGCTCCAAGCGTAGACAAGCGACAGAGGAAGCCCCGCCAGCATCCCGGCGCGGCAGACATGTTTCAGCCACAGACGGCGGCTTTCGAGGTCGGCATACATGTGCTTGCGGCCGATATAGAAGCCGACGAGGAAGAGTCCCAACACCTTGAAGTAGCGGTTGCCGTCCATGAATTCCTGCACACGCACCAAAGCCCCTTGTATCAGAAACTGGAACATGCCTTCATAGTCATTGATGTCGCGCAGCCAGTAGGCGAAGTTTTCCTCCGTAATGCCATACTTGGCACAGTAACAGGCTTGCAGTTCGACGACTCGGCGGGCCGGATAGAATTCGGCCACTTCACACGCCAGGTCGATGAAGACAGGCACAATGAGCAGTACGGCTGCCCACGTGAGCAACCCTCGGTCGGACACATGGCGGAAGCAGGGAAGCAGCAGTCCCAGCAGGGCGTAGAGCATCAGGATGTCACCGCTCCAGATGAACATCAGGTGCAGGAAGCCGATGACAGCCAATACGGTCATGCGCCGGTAGAAAATGCGGAAACCGTCTGCACCCTTTTGCATGGCGTGGGTGATGATGAGTGAGAATCCGATGCCGAAGAGGAGCGAGAAGAGCGTATAGAACTTGCCGTCCACGAAGACATAGGTCAGGTAGCGGACAAACCGGTCTATGGCAGCTGTGGGCAGGGCAGCGGCTGCTTCCGGCTTGAGGAATGTGAAGAGGGAGAATTCAGGGAAATTGGCCATGCAGATGCCAAGCAAGGCAAAGCCGCGCAGTGCATCGAGGATGACGTAGCGTTCGGAGGAACGGACAGGGGAGAGAGTGTGGGTCGTCATGAGTTTAGTTTTGTTTCTTTTTGTTTACCAGCATAACGCTTGCGAGGATTACTGCCAGTCCGGCCAGTTGCACCAGGGTGACTTCTTCGCCGCCAAGTCCGGCTCCGAGTGCGACAGCCACGACGGGATTGACATAAGCATGGGTTGCCACTTCCGTGGCAGGACGCACCTTGAGCAACCAGACATAGGCCGAATAAGCCAGCAAGGAGCCGAAGGTCACCAGATAGGCCAGGGCGAGCCAGGAGCGTCGGGGGACGCGGGACAAGTCAGCGAAAGAGAAGTCGTCGAAGAATCCTGCGCAGAGCCAGAACATCAGGCTTGCTGTCAGCATTTGCCAGGCTGAGCCGGCAAATCCGTTTACATCCTCGGCGGCTGACGAGCGGTATTTGGCATAAAGCGTGCCCAATGCCCAGGAGATGCATCCACCGATGAGGAGAAGTATGCCGTATTCGCTGTGTGGGTGGGTGCCACTACCGGTGTCCACCTGTTCGGCATAGAGCAATCCCACCCCGACAAATCCCAGAATGACGCCGCACAAGGTGTGGCGGCTTCGGAAATTGGTCCGCCACATCGGAGCGTCAAGCAGCATAATCCAGATGGCTGTGGACGAAGCGACGATGGCTACCAGGCTGCTGCTCACGTAGCGTTGTGCCAGCATGATGACGGCCATGTCGACGAAGAGCAGCACAATGCCGCTCACGGCAGAGCGCCGGATGAGTTGCGCACGAAACACGCTTTCGCCGCGGCAGATTCCACAGAAGGAGAGCAGCAACAGGCCGGCCGCGCTGAAACGCAGTGCACCGAGCAGGAATGTAGGCAGTCCTTCCAGTGCCACACTGATAAAGTAGTAGGTCGAGCCCCAGACTACATAGATAAGGAAGTAGGCAGTGATGACGGACAGGCGGCCGGCAGTAGCTTTCATTGGCAACAGTTTCGTTGTTCGATGATGCAATCGGCAGGAGCTTGAATGTTCTCATCAAGCGTTATCGAGCCGATGTGGTCGGCCACGATGTGTCCCGACGTTGGGTTCTTGATGTTGGTAATGCTGCCGCGGATGTCGGCACGGACTGTGGAGTATTCGAATGCCCGGTCGCACGACGGGTCGAAAGTGCAGTTTTCCAACACCAGGTCGTGGGCGTAACATAGCGGTTGCTCGCCGGAGATGTGGCAGTTCACCAGCCGCAGGCGGCGTGAGTGCCATCCGAGGTATTCGCCGTTGAGCTCCGAGTCGTAGATGGTCACGTCCTCCACTTCCCAGAAAGCGTCTTTGGTCGTGATGTGTGCGTTGTGTATCTCCACGTCCTTTACATACTGGAACACGTATTTACTGTCGCTTTCCAAGCCGTCCACATAGATATGGTTGCTGAACATAAAAGGGTAAGTTCCTCCGTGGAGCTTCAAGTCGTTTGCGCGTATGCGTTCGCAGCGCCAGAACACTTCGTCGGCGTCGTTCATCACGACGTGTTCGAGTTCGATGTCGTTCATCTCACGAAACATTTTGGGTGCGTCGATGAGGGTGTCGGTCATTTTCAGATGGTCGGAATACCACAAGGCCGACCGTCCGCCCACTGCGAAGTAGCAGTCCTGTATGGTGAAGCCGTGCACGTGCCAGAAGGGATAGTTGCCTTCGAAGCGGCAGTGGGTTGCCACGATGTTGCTGCATTCCTTGATAGCCGATTCGCCGGCCAGGATGGTCACGTTGTCCAGATGGAGGTCATGTGAAGCGAAGAGTGGGCGTTCGCCGCCAAATTCTTTGTCTTTAATCAGTTGCATAGTTATAGAGATTAAAACGGTTTTTCTACGCTGCAAAATTACGAAGACGCACGGTTTCTGAAGGTAGACGAATTACGGAAGGAGCTACCCGGATTACGGAAAGGTTCTGCCCGGCCGAGTCCCTTGCCGGAGAATCAGTAAATGGGGTTACATTGTCTGTAAAAAAGGTTATCTGCTACGGCCAATGATGCGTATCTTTGCATCACGTATCGTGGCAAATGACTGATTTGACGCATAATGAAGACAGAAGACAAGGATACTTTGGACTTAAAGACTGTGTGTGAATGCAACCGCTGCCTGGGCATGAAGACGTTGCATCCGCAAGTCACCATCATCAATCTGGAGAAACCAGGATTGGAGCAGGACCGGGTAAGGTTTGAATTCTATGCCGTCTTGCTCATCGAGGAATGCCCTGACGGGTGTTGCTGTTGCGGACGGCGTTATGACGACTTCGCCTACGCCACGATGGTGTTTCTCACACCGGGGGAGATATTCCGCATGAGCGAGGACAACACGTTACCGGACAAGGGCTGGCTGTTGGCCTTCCATCCCGATTTGCTGTTTCGCACATCGCTGAGAAACCACATCCAGAACTATACTTTTTTCAATTACCGTAAGGAGGAGGCTCTTCATCTGTCGCAACGAGAGACTGGCACCATCACCTGTTGCCTGGAAAACATCGAGGAAGAGCTCCATCATCCCATCGACACACATTCGAGCACCATCCTCTCGCGCCACATCGAACTGATGAATATCGAGCTTCTGCTCAATTACTGTATGCGGTTCTATGAACGCCAGTTCATCACCCGGGAGAATAAGAACAAGGCTATCATGGCCGAATGCGGACGTATGGCAGCCGACTACATATCTTCCGGAAAGTTGCAGGGTGGCCGTATGCCGCGCCCCGCGGTCTTTGCCGGACCGCTGCATCTCTCGGAGGCGTATTTCTGCGACCTCCTCCGCTTCGAGACCGGGAAGACACTTGAGGAATATATCAGCCTCAAGCAGCTCGAGCTGGCCAAGCAATGTCTCCTCCGGGGGGAAGAGACACCGGCCGCCGTCGCCCGCAGGCTGGGATTTCCGAGCACGCAGTATTTCACTTTTCTATTCAGGAAACTGACCGGGGTGTCGCCCGGTGACTATCGCCTGTCGAAGAATTGAACACGGTCTTCCCGTGCGTGGACTAAAGAAGGCTGAGCCAATAAGCCCCTTCGCCGGATAGCTGGTGCCAGCCGGAGAGCAGGAGTGTGACTCCTGCCACGATGAGGCAGATGATGCCCACGATGAGTATCACTTTCATGCTGTGCTTGGAGAGGCCTTTCCAGTGGAATGCGAGGCTGAAAATGCCGCTTATGAAGCACGAGAGCAGCAAGATGACACCCAGCATGAGGCTGATGCCGCAGACAAGTCCCCACAGACCGGCGTCAGGGTTCAGGGAGAGGGCCTCGAAGATGTGGTAGGGCCAGAGGGCCGTGCTTCCGACGAGCATACTCACGAAGGCGATGATGAGAGCCAGGCAAACGATGAGCAACACCAGCAGGAAGGGCGCACAACAGATGCCCAGCACGACCAGCAGGACCTTGAGCACGATGCCGATGAGGGAGACCAGCCCGTCGGCTATGCGCTGGAGGGTGGTGCGCGGTTTGTCGGAGCGGATGTATTCTCCGGCGCTTTCTATGCCATTGGTCACCATCTTGCCGATGTTTTCCATCGTGATGGGCTGGCCTCTCATGCTGAGCTTGTCGGCAGCCGTCGTGGCCTTCGGGATGATAAGCCAGCAGATGAGGTAGATGGGGATGACGGTGCCATAGCCGGCGATGAGGATGACCACGAGCAGCAGGCGCAGCAATGTCGGGTCCCAGTTCAGGTAGAGGGCCAGTCCGCCCAGCACGCCGCCCAATATGCGGTTGTCCGGGTCGCGGAACAGACGTTTGCGGGACGAGGGTGGAGGCGGCGGAGTCTCTGTCTTTTCTTCCGTCTTATCCTCAGTCGCTTCGGTGTCGCCCTGAGCTGTGTCCGCAGGAGCTTCTGTCGGGTTTTCCCCGGTTGGTGCAGCCTCCGGGGCTTCGTTCTCTTCTCCGGCGATTTCTTCGGGCCGTCCCAGGCGGGTGATGGCCTCTTCCACGATGGTGCGTGAGACCACTTCCTGGCGGTCGGAAATGCGTTCGAACAGCAGTTCGGCCAGGCGGTTTTCCAGGTCGTCCATGATTTCGTTGCCGCCTTCTTGGCGTTCGAACGCATGGCGCAGGTTGTATAAGTAGTCGTATAAGAGCTTGTACGCGTCTTCGTCCACATGGAACATGCGTCCGCTCAGATTGATGTCTAATGTCTTGTTCATAGTTTTAAAGGATTGCGTTATGGTAATGTTACATGTCTGAATTGGCCAAGGCGAAGAAGAAAAGGATGATGAAAGCCACGGCCAGACCGAAGGCTGTGCCGGCCCAGCATGTCATCTTCCGGTCTTTCTTCCAGAGTCCCAGTCCGACGCCGACAAGGCCATAGACCAGTGTCGACAGAAGGATGCTTGCCAGTCCCATCCATGCGAAGCAGGCCAGTATCGTGACTCCGTAAGCGAGTAGCAGATAACGTCTCATGCGGGTGTCGTGTTGGTGGCGGACGTGTCCGTCAGGTGAGACACGGTGTCGTTGAGTTCTTGCCAGGCATGTTTCAGCTCGTTGAGAAATGCTTCGCCTTTCTCTGTCAGCCGGTAGTATTTCCGAGGCGGTCCTTGGTTGGATTCCACCCACTCATAGCTCAGCAGCTCGTCGTTCTTGAGCCGGGTGAGGAGCGGGTAGAGCGTGCCTTCCACGACTATCAGCCGGGCTTCCTTCAGCTTTTGGATGATGTCGGAAGCGTAGGCTGCCTCCCGGTGGAGCAGGAGCATGATGCAGTATTCCAGCATCCCTTTGCGCATTTGTGACTTTACGTTTTCTACATTCATAGGCTTTCTGTGTTAGGACGAGGCAAAGATATGTAATACTTGGTACTTTGTATAGCATAGTACTATTATTTAGTCTTAGTTAACCTTTTCACGGCCTGGGCGAAGTCGGTCGTCGGGAGTGTCTTCACGCTGTTGCAGGCCGTCATGTTTCTTCTACACCTTATTATATAAAGTGAATTCGGGAGGGAGCGGCTGTGTCACAGTCGGGCTTTTTAGGTTTGGATGGCGCAGACGAAGCAGGTGAGAGGTCGATGGTTCGTCTTTTCCGGGTCGTATGTGTCTGGGAATATGACATAAAGCCGGTGTTGGCACAGTCTTCGTCATGCCCGCAGGGGAATCGGGATGACTGCATTGACCTCCCTGTTGTCTTTTCTCTGCCATCTCTGCAGGACGGAGCAGCGGCTTGTGGACGGCAGGCCGGTGTGAGATTTTCTTCCGGTGGGAGGATTGAGAATAATGCGAACAAACGGAATCACGGTCCGAGGCTTTCCCCGCACAGTCGGATACCGGTCGTCGGGCCGTGTACAGACCGTCCGTGCCAGCCTTCCTTTCCGTGCCCGGCTACCCTCCTTTCCGTCCTTGTCCCGAATCTATTCCGTCCGTGAGCCGAAAGGAAGGCTGGCACGGACCGGGCAAGACGGAATTTTTTCAGGATTGTAAGCGCGTGAAAACCATCTGTTTATAGAATGAATGTCCGGGGCTGTTCTTTTTGCTTTCCGGTCGCTGTATGCACCCGTCTTCCGGCCGGGTGGTTGAAGAGCGGTGGCAGGTAGGGGCTTGGAAAATGGAGGACAAAAGCGGAGTGCGTTTCCCGCTTCGTGCAATCCGAGGGGGAGGGCCTTCCTGGCCGCTCGTTCCGCCGTCGGAAGAGTCTTGCCGGAAGCGGCGTCGCAGAAAAAAAGGATGCGAGATTTTTTCATATCTTATGAAATACTATATCTTTGCGTCCGAACTTAAAGACACAAAGTTGTTTGCAATATGAAAATAGTCATTGCCGGAGCCGGTGAGGTGGGAACCCACCTGGCGAAGATGTTATCCGGAGAGAAGCAAGACATTGTCCTCATGGACACGGATGAGGACCGATTGCATCAGTTGGAAGACAATTTCGACCTGATGACTGTCAATGCCTCTTCGCTTTCCATAGCCGGATTGAAAGAAGCAGACGTGCCGAGTGCCGATCTGTTTATTGGTGTTACTCCCGATGAGAGCCGCAACATGACATCCTGCCTCCTGGCACACAGCCTGGGGGCCAGAAAGACGGTGGCACGCATCGACAACGCCGAATATCTGCAACCTAAACACCAGGATTTTTTCTCTCGCATCGGGGTCAATTCGCTCATCTATCCCGAAATGCTGGCTGCCCGCGAGATTGTGGATGCCATCAAGATGAGCTGGATACGTCAGTGGTGGGAGGTCGACGGCGGCGAACTGGTGCTCATCGCCGTGAAGCTGCGCCGCACGGCCCATATCCTGGACATACCCCTGCACCAGCTCGATACGCGCTCGACGCCCTATCTGGTGGTGGCCATCAAGCGCGGCATGCACACCATCATCCCGCGTGGTGATGACTGCCTGCAAGAGCTGGACCTCGTCTATTTCATGACCATGAAGAAATACATCCCCTACATAAGGCAGATAGCCGGAAAGGATGAATACAAGGATGTGCGCAACGTGATGATTATGGGCGGAAGCCGCATCGCCGTGCGCACGGCCAAGTTGGCGCCCGAATATATGAAGGTGAAAATCATCGAAAAGGATTTGGAGCGTTGCCATCGCCTGACGGAGCTTATCAACGACGACCGTGTGATGATTATCAACGGCGACGGCCGCGACATGGACCTGCTCATGGAGGAGGGCATTGAGAACACGGAAGCTTTCATCGCCCTCACCGGCAGTTCGGAGACGAACATCCTGGCCTGCCTGGCCGCCAAGCGTACGGGCGTGAGCAAGACCGTGGCCGAGGTGGAAAACATGGCTTACATCAGCATGGCCGAAGGCATGGACATCGGAACGATAATCAACAAGAAGATGATTGCCGCCAGCCATATCTACCAGATGATGCTCGATGCGGACGTGACCAATGTGAAGTGCCTCACGGTGGCCAATGCCGACGTGGCGGAGTTTATCGTGAAGGAAGGCTCGAAGATTACCAAACACGCCGTGAAGGATTGCGGCCTGCCCAAGGGTATCAACATCGGTGGTGTGATACGCCACGGAGTCGGTGCACTGGTGACCGGTAACACGCAGCTCCAGGCGGGCGACCATGTGGTGGTCTTCTGCACGGGCATGACGATGCAGAAAATCGAGAAGTTCTTCATTTAAATCCTCTCCCGGTTATGATAAACTATCGCATAGTAGCCAAGATTCTGGGCATTCTGCTCTTCTTGGAAGCCATACTCCTGCTTGGCTGTTCGCTGTTTCCTCTCTGTCTGGGCGAGAGCGACCTTGTCGCCTTTCTGGTCTCGGGTGGCCTCACGCTGGTCGTCGGGCTGGTCCTGTTTCTGTTGGGGCGGGGCGCTGACAAGAAAGTGAACCGCAAGGACGGGTACATCATTGTCACGTTCTCGTGGGTGCTGTTCGCGACGTTTGGCATGCTCCCCTTCCTTGTCGGACGCTACACGGACAGCGTGGCCAATGCCTTTCTGGAGACGATGTCGGGATTTACGACGACGGGTGCGACCATCTTTGACGACATCGAGTCCCTGCCTCACGGCATCCTCTTCTGGCGCAGCCTGACGCAGTGGTTTGGCGGATTGGGCATCGTGTTCTTCACCATCGCCGTCCTGCCTATCTTCGGTTCGGGCGGCATGAAGCTCTTTGCGGCCGAGACCACCGGGCCCACCCACAGCAAACTTCATCCCCGCCTGGACGTCACGGGCAAATGGATATGGACCATCTATCTCATCATCACCATCACCCACGCCGCTCTGCTGGTGTTGGGCGACATGCCTCTGTTCGACAGTGTCTGCACCGCCATGTCGACGGCGGCCACCGGCGGACTGTCCGTCAAGCAGAGCAGCATCGAGGCCTACCATTCGCCATACATCGAATACATCACCACGCTGTTCATGCTCATTTCGGGCCTGAACTTCACGTTGCTCTATGTGGCCATTCTGAAACGTAAGCCCGTGCGTCTCCTGAAAGACACAGAGTTCCGCTGGTATGTAGGCAGCTACTCGGCCTTCACCCTGTTTGTCACCGTCGCCCTGCTTGTGGCCACGCCGATGGGGCTGGAGCAAAGTTTCCGTCTGGCAGCGTTCCAGGTCGCTTCGTTGCAGACCACCACGGGATTTGTCACCACGGACTACATGATGTGGCCTTCATGCACGTGGCTGGTGCTGTGCATTGCCATGATAGTGGGTGCTTGCGCGGGCTCTACGAGCGGTGCCATCAAGTCCATCCGCCTGGCCATGCTGTGTAAGATTGTGAGGAATCAGTTTCGCCACATGCTTCATCCGAACGCCGTCCTCCCGCTTCGCATCAACGGTGTGGTCATCCCCGGGGAAATCAAGGCCACGCTGCTCGCCTTCTTCTTCACCTATATGGGCATTCTCCTGCTGGGCTGGCTCTACATGCTGAGTGTCGGCGTGGGATTCATGGAAGGTTTTGGCATCACGGTGTCCAGCCTCGGCAACGTCGGTCCTGGCCTCGGTTCGGTAGGCCCGGCCTATTCCTGGAACAGTCTGCCTGATGCCGCCAAGTGGGGTTGCTCCGTGCTGATGCTCATCGGCCGTCTGGAATTGTTTTCCGTCCTGCTGCTCTTCAGTCCCAGCTTCTGGCGGAAGCATTGATGCGGGCGCGACCTATATGGGTTAAATTAGTTTACAATGTGTCTTTTATTTTCTGAGGTTGCCTCCTCGGACGGCCTTCGTGACTTCCTTGACACTGTCTTAGTGGTCACAAAGGCACATTTATAGTGTCCATTTTGCTAATTCCTTGTTTGCTGTCGAGACAACGGATTGTAAGACAGAGGATTGTTCTTTTGATGTGAGGAGGTGTAATATGTTTACAAAATAAATTCTTGGCCGACGCTTTGCAAGCGGCCTTCGTGGCCTGTCTTGCCGCCTTTTTGCGACAGAGGCTTCCACCCGTGTGATGTGGCAGGCGGAAAGTTTTTTTTTGCTGAAAAAAAGTCAAGGCAATTAACATACATATTCGGTAGAAGTGCCTATCTTTGCCGCGCAAAAGTAGTAGTAGAGATGGCAAAAGGATGTAAAATGTTGTTTTTACCCTTTTTCCTATTGGGGCTTTTTGTTAGTGCTTCGATGGGAAGGTTGTCCGCTGTACCCTCAACCAAAGCCTTTAGCCTCTCTGCTTCCACTGTCCTTTCCTCATTTGACAATTCCCCTCAAAACCATAGAGGCTTTAAAGCCTTTCCTCATCAGACGGATTTCGCTTCCGGCCCGGTAAAAGGAGTGACAAAGTGTTGTCTCTCTACTACTTACTACTTCATTATGCACGGAGTCTCCAGCCCAGGCCGGCACGTCTTTCTCTGCCGATTCCAGATTTAATCCTTTCGCAGCGAAGCGAAGACGTTTTTTTATATACCACTGAAACATAAATCAATAACCTAATAATTAAAACATGTATTTTACATTATTAATTACCGCAGTCTTAACCGCCATCGCGCTGGTAGCCGCCGGTTTGTTCGTGGCCAGACTGATTGCACCCCGTTCGTTCAACCCTAACAAGGGTGAAGCCTACGAGTGCGGTCTGCCCACCCACGGAGGTTCCCACATGCCGTTCAAGGTCGGTTATTACCTGTTCGCCATTCTGTTCTTGATGTTCGACATCGAGACAGTGTTCCTCTTCCCCTGGGCTACTATCGTGGGTGAAGTGGGCGTCTACGGACTGGTAAGTGTGATCTTCTTTTTAGTAGTATTAATCTTAGGCCTGGCTTATGCTTGGAAGAAAGGATCGCTCAAATGGGAATGAAACAGCCTAAGATACGCTCCATGAAGTATGAGGAGTTTAAGAACAACGACTACCTGGAAAGCATGGTAAAAGAGCTCCAGGACAATGGAGTGAATGTGGTCGTTTCCAAACTCGACGATTTGATCAACTGGGGACGTAGCAACTCCGTATGGTCGTTCCTTCTGGGAACAAGTTGCTGTGCCATCGAGTTCATGACGCTGGGAGCTGCCCGCTATGACATGGCTCGTTTTGGTTTCGAGGTGACGCGTAACTCACCTCGCCAGGGTGACGTCTTGTTGGTGCTGGGTACTATCACGAACAAGATGGCTCCGCTGATGAAGCGCCTGTATGACCAGTTGGCCGAACCGAAGTATGTGGTGGCTGTGGGTGGATGCACCATTTCCGGTGGTCCTTTCAAGAAGTCTTATCACGTGGTGAACGGCATTGACAAAATCGTCCCTGTCGACGTCTATGTCCCCGGATGCCCGCCCCGTCCTGAAGCTTTCTACTATGGCCTGATGCAGTTGCAGCGTAAGATGAAGCTGGAACACTTCTTTGGCGGTGTGAACCGTAAACAACCTAAACCCATTGACGAATAACACAGAGCTATGGATATAAAAGATAAAATCTCAAAATTGGTTCCCGAAGTGGAATTTAAAGAGCAAGGCGACCTCATAGCTGTGATTCCCGCTGCTTCATTCCATCAAGTGGCCGAAGCACTTCGCTATGACAAGGAAGACGCTTTCGACTATCTGCGCGACATCGTCGGCATGGACTGGGGCGAGACACTGGGAGCCCTCTACTATTTGGAATCAACCACGACGCATGCGCGTATCGCCCTCCGCACGGAGACGGCTGACCGCGAGAATCCGTTGCTCCCCAGCGTGAGCGATTTGTGGAAAACAGCCATCATCAAAGAGCGCGAGGCTTTCGACTTCTTTGGTATCAAGTTTGTCGGCAATCCCGACATGCGCCGCATCTTCCTGCGTGAAGACTGGGTGGGATACCCCTTCCGCAAGGATTATGACGAGAAGTCAAACGACCTCAACATGACCAATGAGGTGAACGCCGATGTGACTACCGAATATATATTGAATGCGGACGGCACGCTTTCGACTGAAGAACACGTGGTGTTCCAGCCGGAAGACTTTGTCATCAATGTGGGTCCGCAACACCCCTCCACGCACGGTGCATTGCGTATGCGTGTCGGCCTTGACGGCGAGACTGTGAGCCGTGTGGACCCTGTGTGCGGATACATCCATCGCGGCATTGAGAAGATGAACGAGAGCCTCACCTATCCGCAGACACTGGCACTGACCGACCGCTTGGATTATCTGAGCGCGCACCAGAGCCGTCACGCCTTGTGTATGTGTATTGAGCAGGCTGCCGGCATTGAAGTCTCAGAACGTGCCAAGTACATCCGTACTATCATGGATGAGCTTCAGCGTATTGATTCGCACTTGCTGTTCTATTCCTGTCTGGTGCTCGACATGGGTGGATTCACCCCGTTCTTCTATGGCTTCCGCGAACGTGAGATGATTCTTCAGATTATGGAAGAGACTACGGGTGGACGTCTCATCCAGAACTATAACATGATCGGCGGCGTGCAGGCAGATCTTCATCCGGACTTCCAGAAGAAGGTGAAGGAATTTATCAAGCACATGCGCGGCATCGTTCATGAGTATCACGAAATCTTCACCGGCAATGTCATTGCTACGACCCGTTTGAAGGGAGTAGGTGTGTTGAGCCGTGAGGATGCCATTTCCTTCGGTGCGACCGGAGGCACGGGACGTGCTTCGGGCTGGGCTAACGATGTGCGCAAACATCACCCGTATGGCCTGTATGATAAGGTGGACTTCAAGGAAATCGTTTATACGGAAGGCGACAGCTTTGCCCGCTATATGGTGCGTATGGACGAAATCATGGAGTCAATGAAAATCATCGAACAGCTCATTGACAACATTCCCGAAGGTGAATACCGCGTGAAGACGAAGCCCATCATCCGCATCCCCGAAGGCAACTACTCTACTTCCGTGGAGAGCAGCCGTGGTGAGTTTGCCGTGTTCCTTGAGAGCCATGGCGACAAGATGCCCTACCGCTTGCACTACCGCTCGACAGGCCTTCCGCTGGTACATGCACTCGACACTGTATGCCGTGGCCAGAAGTTTGCCGACCTGATTGCTATCGGTGCTAGTATGGACTTCGTTATCCCTGACATCGACCGATAAGCGGGAACTAAAGAAACATGAACATAGATGTAAAATAAAAAGCAATGAACACTTCATTTTTAGACTATTATAGCATACAGCCCATTACCAGCTGGATTCACGAAGCGCTTTGCAGCGTGATGCCGGAGGCGCTTGCCATCTTCATCGAGTGCGTGGTAATCGGTGTCGTTATCGTGGCTCTTTATGCAGTCCTCGCTATTGTCCTTATCTATATGGAGCGTAAGGTGTGTGCGGCCTTCCAGTGCCGTATCGGCCCGAACCGTGTAGGAGGCAAGGGAGGTCTGATGCAGGTGCCCGCCGACGTATTGAAGATTTTGACCAAAGAGATTATCCGCCTGAAGCATGCGGACAATCTGCTTTATGCTTTGGCTCCTTACCTTATGATTATGGCTTCCATCCTTGCCTTCTCCTGCTTGCCATGGCACAAGGGCGCACAGATTCTGGACATGAACATCGGTATCCTGTTCGTTCTGGCCGCATCATCGCTTGGCGTTGTGGGTATCCTGCTGGCAGGTTGGAGTAGTAACAACAAGTACACCATGATTGGTGCCGTCCGTAGTGGTGCCATGCTCATCAGCTATGAGCTTTCGCTGGGTATCATTGTGCTGGCAATGATTGTGCTGAGCGAAACAGCCAGCATCAGCGGCATTGTGGAAGCACAAGCCAACGGCTGGAACTTGTTCAAAGGACATGTTGTCGCCATTGTTGCCTTTGCTGTATATCTGATTGCCGGTAATGCAGAAGCCAACCGCGGCCCGTTCGACTTGGCAGAAGCTGAACAGGAGTTGACCGCCGGTTATCATACGGAATACTCCGGTTTGCACTTCGGTTTCTTCTATCTGGCTGAATACTTGAACTTGTTTATTACTGCTGGTTTTGCTTCGACCTTGTTCCTCGGAGGATGGATGCCCTTGCATGTTGCCGGTCTTGACGGGTTTAATGCCGTGATGGATTATATTCCGGGTGTCGTCTGGTTCTTCGGCAAGACATTCTTTGTGGTATGGCTGCTCATGTGGATCAAGTGGACTTTCATTCGTTTGCGTATTGACCAAGTGCTGGTGTTCGAATGGAAGTATCTGATGCCTACTTCGCTGCTTATCTTAGTATTAATGGTAGTGCTCAAAGTATTTGGGCTGGTATTTTAATGATTGAACAAGACAATGAGTAAATTTGGTAATTATATAAATGGATACTTTTCAGGGCTTGAAAGTCTCTTGATAGGTTTGCGCACATCGCTGAGAGTCTATTTGCGTAAACCTGTGACAGAGCAATATCCTGAAAACCGCCACACCACATTGAACGTCCCAGAGCGTCACCGCGCCATGCTGGTCATGCCTCATGATGAGAACAACCAGCACCACTGCATTGCCTGCGGACTGTGTCAGATGGCTTGCCCGAACGACACCATCAAAGTGATTTCCGAGATGGTCGAAGGAGAAGACGGCAAGAAGAGAAAAGTTTTGGTTAAATATGAGTACGACCTCGGTTCCTGCATGTTCTGCGAACTGTGTGTAAACGCTTGTCCGCACAATGCAATCCGTTTCAGCAATGATTTTGAGAACGCTGTGTTCCAACGTGAGAAACTAGTGCTGAAGCTCAACCATGAAGGTTCATCAGTAGTTAAAAAGTAAGAAACGATATGGATATAACACTTCAACAAACAGTCTTCTATGTGGTCGCCATCCTGATGAGTGTCTTCTCGGTGATGACGGTTACGACCAAAAGCATCTTGCGTTCAGCAACCTATCTGCTGTTCGTGCTTTTCGGTACGGCGGCCATATATTTCATTTTGGGATACACGTTCCTGGGAGCTGTACAACTCATGGTATATGCCGGAGGCATCGTCGTATTGTATGTATTCTCAATTTTGCTGACCAACTCAGACAAGAGCATCAATCTGAAGATATGCCGCAGCAAAATGGTCGCCGTGCTGGCTACCATTATCCTGGGCGCTGCATTGGTGCTGTTCCTTATCTGGACGAACGGATTTGCGCTGAATGTAATTCCTGAGGGTAGCGAGATTGCCTTGAAAGAAATCGGTCATGCACTCATCAGCTCTGACAAGTATGGTTACGTCCTGCCGTTTGAAGCAGTCGGCGTGTTGTTGCTGGCATGTATGATTGGAGGTATATTAATAGCACGTAAACGATAAAAGGAGGTACTTATGGAATTACATGTTGTAAGTTATTTGGTCGTCAGCGCCATCATGCTGTTTGCAGGTATCTACGGCTTCTTTACCCGTAAGAACCTTCTGGCTGTCCTTATCTCCGTGGAATTGATGCTGAACGCCACGAACATCAACTTCGCCGTGTTCAACCGCTATCTGTTCCCTGATGTTTTTGAAGGACATTTCTTCGCTTTGTTTGGCATCGGTATCGCAGCCGCAGAAACGGCCGTGGCCATTGCCATCATCATCAATATCTATCGGAACATCCGAAACATCCAGACAGATAATATTGATGAGCTAAAGGGTTAATCGCTAGGGTCTATACTTTCTAAACAATAAGATTATGGATTTTAATTATACGATACTAATATTACTTCTTCCCATGCTCAGTTTCCTGGTGCTGGGATTGGCCGGTATGCGTATGAAACATAAGGTGGCAGGGGCTATCGGTACAGCCGTGTTGGCTGTCGTGGCTGTGCTGTCTTATGCGACTGCTTACCAGTATTTCGGCAACGGACGTTCGGCTGACGGCACTTTTGCCACACTGATGCCTTGGAACTTTGAATGGTTGCCTTTCACGGACAGTTTGCACATTGACATGGGCATCTTGCTTGACCCCATTTCGGTCATGATGCTCATCGTCATCTCTACGGTGTCACTGATGGTGCACATCTACTCCTTCGGCTACATGAAAGGCGAAGTTGGTTTCCAGCGTTATTATGCATTCTTGAGCCTGTTCACCTTCTCCATGTTGGGACTGGTTGTCGCCACCAACATCTTCCAGATGTATGTGTTCTGGGAGCTGGTGGGTGTATCTTCCTATTTGCTTATCGGCTTCTATTACACCAAGCCTGAGGCTATTGCTGCCAGCAAGAAGGCATTCATCGTGACACGTTTTGCTGACCTTGGATTCTTGATAGGTATCCTTATCTATGGTTACTATGCAGGCACGTTCACCTTCGAGCCGGAAACGAAGATGCTGATTGCCGCCGGAGGCATGATTCCCTGGGCTCTCGGACTGATGTTTGTCGGTGGTGCCGGTAAGAGCGCCATGTTCCCGTTGCACATCTGGTTGCCGGATGCCATGGAAGGCCCGACTCCTGTCAGTGCCCTTATCCATGCTGCGACCATGGTCGTTGCCGGTGTCTACTTGGTGGCCCGCATGTTCCCGCTGTTTATCGTGTATGCACCTGACGTGTTGCATTGGATTGCTTACTTGGGTGTACTTACAGCCTTTTATGCTGCTGCCGTGGCATGTGTGCAGACTGACATCAAGCGTGTGCTTGCCTTCTCCACCATCTCGCAGATTGCGTTCATGGTCGTAGCTCTGGGTGTCTGCATCGGTGCTGACACACATGAAGGCTTGGGCTACATGGCCGGTATGTTCCACTTGTTTACACACGCCATGTTCAAGGCTTTGCTCTTCCTTGGAGCCGGTGCCATCATTCACGCTGTGCACAGCAATGAGATGTCGGCTATGGGAGGCCTGCGCAAGTACATGCCCATCACACACATCACCTTCTTGATTGCTTGTTTGGCCATTGCCGGTATTCCTCCGTTCAGCGGTTTCTTCAGCAAGGACGAAATCCTGGCTGCCTGCTTCCAGTTCAGTCCGGTTGTGGGCTGGATGATGAGCATCATCGCCGGTATGACCGCATTCTATATGTTCCGTCTCTATTACGGCATCTTCTGGGGTAAGGAAAACAAAGAGCTTCATGCTCATCACACTCCGCACGAAGCGCCTGTGTCCATGAGTTTCCCGCTCATCTTCCTGGCTGCTGTGACTTGTGTGGCCGGCTTCATTCCGTTCGGACACTTCGTCAGCAGCAACGGACAGTCTTATGATATTCACCTGAATACGCAGGTGGCCATCACCAGCGTCTGCATTGCAGTCGTTGCCATCGTGCTTGCCACCATCATGTATCTGAGAGAACAACAGCCCATTGCAGACCGTCTGGCTGCGACGTTCAAGACTTTGCATGAAGCAGCATACCGCCGTTTCTATATGGATGAGATCTGGATGTTTGTGACGAAGAAAATCATCTTCCGCTGCATCTCTACTCCGCTTGCTTGGTGGGACCGTCATGTCATCGACCAGTTCTTCAACTTCACTGCCTGGAGTGCTCAGGCCAGTGCCGATGAAGTGCGTGGCATGCAGAGCGGACGCATTCAGAGCTACTGCATCTGGTTCCTTCTCGGAGCTTTGGTATTCACGCTTATGTTGTTATTAATTTAAGTTTATAAGTTGATGGGTTGGCTGGTAGCCGAAGTCTTGGCCGCCGGACGACTCGCAGACTAAAGAACTAAATAGCTAAAGAACTAAAACAATATGAATATATTAAGTCTTTTCGTACTTATCCCGCTGTTGATGTTGCTGGGACTTTGGCTCAGCCGCAACCTTAACCAAGTGCGTGGGGTGATGGTGGCAGGCTCATCGCTGCTGCTTTTGACAGCCATCTACCTTACTGTGGACTACCTTGGCTTGCGTCAAGCGGAACTCGCTCAGGGAGTGGAGCCTGCTGAAATGCTCTACACTTACAGCGTCATGTGGTATGCTCCCTTGCATATCTGTTACTCCATCGGAGTGGATGGCATTTCGGTAGCCATGCTGCTACTGTCTGGCATCATCGTGTTTACTGGAACATTTGCTTCCTGGAAGCTTAAACCGCTCACCAAGGAATACTTCTTATGGTTCACCCTGCTTTCGCTCGGTGTGTTCGGATTCTTCATCTCGACTGACTTGTTCACCATGTTCATGTTCTATGAGGTGGCCTTGATTCCGATGTACCTGCTCATCGGCGTATGGGGCAGCGGCCGCAAGGAATATGCAGCCATGAAGCTGACTTTGATGTTGATGGGTGCTTCCGCATTCCTGTTGATTGGTATCCTCGGCATCTACTACGGTGCGGGTGCTCAGACGATGAACGTGATTAAAATCGCTCAGCTCCATAACATCCCGATGGACATGCAACGTATCTTCTTCCCGCTCACTTTCCTCGGCTTCGGCGTGCTTGGCGCACTGTTCCCCTTCCACACATGGAGCCCCGACGGTCACGCTTCGGCGCCGACAGCCGTGTCGATGCTTCACGCCGGTGTGTTGATGAAGCTGGGAGGCTACGGATGTTTCCGTGTGGCCATGTACCTGATGCCGGAGGCTACTCAGGAATTGGGTTGGATATTCTTGATATTGACGACGATTAGTGTGGTTTATGGTGCATTCAGCGCCGTCGTGCAGACCGACTTGAAGTATATCAATGCTTATTCTTCAGTATCTCACTGCGGACTGGTGCTCTTCGCCCTGCTGATGATGACATACACCAGCAGCACGGGTGCCATCATGCAAATGTTGAGCCACGGTCTGATGACGGCACTCTTCTTTGCCCTGATTGGTATGATTTATGGCCGTACGCATACGCGTGACATCCGTCAGATGAGCGGCTTGATGAAGATTATGCCTTTCCTCAGCGTGGGTTACGTGATTGCCGGTCTGGCCAACCTCGGTCTGCCGGGCTTGAGCGGTTTTGTGGCTGAAATGACCATCTTTGTCGGTTCGTTCCAAAACGCAGACATGTTCCATCGCGTATGTACCATCATCGCTTGTACGAGTATCGTCATCACGGCGGTCTACATCCTGCGTGTCGTGGGCAAGATTCTCTATGGCAAATGCACTGACCCGCATCACCTGCATCTCACCGATGCCACGTGGGATGAGCGTCTTGCAGTCATCTGCCTCATCGTGGCCGTAGCAGGCATGGGTCTGGCTCCGTTCTGGATAAGCGATATGCTTCATGACAGTGTGACCCCGATCATTGATAACTTATTAAGTGCTCATCTTTCCAACCTCTAATTAAAAAGTTACTCTATGAATTATCTTCAATTTTTTGATATGAGAGCGGAAGTCAGCCTCATTGTCTTGATACTTATCATTCTGCTCTACGATTTGTTTACCGAAGGCAAAGAGCGCCGTGGCTTCCATGCTCTGACGTGCGTCTTGCTGGGCATTCACACCCTTCTGAACATCTGCCCGGGCGATGAAGTCGAGCTTTTTGGCGGCATGTATCAGTCGTATGCCATGACCAGCATTGTCAAAACCATCCTTGCTGTCGGCACCCTGTTAGTCTTCTTGCAGGCGAAAAACTGGTTGCGCCGTGACGACACCCGCCACAAGGAGGGTGAATTCTATGTGCTTATCCTCTGCACGCTGCTGGGTATGAACTTCATGATGAGCGCAGGCAACTTTCTGATGTTCTTCATCGGACTGGAGCTGGCCTCTATTCCTTTGGCTTGCCTCGTGGCGATGGACAAGTTCAAACACGAGTCTGCCGAGGCCGGTGCAAAATATATCATGAACGCCATGTTCTCCACGGGCTTGATGCTCTACGGCATTTCCTTCGTCTATGGCACTGTCGGTACGCTTTATTTCAATGACATACCTTCTGCTCTGACCGGCACTCCGATGCAGATTCTGGCGTTGGTGTTCTTCTTTGCCGGATTGGGCTTCAAGTTGTCGCTCGTGCCCTTCCACTTGTGGACGGCTGATACCTACCAAGGTGCTCCGACAGCGGTGACTTCCTATCTCTCCGTCATTTCCAAGGGTGCTGCGGCCTTCACGTTGCTTCTCATCCTGACCAAGGTGTTCGGACCGATGGTGGAACAGTGGCAGGCGTTGCTTTATGCCATCATCATCATCACCATCACGCTGGGCAACCTCATGGCCCTGAAGCAGGAGAACCTGAAACGATTCATGGCGTTCAGTAGTATCTCCCAAGCCGGATACATCATGCTGGGTGTCATCGGCGGAAATGATTTGGGCATGACTTCGCTCGTGTTCTACATCCTGGTCTACATCGCTGCCAACCTGGCTGCGTTTACGGTCATCAATGTCATCGAGCAGAAGGCTGGCAAGGTGGACATGAGCGACTACAACGGACTCTATCAGAGCAATCCGAAACTGAGCTTCCTCATGACGCTTGCTTTGTTTTCGCTCGCCGGTATTCCGCCGTTTGCCGGATTTTTCAGCAAATTCTTTATCTTTGCAGCAGCGTTCAGTGCCGGGTTTTATCTGGTGGTATTCATCGCTTTGCTGAACACCATCATCTCCCTGTTCTACTACCTGCGCATTGTGAAAGCGATGTACATCATCCCGAACGATACTCCGATAGCTACGTTCCGCAGTGACTGTAGCACGAAAATCAGTTTGGCTCTGTGCACGGCTGGCATCATCGCGCTGGGATTGGTCAGCGCCATTTACGACGGTATCCATCTCTATGCCTTCGGCATGTAAAGATACAGCTTGATTTAATTTCAAATTCGATCGGCGAAGTCGGCTTCCTTTGTGAGGTCGGCTTCGTTTTTTTGTGCCTGCCTGTGGAGCATGGGAAGTTGTCACGTAGGTTTTACGAAGAAAAAAACATAAAAGGCAATAGAGTTTTCAATGCGGAATAGTTTACTTTTTTTACCGACATACGGAAGCAGACCATGCGATTTGAATCCGTCTTGTTCTCTTTGATATACAGCCTCTTATAGGCCCTTAATTCCGGCCGTGGACGGAAAGGAGTCCGTGCTTGCCCGCCATAGACTCCGTGCCCGGCTACCCTAGACTCCGCTCTCGGGCGTCTTCCTATGGGGCTCTTTCGCAGGTGGAAAACTGGAATCGTTTGTAAGTTTTTCTTTCCTGTTTTGGCTACGTGGTTATTTGTCTTTATATTTGTCCAATCTTTAAAAATTGTTTGTAAATTATGAAATTTTATCAGACAGCTTTGACCCTGTTGGTCAGCTTTAACATGTTGGTTGCTTGTTCTGACGACGACTGGAAAGATGACGTGTCGGCGTTGCAAAAACCTGTCCCTTCGGGCATTGTCATGCTTGGTGATGCAGGTGGTACGGTGGTGAAGGGCAATACGTTCCAATTGCGTTTCCGTGTAAATCCCAGCGGAGTGTCCTTGACGGGGGATGACGTGAAACTCGATGTCCAAGGCAGCGAGACTTATCTTCTCAAGGTGTCAGACGAGTCTGCCTCCTTGCAGACACGTGCTTCTTATGTGGAGTCATCCGACTGCTATGAACTGCTGAGTGTCGAGCCGGAGAAGAATGATGCTGGTGAAACACTTGACGGACAGTGGGTCGCTACGGTGCAGACCAAGGGAGAGGGCAACTATCGCAATGTGGCTGACCTGCATCTGGTCGTCGACTATACGGACGCCGCAGGGAGGGTGCAGGAAGTCAGTTCGCCGGCCGTGCCCGTGGAAATCATTCCGACTGTGGATGAAGGACTTGACTTCGGCTATTCCGGAGTGCAGACTTTCCGGTCGTCTGACGGGAGTGTGAACCCCTACTATTTGTTCTGTTATGTGAACACTTATGAGGCTCCTTCGGGAGAAGAGTGGCATTATTCGTGGGACTACGTCAACCGTGTGCAGGTGGAAAGACCGGAGACGGTTATGGCTGTCGACACGACGATGTTCTATGACAAGCACTATGTGACCGTCACTCCAGATGATTTGTCGTCGAAATGGCAGCCGCTGGACAGCGGAGAGGCCAAGATGGCTTCTGACACGGCAAGCGTGAGACTTGTCGACGTGGGAGGCACGGAGAAAACACTCAGGCTCCCTCTCACGTATGCACCTTCGGCTATTACGCTTGACATCGAGTTGCCGGCGTCTGAAATCAATGCGGCTTTTGATGCCGGCACGAAAGTCTATGACTGCGACTTGTCCGGCGCGCTTCGCGAATGTGGATTCACGGAAGATGTGTTGTCCCGCTTGTTGCGTTTCTCCGTGTCGCCTGTGGTTCATATCTCCGCGAGAGAGCTCCCGGCCAGAGCGAAACTGAACGGGCTGGACAAGGACAATTTCAGCCCTGTCTTGTCCTTTACTTTCTGGCGGAAGGTGACTCCCGGCTTTGTCTCCGAAGAGGGCAAGTTTTACATCGACTTGGCTGTCGGGAGCGTTCCGCAGGGAGTGGACAGTGAACTTCTGTATCCCATCGTGATGAGGATAAATCTCAATATTTCCGTGACTGACTGATTGCATTTTTTATATTCCCTAAACAAAATAGTATGATGAGACATTTATCTATTCTGAAAGGAGCAGCTTCCTGCCTGTTGGCTCTTAGCTTTGTGGCCTGCTCCGACAGCGATTCGACCACGAAGTCCGTAGCCGGAACTGTCGGCGACATCACCCTCGACCGTCAGACTATCGGAGCTTACCAGCCTTTTACGGCACAGTGTGCCGTGGCTTCAGGCAGCAACCTGTATGATGAAAAGTTCTATTGGGAAAAAGGTGGGACGGAAGACCTTTCGTCGCTCCGTGACCAGTATGAGACGAAAGATGGCATTTCTTCTTACTATATGCAGGGCATGAAAGCCGGCAAGCATACGCTGGTGTGCAAGATGGCTGCCGTGGGCAACGACGGACAGCAATACACTGCGGAGAAGACGCTCACGGTGGAGATTGTCCCGACTGACATCCGCAACAATTTCTGGGGCGAGACCCAGGAGGAAACACGTCGAAACTTGACCTACTACACGACGATGCAGCAAGAAGCCGACGGGGGATTCACCTTCGAGGAGAAGGATGCCTATGGCGACCTCAACTACTCGACAGAGTTGCAAGACGGCATCAGTGTCTCGCCCTGGCGTCTGGTCTCTTTGGAATATGACGAGGCCGGAAAGCTGGAGCGCGTGGTTTATATCTGCATTCCTTCCGAGGTGCGGGCGGATGCCATCGTGTCCCGCTTGGGATTGCGCAAGCAGTTGTTGGAGCGTTATGAAGGTTTCACTTCGTTTGCTTACGATTGCATAGTCGGGGACGGTGTCGTGTTGACGGACGAAGAGCAGGCGATGGTCGACCAGTTTAAGGGCGGCAGCCTGACCACGGACAGCGGCACCGCTCTGGATAAAGCCGTGGCAGAACAACGTGTCAAGTTGGAGCTTACGGCAGAAAACAATGTGAGCCGTCTGCGAATCACCGTGACCGGTATGGGAACAGGGTCTGATGCCCAGACGCAGATGGTGTTCAGCCGGAAGTAAGGTCGGAGGCAAAGGACGATATTCATGAAGCAATGGGACGGGCATACCCCGGACTCATTGCTTTGTTGTTTTTTTCATTCGTTTTCCGTATGTTTGCAGGACATCCTGAAATCATAAGCAATGAAACCAACACAAGCCGCTGAAGGGCAGTCAAGCCCCATGAAGTATATCTTCAACTACAACAACGTATTCTATAGCTTTTTCTATGATGGTAGCAGTGCCTGCACGCATCGTTCGGCTGAATACGCGATGAACTATGTCTATTCCGGCGAGATGGTGCTCGACAACGGGCGCGAACAAATACACGTGGGCAAGGGTGAGTGTGTGTTCATCCCCCGTGACCATCACATCACCATGCACAAACGACCCTGTGACGGTGAACGCTACTGTGGCATTTTCCTCATGTTTACCCGCAACTTCCTGCGTGATGTGTATGCCCGGTTTGAGCAGTATAAGGTGCCTGCCGACACGCCCAAGCTGGAGCCGGAAGTCGTCAAGCTGCCCCGCACGGCTGAAATAGCCAGCCTGTTTGCGTCCATGATTCCCTATTTTGACACGGCGGTGAAGCCGCAAGATGACTTCATGAACCTGAAGTTACAGGAAGGCGTGCTGGCCTTGTTGCACATCGACAAACGCTTTGCACCGATGCTTTTCGACTTCAACGAGCCGTGGAAGATAGACATCCTGGACTTTATGAACGAAAATTACATGTATGAGTTCAGCATGGAGGAGCTGGCCCATTACACCGGGCGCAGCCTGGCCACTTTCAAGCGCGACTTCAAAAAGATAAGCGACCTCACACCTGAGAAATGGCTGATACGAAAGCGGCTGGAAGTGGCTTACGCTCTGATGAAGGAAGGCGGCAAGCGCATTGTCGATGTCTACACGAAAGTGGGGTTCAAGAATCAGTCACACTTCTCGGCCGCGTTCAAGAGGCAATATGGGGTGTCACCCACATCTGTCTCCTCCTGACCTGCATTAACGAATCTAAATCCACATATCCACATGAAAGTTTTACTGATAAATGGCAGCCCGCGAGGCAAGGGAAACACCTACATCGCCCTGTCTGAGGTGGCCAAGGCCCTCCGTGAAGACGGCCTGGAAGCTGAAATAGTCTCTATCGGCACGCGTGCCGTGCAGGGGTGTATCGCCTGCAATCGTTGTGCCGAGTTGGGACACTGTGTGTTCAATGACAGCCTGTATGCCACAGTCCGTGAAAAACTGGCGACGGCAGACGCGCTGGTTGTCGGCTCTCCGGTCTACTATGCCGGGCCGAACGGCTCGCTTTGTGCCTTGCTCGACCGCCTGTTTTATTCCTCTTCCGCTTTGCTCCAGTACAAGCCTGCGGCCTCTGTAGCCGTTTGCCGGCGGGGAGGGGCGAGCGCGACATTCGACCGCCTGAACAAGTATTTCACGATTACGAACATGCCTGTCGTGTCATCCCAATATTGGAACAGTGTGCACGGACGCCTCCCTGGCGAGGCCGAACAAGACGCCGAAGGCTTGCAGACCATGCGCACGCTGGGTCACAACATGGCTTGGCTGCTGAAAAGCCTGAAAGAGGGCGGACAGTCAAGGCCGGAACGCGAACCGGGCGTGATGACCAGTTTCATTCGTTGACCTGCAAGCCTACGCGATATGGAAGGACGGATGATAGCTTTCCGTAGCGGAGTGCAGGTATGCCCGCTCGGACAAGGAACTTATCAGATGGGGAAACGGCGCGGCGAGGAGATACGGGCTTTGCGCCGGGGTATCGACTTGGGCATGACGCTTATCGACACGGCCGAGATGTACGACACGGAAGACCTTGTGGGCGAAGCCGTGAGAGACTGCCGCGACAAGGCCTTCATCGTCAGCAAGGTGTTGCCCGGCAATGCCAGTTATGAGGGTACAAAACGCGCCTGTGAGCGTAGCCTGCGCCGGCTCGGCACCGACTACATCGACCTCTATCTGCTGCATTGGATAGGGCCGCATCCGTTTGCCGAAACCGTACGTGCCATGGTGGAGCTGCAACAGGAAGGCAAAATCCTCCATTGGGGCATGAGCAATCTGGATGTGGCAGACATGGAGCGCATCCTGGCTTTGCCGCACGGAGAGGATTGTGCGGCCAATCAAGTGCTCTACAACATGCGCGACAGAGGTGTGGAATACGACCTTATCCCTTGGAGCAGGCAGCGGCAAATGCCCCTTATGGCCTATACCCCGTTGGGAGAAGGGCGGCTTAGGGACCACGAGACACTTGTCAGGATAGCCCGCAGACACGACGCCACTCCCACCCAGGTCATGTTGGCATGGGTCATGCGCCAGCCGGGGCTTATCGCCATCCCGAAAGCCGGAAGCACGGCACATGTGGAAGAGAACTTCCGCAGCCTGGACATCAACCTGACCGATGAAGACCTTCGCGACATCGATGCCGCATTTCCAGCCCCGAGCCACAAGATTCCGCTGGCCGGATGGTGAGAGAAACACTTGAACTTTTCAGCAATAATCTTTGAGCCTCACAGCAATGCCGCTGTGGGGCTTTTGCTTTATTTTTGCACCGTAACCTTTAATATGGACACTGGATTATGAAACCTTACATTGTATGTCACATGATGTCGTCGGTCGATGGACGTATCGACTGCGATATGACCGAACGCATCGGTGGTGATGAGTATTACGAAGCATTGGAACAACTCGGATGCGACTCCGACTTCTCGGGACGGGTCACCATGCAGATGCATTTCGCACTGCCCGAACCCTTTGTCCCCCGTGACAGCACGCCCGTGGGTTGTCCTTCGGCTTACAAGGCTGTGGAGGCCCGGGGATATGCCGTGGCTGTCGACTCCAAGGGACGTTTGCAATGGCCTGACAACCGGGTGGACGATCGTCCGTTGCTGGTCGTCACCAGCGAGCAGGTTTCCGTAGCCTATCTGGATACGCTGCGCTCACAGGGCATTTCCTGGATAGTCGCCGGACAAGACGAAGTAGACTTGGCTCAGGCCGTGGAGGTGCTGGGCAGTGAGTTTGGCGTGAAGCGGCTGGCTGTCGTCGGAGGCGGACACATCAACGGTGCTTTCCTCAAGGCCGGATTGCTCGACGAGGTCAGTCTGGTGATGGGTGCCGGCATCGACGGACGCCGGGGGATGACGGCTGTGTTCGACGGCATCGACGACCCTGCATTTCCCACGACGCTGCTGCGGCTGAACAGCGTGGAGCGCATTGGCCGGGACTCTGTGTGGCTGAGATACACATTCTTAAAATAAATGGCACAATGAAACTTCGCTTTAAAAACCTATGTCTGGCCCTGCTTGCCTGCACCTGTGGTACAGGAAACCTGGAGGCGCAAGGTCATTCTAACAACGTAAATAGCTTTATGGAAGAAAAACTGAATCTAACGCAAGAGTGGGACAAGGTGTTCCCGCAAAGTGACAAGGTGGACCATACGAAGGTCACCTTCCACAATCGTTATGGCATCACGCTGGCTGCTGACTTGTATGTTCCGAAGCATACCGGAGACCGGAAGTTGCCTGCCATCGCCGTCAGCGGCCCGTTCGGGGCTGTGAAAGAACAGGCTTCCGGACTGTATGCGCAGGAGCTGGCCGAACGCGGCTTCCTGACCATCGCGTTCGACCCTTCCTTCACCGGCGAAAGCGGCGGCCAGCCCCGTTATGTGGCTTCGCCTGACATCAATACGGAAGATTTCTGTGCAGCCGTCGATTATCTTTCGACCCGTGACGACGTTGACCCTGAGCGCATCGGCATCCTGGGCATCTGCGGCTGGGGTGGCATGGCTGTCAATGCCGCAGCCATTGACACCCGTATCAAGGCTGCTGTGGCTTCGACGATGTATGACATGAGCCGCGTGACGGCCAACGGTTATTTCGACGAGGGGGACAATGCCGACGCGCGCCACGCCTTGCGCCAGCAACTCAACGCCCAGCGCACGGAGGACTATCGCAACGGCACGTATGCGCTTGCCGGCGGTGTGGTCGATCCGCTACCGGCTGATGCACCGCAGTTTGTCAAGGACTATTATGCCTACTACAAGACACCGCGCGGCTACCACAAGCGTTCGCTTAATTCCAATGGCGGGTGGAACAAGACATCGTCGCTTTCGTTCCTCAACATGCCGATTTTGTCATATGCCGGAGAAATCCGCAGCGCCGTCATGCTCGTCCACGGAGAGAAGGCTCATTCACGCTATTTCAGCGAGGATGTCTACAAGCGGTTGAAGGGAGACAACAAGGAGTTGCTTATCGTCCCCGGTGCCAGCCATACGGACTTGTATGACAACATGGAGAAGATTCCTTTTGACAAAATAGAACAATTCTTTCTTACCTACCTGAAATAATCCTCTTTGAGAAGACCGTTCCCGGATTCATACAGTCCGGGACGTACTGAGACTTGGAGACACGGGGATGCGGAGCGGTATGCAGCGTGGCTGTTGGCTGACTCCGTGTCTTCGTGGCTCTGTGTTTTTAGTCGTTGGTTGTATAGGATTTTCGTAATTGGATGCCCTGTCTTCCGGAAGAGGTGTCCGCTCGGGAACTGGTGGAAAAAGAAAATATGGACTAGGAATGAAATCCTCTGATAATGAGCGGATAAGAACGCGGATTCCGCTCTTTTCTTTCATCGGAAGTCGGCTGTAAAGGGAAGGCGCGGGCGGAATCCTTTCCGCGCGGGCACGGAAAGGAGGGTAAGCATCGACGGAAAGGAATCCGTCGTCGGACGCCCTTTATGCCGGGTAGACACGGTGTCTTCCGGAGAACTGTTTTGTTAAGAATGTTGAGTGTGGGTCAGACTTGGGCGGGAGCATTCAGCTCTTCCAGCAGGACACGGCAGATACCTTCGCGGTCTGTGCCGCACACGTGGTGCAGGATGTTGACAGCCCCGTGTTCGACAAAGTGGTCCGGGATGCCGATGCGGCGGATGTGTGGCGTGTGTCCGTGGTCGGCCATGTATTCCAGCACGGCGCTTCCTACGCCACCTTTCAGAATGCCGTCTTCCACGGTCACGATGCGCGTGAAGTGCGTGCCGACTTCTTCGAGTAGAGCCGTGTCGAGCGGTTTGACGAAGCGCAAGTCATAGTGTGCGATGCTCACGTCGGGCAGGGCCTGTTCGGCGTCGGCTATGGCGTCAGCCGCCGCGTTGCCTATCGTGCCGATGCTGAGCACGGCCAGGTCATGCCCTTCCTTCAGACGGCGTCCACGCCCCACTTCGACAGCTTCCAGCGGGCAACGCCAGTCGGTGAGCCGTCCGCGTCCGCGCGGATAGCGGATGACGAAGGGACCTTGGTCGGGCAGTTGGGCTGTGTACATCAGGCGGCGCAGTTCCCGTTCGTCGTAGGGAGCGGCGATGGTCAGGTTGGGGACGGGGCGCAGGCAAGCCATGTCAAACACGCCGTGGTGGGTCGGGCCGTCTTCGCCCACCAGTCCTGCGCGGTCCAGGCACAGCACGACGTTGAGGCGTAGCAAGGCCACGTCATGGATGATGTTGTCGTAGGCCCGTTGCATGAATGAGGAATAGATGTTGCAGAACGGCAGCAGTCCTTCCTTGGCCATACCTCCGGAGAATGTCACGGCATGCCCCTCGGCAATGCCCACGTCGAAAGCCCGTTCGGGCATGGCATCCATCAACATGTTCATGGAGCATCCGCTGGGCATGGCGGGCGTGACGCCCACGATGCGGTCATTTTGCCTGGCCAGCTCGATGAGCGTCTCTCCAAAGACTTTCTGGTATAGGGGTGGCAGTCCGTCCGTGCTTTCCACCAGCCGTTTGCCGGTCTTGGGGTCGAAGCGTCCCGGTGCGTGCCAGATGGTAGCTTCCTCTTCAGCCGGAGCAAATCCTCGTCCCTTCACGGTGTGGATGTGGAGCAGCTTCGGGCCTTTCATCTCTTTCAGCGTACGAAGGGTGCGTACGAGTTCGATGACATTGTGTCCGTCGACAGGTCCGAAGTAGCGTATGTTCATGCCTTCGAAGATGTTCTGTTGTTTGGAAAGGACTGATTTCAGGCTGTTGTTGAAGCGGATGATGCTTTTGCGCGTTTTGTCGTTGAGCAGTCCGAGGTTTTCGAATATCTTGGAGAGCCGGAAGCGGAGCCGGTTGTACTTGTCGGTGGTGTTCAGGTTGAGCAGGTATTGCCTCATGCCTCCTACGCTGCGGTCAATGGACATATCGTTGTCATTGAGGATGATGAGCAGGTCGTTGGGCGTGGTTGAGGCGTTGTTGAGTCCTTCGAATGCCAGTCCGCCGCTCATGGAGCCGTCGCCGATGATGGCCACGATGTGACGGTCGTTCTCTCCCAGCCGGCGTGCGCTCACGGCCATGCCGAGCGCGGCGGAGATGGAGTTGGAGGCGTGTCCGCATGCGAAGGTATCGTATTCACTTTCATCGGGAGAGGGGAAAGGGCGGATGCCCTTGTACTTGCGGTTGGTGGAGAATTGCTCTTTGCGTCCGGTGAGTATCTTGTGGCCGTAGGCTTGGTGGCCGACGTCCCACACCAAGCGGTCGTAGGGTGTGTTGTAGACATAATGCAATGCCACGGTCAGTTCCACAACACCCAAGCTGGCGGCGAAATGTCCGGGATTGCACGAGACTTCGTCGATGATGTCTTGTCTCAGTTCACGGCACACCTCAGGTAACTGGCTGGGGTCGAGCCGACGCAGGTCTTCCGGATAATGTATCTTGTCGAGCAGCTTATAGGTAGGATTCTTACTCATCTCGGTATTAGGCTAGTCAATAATAATCGGCAAAATTATATAAATACTCTCTAAGATGTGTATTTTTGCCGCGTATTTTTAGAACTGAGACCAGATGACAGAGCTATTAACAAAAGTGAAATTGCCCAAAGCCTCTTTCTCGATAGACCATTCGAGCCGTATGATGTCCTTAGGGTCCTGCTTCTCGGAGGGCATAGGCGAGCGTTTGGCGCGGGGCAAATTTTCTTGTGACATCAATCCTTTCGGCATACTCTATAACCCATACTCCATTGCCAAGGCGATAGATACGATGGTCGAAGGGCGTCTCTATGACGAGGACTCTCCGGAGTTGTTTTCGACAGGAGATGGCTGGTGGCATAGCTTCATGCATCATTCGCGTTTTTCAGCCCCGACGAAGGAAGAGTGTCTTCGTCTGATAAACGGACGTTTGCAGACTGCCGTCGAGGGATTGCCGAAGCTCGACGTCCTGTTGGTCACGTTGGGTACGGCGTATACCTATTCTCTCAAAGACCGGAGACCGGAACAGCTTGACGGCTATGCATTCGCAGGAGCCGTGGCCAACTGCCATAAGTTGCCCGAGAAGCTGTTTGTCCGTGAGATGCAGGCTCCTTTGGGCGTCGTTGAATCGTTAAGCTATGCTTTCGAGCGTTTGGCAAAGGCCAATTCGAAGGTGCAGATCTTACTCACGGTGAGCCCCATCCGTTATGTCCGCGACGGGTTTCATGACAGCCAGTTGAGCAAGGCTTCCTTGCTGCTGGGCGTCGATGAACTTTGCCGCAAATACCCTAATTGCTCTTACTTCCCGGCCTACGAAATCCTGCTGGACGAACTGCGTGATTATCGCTTCTATGCAGATGATATGCTGCATCCTTCAGCCTTGGCCGTGGATTACATCTGGGAATACTTCTGTCAAACGTATTTAACGAAGAATGCGCGCGATGTGATGGCTGAATGTCAGGATATATCACGCGCTCTGGAGCATCGTCCCTTTCATCCGGACTCGGAACAGTATAAGAACTTTTTAACCCAAATAACGTTAAAGATAGGTCGGCTTATGGAAAAATGTCCGACCTTAGATTTCAAAAAAGAATTGGAACTATGTCGTACACGATTGAAACAATAACCCACCAAATCGGAGCAGAGCGTTTCGGCAACAAGAAGGCTAGCATAGACTGGATTCTCACCGACAGCCGCTCGTTGTGTTTCCCGGAGGAGACTTTGTTTTTTGCCCTGAGGTCAAAGCGTAATGACGGGCATAAATATATATGTGATTTATATAACAGAGGTGTGCGCAATTTTGTGGTGGCCACTTTGCCCGGTCCTGTCGAGGACTTTCCTGGAGCAAACTTCCTGCGCGTGTCCAGTCCGCTCAAGGCGTTGCAACATCTTGCCGAATTGCACCGTAAGGAGTTTGATGTGCCCGTCGTGGGCATCACGGGAAGCAATGGCAAGACGGTGGTCAAGGAGTGGCTCTATCAGCTCATCTCTCCGGACAAGACGGTGACCCGTTCGCCACGTAGCTATAATTCGCAGATAGGTGTGCCGCTTTCCGTGTGGCTCATGAACGCGGACACGCAGGTGGGTATCTTCGAAGCCGGCATTTCTGAGATGGGGGAGATGGATGCTTTGCGCACCATCATAAACCCTACGATTGGTGTGCTGACCAACATAGGCGGAGCGCATCAGGAGAACTTTTTCTCCCTGCAAGACAAGTGTAGCGAGAAACTGTCGCTTTTCAAGGATTGCGATGTCATCATATACAATGGGGACGACGAGCTGATATGCGAATGCGTGGCCAAGACCATCCCTTCGGCACGTGAGATAGCCTGGTCGCAGAAGGACGACGAGAAGCCTCTCTACATACGCTCTATCAAGAAGGACGACGCAGGCACTACGGTGCAATACCGTTACCTGGGCATGGAAAACAGCTATCGGATTCCCTTCATCGACGATGCCTCGGTGGAAAACTCGCTCAACTGTCTGGCCGTGTGTCTCTATCTGATGATTTCGCCCGAGGATATTGCTGCGCGTATGGAGCATCTGGAGCCTGTGGCTATGCGCCTGGAAGTGAAAGAAGGCAAGAATGGCTGCATCCTCATCAACGACAGTTACAACTCGGACATCGCCTCGCTTGACATCGCGCTCGATTTCATGGCACGTCGTGCCGACACGAAGGATCGCAAGCGGACATTAATCCTGTCCGACATCCTGGAGACCGGTCAGAGTGCTACGTTCCTATACCGCAAAGTGGCGCAGTTGGTCCAGAGCCGCGGCGTGGAGAAAATCATCGGAGTCGGCCCGGAAATATCGGCTGCTGCCGCGCGTTTCACGATGGAGAAGTATTTCTTCCCAGACACGGCTTCACTGCTAGCTTCCGATGTGTTTGCGTCTTTGCGCAACGAGGCGATTCTGGTGAAAGGCTCGCGTAAGTTCTATTTTGACGAAGTGTCGGAGCAGTTGGAGCTGAAAGTGCACGAGACAATTCTGGAAATCAACCTGAGCGCGATGGTCGACAACTTGAATTATTATCGCAGTTTCCTCATGCCTGACACGAAGATGGTGTGCATGGTGAAGGCGTCGGCCTATGGGGCAGGTTCCTACGAGATTGCCAAGACCCTGCAGGACCATAGGGTGGATTATCTGGCTGTCGCCGTTGCCGACGAAGGTTCGGAGCTGCGCAAGGCCGGCATCACGTCGTCCATCATCATCATGAACCCGGAAATGACGGCATTCAAGACGCTGTTTGATTACAAGCTCGAACCGGAGGTGTACAGCTTCCACCTGCTCGAAGCCTTGATCAAGGAGGCTGAGAAGCAGGGCATCACCAACTATCCCATACACATCAAGCTCGACACGGGGATGCACCGCCTTGGATTCATGCCGGAAGAAATCCCGGCCCTCATACGCCGGCTCAAGAACCAGACGGCCCTGCTGCCCCGTTCGGTATTCTCGCATTTCGTGGGAAGCGACTCCCCCGAATTTGACGACTTCACGCTCCAGCAGAATGAAATCTTCGCCAAGGCTTCGGCTGAGCTGCAAGCCGCATTCTCCTATAAGATATTGCGCCACATCTGCAACTCCGCCGGCATCGAGCGTTTCCCGCGGGCACATTATGACATGGTCCGCCTCGGTCTGGGGCTTTATGGCATCAATCCCGTGAACAATTCCTTCATTCACAACGTCAGTACGCTCAAGACGACCATCCTGCAGATTCATGACGTGCCGGCCGGCGACACGGTGGGATACAGCCGTCGGGGACTTGTCACGCGGCCTTCACGCATTGCCGCGCTGCCTATCGGCTATGCCGACGGGCTGGACAGGCACTTGGGATGCGGTCGAGGCTATTGCCTGGTCAACGGGCAGAAAGCTCCTTACATCGGCAATATCTGCATGGATGTGTGCATGATAGACGTCACCGACATCGACTGTCAGGAAGGAGACAGGGTGGAAATCTTCGGCGACAACCTGCCGGTGAACGTCTTGTCCGACATGCTGGGCACGATTCCATACGAGATACTCACCAGCGTGTCGAGACGCGTAAAGCGTGTATATTTTCAAGACTGAGTTACTATCGTTTTTTGAGTGAAGGCGTGCTTGCATTGTGCAAAATGAAGGCATGCCTTCTCTTTTTGTGTTTTTTTGAACTGAACTTGTTAAAATACGAGAATTGGAGAGTGACACTTTTTAACAAACGGGGAGGGAGAAAAAAAGCCTTTTTCTGTCTTTATGCTTATTGTTTTTTCACATACCTTTGTGGACACCTTATGTTAAAAGTGAAATGTTATGCAAAAGGAATCTCAAAAAGTAACCTTATTGCGTTGGGCTGTAATCGTGAGCGACTTGGTTATGCTCAACTTGCTGCTGTCTGTTTTTTATGTATTCGGACAGCGTCTGGTCCCCGATGTGGCACATGAGCAGTTTCATGTGGTCTACTTCGTCTTCAATGTTATCTATCTGTTTTGTGTTTCTTGGAAAAAGCCGGTGCTTTACATGCGCAAGGTGCGCCCCGAGCAGATTGTCGGACGGGCGTTCATCACGGTGTTCTGGTTTGCCATCTTTTCCTTTCTGACCGTCAACTACCTGGTCGAGCATTCCTTCCCCTGGCTTTGGGCCTTGTTCTTCTATCCCCCGTTGTGGTTGTGCATTGTGATAAGCCGCCTCGTGATGCGTGCGTTTATCAGCCGTTATCGCCGCTTGGGACGCAACCTGCGCAGCGTCGTGTTCGTCGGGAGTGGCCTGAACATGCTCGACCTGTATGGGGAGATGATGGGCGATCCTTCGACCGGTTACCGCGTGTTGGGGTATTTTGACGATGAGCCGGCCGAACACCTTCATTTGCCCTATCTGGGGAAGGTGAACGAGGTCATCCCTTACTTGCGGACCCTGCCCGTGTCGCCCACGGCTCCTCCGCGGCTCTATTGCAGTCTGCCTTCGGTGCGCGCTGCGGAAATCCTGGAACTTATCAACTACTGTGAGAACCACCTGATTCGCTTTTGCAGCGTGCCCAACGTGCGCAACTACCTGCGCCGTTCCATGCGCATGACGCTGGTGGGCGACGTGCCTGTGCTCTACATGCGCGAAGAACCCCTGCGCCAGCCGCTGAACCGCTTCGTCAAGCGTCTGTTTGACATCGTGTTCTCGCTCTCCTTCCTATGCACGCTGTTTCCTTTCATCTACATCTTTGTAGCCATCGTCACGAAGATTACCTCGCCCGGACCGGTGTTCTTCAAACAGAAACGCAACGGACTGAACGGGAAGGAGTTCTATTGCTACAAATTCCGCAGTATGAAGGTGAACCGCGACGCAGACACTGTGCAGGCCACGAAGGACGACCCCCGCAAGACGAAGTTTGGCAACTTCCTGCGCAAGAGTAGCATTGACGAGCTGCCTCAGTTCATCAACGTGCTCAAGGGCGACATGTCCGTCGTCGGCCCGCGTCCGCACATGCTGAAGCATACGGAGGAATACTCGGCATTAATCAACAAATACATGGTGCGCCACTTCATCAAACCCGGTATCACCGGCTGGGCACAGGTGAACGGCTGCCGTGGCGAGACCAAGGAACTGTCACAGATGGAAGACCGCATCCGGAAAGACATCTGGTATGTGGAAAACTGGTCGTTCTGGCTCGACCTGCGCATCATCTACATGACCGTGCGCAATGCCATACATGGTGAAGACAACGCATATTGATTATTTTTGAGAGTCAAAAATACAACAGGCTGTCTTTTCACATTTTAGAATTGTCATTGGGAAACGTCCGGACTGGATAAAGTCGCTCCCGGCCCGGAGATTCAAGGACACGGACGACACGGACCGTGCGATGTCATGCCCCGGGCATGCTGCACGCCTCGTGTCGTCCGTGTCTTTTTTTGTACCCGTGCGGGGCCGCCGCCGGAGAGAGGGGTGGCGTCCGGGCGGCTTTGTTCGTAGGACAAGAAGTCTATTGTCTTATATTTTCTTAGACCCCATTTTCTGTCGGGCCTGCATGTTCCTTGGCCGTGTCCGGTGTCTTTGCTTGGCAGGCACATCGCAGTGTTGTCGTAAGTGTGCCCGTGCTAATGCTTTCATTTTAAGTGTTTTCTGACGGTCTGGTGATACCCTGTATAGTCTCTTTTGTGGCTGTTAAGGGCTGGCGCGTGCCGAAACTATTCCGCCCGCGGGCGGAAAGGAGGGCGTGCGTGGGCGGAAAGGAAGGCGTCCCTGCCCCGCATAGAGGCGGCTTGGCGCAATGGTCCTGCGGAGGCGGCGACGGGAGAGGGTGTCGGCTGCTTTTTGTTGAATGCTTTTATCTTCGGGAAGCCGTTGCTGTTTCTTCCTTTCAAAAATATTCGTAACGCTTCTGTTGGTTAAACCCAAATCGGTCATTAGACCGCTCAAAGGTCCTTTTTCCTTTCTGAAGAAAAGCTCTTT
>ERZ827088.146-NODE-146-length-102126-cov-16.950397_pt1 | contig 102126 bp, 67 predicted proteins | sample MGYA00519922_ERZ827088 | MGnify/ENA primary metagenome ERZ827088 (study PRJEB31778, sample SAMEA3449254) | human gut metagenome | biome: human gut; feature: human-associated habitat; material: faeces | place: United Kingdom | collected 2010/2012 ... | reverse complement strand
TTCCACCGCAAGCACATAGACATAATGTACTTATTAATATCCAATACTTTTTCATCAACTATTATTGTTTGGTATATTTTTATTTAGAATTAGGAACAAGTCTTACTTCTTTTCCTTTAGTTATTGTTAAGTTCAACACCGGAGAGTCTAGTATAAGCTCTGTCCCATCATCATTAATTAACCGACAACTATTCCATGGATTTTCTACTAGGCAAGGACGACCTTGTTCGCTTTTTATAATAATATATTCTATATTTCCTTCTTTACAAGAAGAAGAAACTAAGAATGCACCATGTGTTCGCAAATCACGGAAACTAGCGTCTTTTTCTTTAGGCCAAACGGGGAAAACTCGAATTATATTTTCGTACCCTTGTAATAACATTTCATTAATACTAGAAGGAACAGCACTTAATGTTTCAATACCGCCACCACCTTGTGTGACCCATAAGTTTGGGTAAGCCGTTTGTTGGATACGATGTTTTAATTGTTCTAACAATCGATTACCATCATAACCAACTCGAGCCGCAGAAGTAAAATAGGTTTCTATTCCACCTGTTAAATTATCCCAGCGTGCATCTTGCCAACCTGTATATTTAGCAGTATCGCTATCCCAACGATAGATTTCATCACGTAATATATGAGCAAATACGGAATCTGTTACTACTCCGCATACACCAGATGGAAATAACAGTCCATGCATCATTACACGACCTAATCCTGGAGATGTTCGACTACCTGAACCAGTTCCTCCTTCACAAGCTTTGATTCGAATAAATCCGTTTTGTTCTACAGTCGGTATTTTACTGAGATGTGTCAAAATATGGTTCCACTTTTCGACTTTGTCCTGATCCACCTGCAGGAATTTGCTCATATCAATAATACCTTTGAACAACATTCTGCATAAACCAAGTGAAACTGTCGGATTAATATCTCCATAGTTCTTTTCCCAATCTTTTCCTTCCCATGGACCTACTTCCCAAAAACTATCATTATAACTAACATACCTTCCATTCTCATACACTAAATAATCTTCCCAAAAATCAGCAACTTGACGAATGAATGGATACACTTTTTTTGCATAAGCCTGATCATACGTATGATAAAAGCGCATAAACATGTTGGTTGTACAGAAAACAGCATTACTTTTTTGTCCTAAAAACATATAGCCATTCTCTATATCATTGTTTGGAGTTCCGTATTGTTTCATCATTGCATCTGGAGTCAAAGGAAACATGCTGGAACAAAATCCTTTAGGGCCAATTCCTACAGGGTAATAAACACCTTTCTTATGGAGAAATTTTTGGGCATGTTCTTCCCCTTTGGACATATACTCTAATATAGGTGTGTCATAAGGATCCGACAGCTCTACATGGTTAGAAGAATAAACACCCCACCAAGGAGCCATGTGATTGTAATTCGTATGATAATCACCTGCCCAACCATTAGCAGTTGCATCCATAGTAAGAGAGGTTCCCCAAAGACCTGGTGCAAAGTCTATGTCTCGGCTGCAACAAGCCAATAAATAAAGTGAGCCATAATAATACTTCTCTAAAAAAGGATCATTTAATGTTACTTGGGATGCTTGCCAAAAATTAGTCCACCAGTTTTTATGAGATTCGTATAAGTCTGTAATTCCTTCCTTTTGTAAATGAACAGTTTTCTGGATAGCTTCCATTTTATAATCCTCACAGTCATGGTTGGAACAGAAGGATAATAACCAGGTAACTTTTTCATTTGCTGCTAATGAAAACTTTGTATTTTTCCCCTCAATGGAAGAGAAGGCTACTGCTACAGCCGAAGGCCACTCTAAATTTTCTCCTTCAAATTTGCGGATAAACCATTGTACGGCATTTTCTTCTCCTTGGCTGTTTTGAGACCCCATTCCATCGGCCAAGTTAAATGAGCAGTTTAAATCAATAGCTTTTTTTATAGCTTCTAATTCTATTACTACTGTATTTTGTGTTGCAGAACACCAAGTGCGAATATGTAGTGCAGATCCATCTTTTTGTGTGTAAGATGCATCTATAGTTGCGTCTGCAATTGATTCTTGAACCTCATAAGCAGCATTCTTTAAACTTGGTGCGGATAAATGGAGTTCACCTATATAACAAACACCGCCATTCGGATAACCATTCTGGGCTTTCCAAAAGTCATTTTTCGAAAAGTATAGAATGGATTCTTCTGGTTTCCCACCGAGAACAAGACCTATATCTCCATTTCCATTAATCGCACCATCTGGAACTTTATTATTTGGTGTACAGGTTGGAGGCATATGCCATGTTCCTTTATATGAAGGAAGAAATTTATCACTTTTTTGATCCGATATAGACTGGCAGCTATTTAGGAAAAAAGGTAAAAAGAAGTATATAAGGTATATTATTTTTTTCATAATGATTAATTATAAAAAAGGCAGTAGTATTGTACTGCTGCCTTTTCTGATTTTATGTTAATTGTATGCAGGATCTTGAACTAACACTCCATTCGCTTTATCAATCTCAGCTTGGGGCAGAGGCCAAAAAATAAATCTATCCTCGTATTTAGCAGCAACTGTGTATAATGGTTCCTTTGCAACAATTTCTGGAACATTTTTTAATAGGTTCCATTGTTTTAATTGGAAATATCTCCATCCTTCAAATGGTGTTTCATAACGCCATTCTTTACGAATACGTTCTCGGAATTGCTCCTTTGTCAATCCTTGAGGTAATTCTGGTTGTTCTGCCCTTTTTCTTACTTGGTTGATTGCATCGTATGCTTTTTGTGTAGGTCCGTTCAATTCATTTTCTGCTTCTGCTAACATTAATAAAACATGAGCATAGCGCATCAAACAAACATCAGCTCCGCATTGAATTTCTTGAGGTGATTGTCCTTCTGAAAAAGGTTGTACAAATCGGATTGGCCCAAAACCTGTTTTACTAGGTTCGCTGGCATGATATACAGCATTATCTGGATAATTAGGATTCTCCGGGAACCGATAGACTGTTGCAGCTGTTATTGCATATCGCAATCTTTTGTCCCTATTTTCAAAGAGTTTTTCACGTTCTGCTGTTATAGCACTTTGATCTGCTGTTGTAGAATTTATTAGGTTTTCATCTACTGGTACAGTTAAGGGTGATTCACCCCATGGTAAACCATCTGTACATTCGAAAGCATCTACTAAATTGCGTTGAACTTGTAAGGAACTCCATTGAGCATAATTCATTGTCAGACCATTAGTAAGATCTGGAGATTTATATCGTACTGAGAAAATTGTTTCTTTGGAACTCATTTGTTTTGATTCAACAAAAGCGGCACGAAGATCTTCATCCAAAGAATAACCCTGTACTTGTTCACAATATTGAATTACATTCTTCATTTCTTCTGTATTGGCAACACCATTGGGTATTCCATTGGCATCAGACCAGCCTAAAAACATGGCTGTTTTAGCCATATATGCGAAACATGCCCCTTTTGTAAAACGACCGGGTGTATCCATATAAGTTCTCTCATCTAACGCATCTGCAGCTTCTTTAAAATCTTTCATGATTTGATTATAAATCTCCATGCGAGATGCTTTCGGTTGATATTGATTTTCCAAAGTTAATACTTCTGTCACTAAAGGAACTTCTTTATAGCACAAAAACAGCCAATGGTAGTAGTATGCCCTTAATGCTTTTGCTTGAGCAACAATATAAATCCTATCAGCATCAGTCATATCACCTCCTTGATATTCATTCAATTTTTCTAAAATCAAATTACAACGGGCAATAGCTTTGTAGGCTCCATTAAAATTTCCTGAGACAAAACCACTTGTTGTAGGGTAAATGTCTCCCATCATCATTCTCTTTGTTTGTCCATATGTATCTTCATCAAACTGACATAAAGAATTATCAGTCAGATTATCGTAACTTGGAAGTGCTTCTGAAAAACCATTTACATCATAAGCTACTGAATAACAGGAATTTAAGGCAGATTCAAAATCTGATTTTTTCTGCCAAAAAATTGATTCTGATGGACTTGATGGAGGATCTTTCTGTAAAAAATCATCACAAGAAATCAATGTAGGAAATAAACATGCTAAATATAAAATATACTTTTTCATATGACTATTCTATTATTAAAATTCAACATCAACACCAATTGAACATATCCGATTTTGAGGATATTGAGTGAGTGTTCCATCTCCACTTCTTTCAGGATCTAATCCTTCATATTTTGTGAAGGTTAGCAAGTTGTCTCCGGAGAAATAAAAACGGACTTTTTGTAAATGTATTTTATCTGTAAGCACTTTGGGCAAAGTATATCCAACTGTCAGATTTTTCAATCTGAAATAAGATGTATTTTGTAAGAAGTAACTGTTTGTTCTTGTATTCTTTGTTCCTCCTAATGTCCCAAAATAAATCTTTGGATACTTGGCATTATATGGATTTTCTTCAGTCCACATACCTGCTACATAATCCTTAGTTGGAGCTGAACCTTGGAAAAATGGAGCTAATCCCCAGCGATAGTCAATAAAACTTTTAGTTCCAGCAACACCTTGTGTTAATAAAGAAACATCAAAGCCATTCCAGTTTAATCCAGCATTAAGTCCATATTCAAAATTTGGATATTTACCAGAGATTAATATTCTATCGTCATCATTGATTACTCCATCATTATTTGCATCGCGATATCGTAAATCTCCTGGTTGTGTATCATCATTATATTGCTTTGGTGCATTGTCTATCTCTTCTTGGGTAGCAAATATCCCGATACAATCCAGCATGTAATAAGAATCGTAAGGTAATCCTTCTTCTCGTATTACCTTCCCATCTTTTTCAGTAGAACCAAAATTTACTAAGGTATTACGTGTACGATCGATATAGAACCCGACATTATAATCCAAACCTCCTAGTTTTGTATCTGTGTGATCATTCCATGCAAATGCCAATTCTATACCTTTATCCTGCATCGTTCCATCATTGATTGTAGGAGCATCCATACCAAGTAATGCAGAGACTTGTGCGGAACGTAAAATTCCATCTGTTTCTTTTTTATACCAATCAAATGTAATATTAAATTTATTCCATAATAGCATATCTAGTCCTACGTCTGTAATAGTAGTCGTTTCCCATTTAATGTTACGATTAACATATGCGGTTTGAATGTAGGCAGAAGACATTTCATTTTTATCAAATGGATAGGAATTGACTTTAGAAATCATAGCTTGATATGGATATAATCCAATTTCTTGATTTCCTAATTTACCCCAAGATGCTCTAATTTTCGCATTTGATATCCACTCGAAATCTTTCATAAAGGATTCTTCTGAGATACGCCATGCTCCAGAAAAAGAAGGAAATAATCCCCAACGACCATCTGGTGATAGACGAGATGAACCATCATAGCGGGCATTAGCTTCAAATAAATATCGATCCTTATAATTATAGTTCAAACGGAAAAAACCAGACATTAAAGCCCATTCTTCTACTTTACCAGAATTACTCCAGTTAGGAGAACCTGCTCCTGCATCAATTGTTGGCAAATCGAAATCATAGTCCCTACGATAAGCTTGTAGAGTCTCATATTTATTAGTTTCTTGACTATAACCAGCCATCAAAGAAAAATTATGATTTTCATTAGGAGTTGTATAGTCATATTTTAAGTAAGTGTATAAATTTGTGTAAAATGTTCTGTTTTCATCGACTGTTAAACCATAACCATCCGCAGCATTAGCTTCCATAAAATCTCCTGTATGGTAATTATACAAAGAAATTGCACCTCCTCTCCAATATTCATTTCTAGTATTAATTTGCCTTACAGCACCTTTGGTGTACCAAGTTAACCCTTTGCATAGATTCATGTCTAACCATAGTTGTGCATTAATATCAGTATTGATATTCTTTTGTCGAAGAATATCTTCAGCAACAATCATCGGCATATTTTTATTATACATCTCATTGTCATATGCTTTTCTGGTATATTTACGAACTCCTGTTCCATCATCAGGTAACCAAGGCATATATGTAGGAGCTTGAGACATTGTAGACAAGATTGCATCATCTTGGCTAATACCATTGAAACTTCTGTCTCCTTTCATCATATTGGTATAGAAACCAACCTTCATCCAATCTGTTGCCTGCGTTGTTAAATCTGCTGTTACATTATATTTTTTATAATTAAATGAACGCATGGTTCCATCTTGATCTACATAATTTAATGCAACATTATATGTAGTTTTCTTAGCTGTCCCTGCTAGACTTAAATTGTGTTGATGTACAAATGCCGGGTTAAACATATATCCTAACCAATCGAAACTAGGATATTCTACAGAGCCATTTGAATTTCTGTATTTTTCAATTTCTTCTTCTGGATATAAACCACTTTCTCCAGAATTAATCTTGGCCTGGTTAAACAATGTCATATAGTCCGCAGAATTAGTGACTAAGTCGAACATTTTAGTAGGTGTGTGAACTGCAAAATTACCTCTATATGTTATAGAAACTTTTTCTCCTTTATCAGCACCTTGTTTTGTTGTGATAAGTATAACACCATTAGCCGCTCTAGCTCCGTAAATAGCTGCAGATGCCGCATCTTTCAATACAGAGACACTTTCTATCATATTGGGATCTACAGAACTCAAATCACCTGTGACTCCGTTAATCAAAACAAGAGGACTAGCTCCTGCCCCAGAAAATGTTCCAACTCCACGTATTTTTACAGAAACAGATTCAGCTCCAGGTTGTCCAGTTCCTTGTACTATACGTAATCCCGGAACTTGTCCTTGTAACATAGTTGTGGTATTTGTGACAGGTCTTTTTGCCATGTCTTCTCCAGACACAGCAGTTACCGCTCCGGTCAAATTCACTTTCTTCTGCGTTCCATACCCCACAACTACCAACTCATCCAAAGCCTCAGCGTCTTCTTTCATGGCTATGGACAAATTAGTCTGGTTACCTACTTTGATTTCCTGGTTGGCAAAACCTATATAGGAGACAACTAAAGTAGCACCTTCTTCTACATCCAATGTGAATTTACCATCCATATCGGTAATGGTTCCGTTGGTAGTACCTTTTACCATCACATTGGCTCCGATTACCGGCATACCGGTTGCATCCAATACTGTACCGGTGATTTTCTTCCCGGATTGTTGAACAAGAGGCAGAGTTTCATTTCTCTTCGACAGGACAATACGATTATCTACCACCTGGTAAACAACATCCGTACCGTCGAAAACGGCGTCCAGTATCTTGAAGATATTTGTTTCATTCATAGAAACCGATACCCGGCGGTTAAGATCTACATGACGGTTATTGTAGAAAAACGAGAACTCTGTCTTGCTTTCTATCTGTTGAAGCACATCGCCAACCGTCTGATTTTCTACATGCAGACTGACTGTCGTTGTTTGTGCATACGTGTTGGTTGCCTGTACCAATCCTGCTGATCCGATCAGGCAAGCGAAAAATAAGGATTTCATAATGATCGGTGTTTTCTTAAAAGTCGCGTGCGGTGACTTTTCAGCCCATAATAAGGGCGTTATACAATTTTTTTGCATAAATTTGTTGTGTTTTTGAGTAAAAAAATGATGGTTAGGTTTGTCGCCAAACAAACCGGTTAACGAATTCATTTCATGCGGGGGAATAACGCCAATTATTGCCCCGTGTGTTTTTTAAGTTGGTTTCCTTTCCATGATACGTTTATTTAAGATTTCTATTCCGTTTTTTAATCTCGTTTTCCTATAAGACAAGCGAGAGAAAGAGATTCCTAAACGAAAAGACGATTTTTTTATATAATTTTTTTTCGGATACGGTTATTTTAGTAAATTTCAATGGTTTGCTTCTTCTCTGATTTATCCTGAGAAGCGATATAACGCCATTTGATATGAGACGAAATCTGGAAAATTTCCAAAATACGGTCTAAACGCTGGTTGGTGAATGTACCGGTAAACGCATCCTGTTGGTATTTGGGATTGGATACCTTGAATTGTACGTAATAGCGTTTCTCCAGCATGCGAAGAGCCTCGTTGAAAGGTGTATTGCGGAAGATCAGTTTACCATCTTTCCAGGAAGATTCCGAGACTCCGTTGGTCTTGAAGGTCTCATATTGGTTCCTGAGGCGATTATATACAATCTTTTCTCCGGGTTGGATGGAGACTTCCTTTCCCTCATATTTGAAACGGACTGCTCCTTCCACCAAGGTGGTGGCAATGGTAGAATCCTGGGCAAATGCTTCTACATTAAAGGAGGTACCCAATACTTCTATGGCTGCCTGATATGGAGTCGATACGATAAAACGTTGTTCCGGATTCTTGGTAACTTCAAAATAGGCTTCACCGGAAAGCTTTACGTTACGTGTCTGGTCGGTGAATACTTCCGGATAAGATATGGAAGATTCGGAATTCAAGGAGACATGAGAACCGTCTGGTAAGGTCAGTTGGGTTGTCATGCCGGGATTGGTTTGTACGGTCAGCCAACGGACTTCTTTCTCTGCTGTGCGTGGAAAGAACCAGTATAAACCGAGTAATGGAAGGAATAAGATAGCTGCCGCCTGTTCAAGCCGGTGCAACCATAGTTTGGCCTCAGACAGCCGGATGCGGCGATTCACTTTCTGTAAGGCTTTTTCTGGTTGTACACGGTTCATCACCGAAAGTGTATCAGCCGACAGGTTGATTAAATACATTTGGCGGACAATTTTCTGATGTTCTTCTGATTCGGCCATCCATTGTTCTACCCAATGTCTTTCTTCCATCGTCACGTTCCCGTTGCAGTACCGAGGAAGCAGTTCTTCTATGCGGATATTTTCCTTTTGTTCCATATTTCTTCATTGTCTATTATATAGACAGGCGAAATTACCTAAATCCTAAACAGACTGACTAGTTTTTTCATTTTTTTTGAGGCGGGACAGCATGGATAGGTACTATTCAGTGGATAAAATTCCGTTATCAATTCATTGTTTGACAACTGTCGTAAAGCTTTTCCATATTTGTCAAAAAGCTTTAGCACATATATGGAAAAGCTTTAGCACATCTGTCAAAAATATGAAAAGTTGCGATTTTCGACAAATATGCTAAAGCTTTCTTTTGTTTATGGGTATTGAAATGCAATTATCCTAAGAGGTCGGCCACTTTCTCCCAATTGACTAGTTTCCAGAAAGCCTCGATGAAGGCAGCCCGATTATTCCGATAGTCAATGTAATAGGCATGTTCCCATACGTCAATAACCAATAAAGGCTTCAGTCCGTCTTTTAACGGATTGCCTGCATTGGGTGTAGGCAACAGAGACAGTTTTCCGTCTTTTCCGAGCACAAGCCATACCCAACCTGACCCGAAAAGTCCTAAAGCTGCTTTCGTGAAATCTTCCTTGAATTGATCTACCGAACCGAAATCGCGTGTCAATAATCCGGCAAGATCATCCGGCAAGGAAGGTTGTTCTGGAGTTAATAACTGGAAGAAGAAGGTGTGGTTCCAGGTTTGAGCCGCATTGTTGTAGATTCCGCCGTCTGCCTGGCAGACAATCTGCTCCAGTTCCAGGTTTTCATAGGGCGTTCCTACAATCAGTTTATTCAGGTTGTTTACATACGTCTGAAGGTGCTTTCCATAATGAAAGTCGAATGTTTCTTTGCTCATCAACGGAGCGAGTGCTTCCATCTCGTAGGGAAGCTTGGGCATCTGATGCATCATATCTTTTCGTTTTAAGTTTGTTAGTTTATCAGTTTCTTGTTCCTGATTGTATAAGTTTTTGATTCTCGTATTCATAACTTATAGGTCAAGTACTAATAAACTAACAATCCGGCGGAACATTAAGTTTAGGAAATAGCCGTTAATCAGCTAACTTTTTCTTTAGGTAATGTCCGGTGTAGGAAGATGGGCAGGCGGCTACCTCTTCCGGCGTTCCAGCACAAACCAGGTTACCGCCGTTCTTTCCGCCTTCCGGTCCTAAGTCGATAACATAGTCCGCACATTTGATAACGTCCATGTTATGCTCGATGATGACTACCGTATGGCCTCGTTCTATCAAAGCATTGAAAGCCTTTAATAACGTCTTGATATCATGAAAATGCAAACCTGTTGTCGGTTCATCAAAGACGAAGAGCGTTGGTTGCTGCTTTTCCTGTCCTAAATAGAAGGCCAGTTTGACGCGCTGGTTTTCTCCTCCGGATAAAGAGGAAGATGTTTGTCCTAATTTGATATAACCTAAGCCGACTTCCTGTAGCGGCACTAGCTTTTTGATGATCTTCTTTTCTTGTGTTCCCGGATTTTGAGAGAAGAACTCGATGGCCTGGTTGACAGTCATCTCCAATACATCGTAGATGTTCTTTCCCTGGTATTCTACTTCGAGAACGGACGACTTGAAACGCTTGCCGTGACAAGCTTCACATTCCAACGTGACATCTGCCATGAATTGCATCTCTACCGTGATGCGGCCTTCGCCTTTACATTCTTCACAGCGTCCGCCTTCCTTATTGAATGAGAAGTAGGCTGCAGAATAATCCAATTGTTTGGCCAAAGGCTGTGCACCGAAGAGTTTCCGGATTTCATCGTAGGCTCCGACGTACGTCACTGGATTTGAACGGGAACTTTTCCCGATTGTATTCTGATCGACATATTCGATATCCTTGATCCGGTTCAGATCTCCTGTCAAAGCCGAACAGTCGATTGTCAGACGGGCATCATCCAGATGCTGTTTGACGCCTTCATAGAAGATATCGCGTACTAATGAGCTTTTACCGGAACCACTGACTCCGGTTACAACCGTTAATATGTTTAACGGGAATTTGATGTCGATTCCTTTCAGATTATTCTTGCGGGCACCTTTCACTTCGATGTAACTGTTCCACGGACGGCGATAAAGCGGGAGTTCGATCTTGTCTTCTCCTGTCAGGTATCTGACCGTATAACTGTTACTCTGGTTTTGCAGATGGGCTACGTCGCCTTGATAGACAACTTCACCACCCAAGCGTCCGGCTTTCGGACCAATGTCGATAATATAATCGGCTGCCCGGATGATTTCTTCGTCGTGTTCAACGACAACAACCGTATTTCCCAGTTGTTGTAACTGGCGCAAAACATGAATCAACAAGTCGGTATCGCGGGAATGCAGACCGATACTTGGTTCATCCAGAATATATAATGAACCCACCAGGCTGCTTCCTAAAGAAGTGGCAAGGTTGATACGCTGGCTTTCTCCACCTGATAAGGAAGAAGAAAGACGGTCGAGTGTCAGATAACCCAAACCAACGTCCAACAGGAATTGAAGACGGTTTTTGATTTCTGTCAGCAAGCGACTGGCAATGGCGGCATCGTTCTCATCCAGATTCAAATGGTCGAAGAAAGCTTTGGCTTCTGTGATTGGCATGGCCACGACTTCGGCAATGTTCTTCCCGCCTATTTTCACATACAATGCTTCCGGCTTCAATCGTCCTCCTTTACAAGCCGGACATACGGTTTTTCCCCGATAACGGGCCAACATGACCCGATATTGGATTTTATATAGATTCTCTTCTACATATTTGAAGAAATCGTCGATGCCGTGTACACCTTTGGCTCCGTGCCACAACAGATCTTTTTCTTTCTCGGTCAGTTCATAATAAGGACGATGAATCGGGAAATCATAGCGGGCACTGCCGGCGATGAAGTCTTTCAGCCATTCGCCCATCACTTCGCCCTTCCAACAGACCACGGCGCCTTCGTAAACCGAAAGGCTTTTATCTGGTACGACCAGGTTCTCGTCGATTCCCAGCACTTTCCCGAAGCCTTCACACACCGGACAAGCACCCAGCGGGTTGTTGAAGCTGAACATCATGTCAGTCGGTTCGATAAAGGTCATGCCGTCTGCCTCGAATTTCTTGGAAAACTCTTTCAAGATGACTTGGTCCTGTAAATAGATACGGATCCGACAAACGCCATGTCCTTCGAAGAAGGCTGTCTCTGCCGAATCAGCCAGTCGGCTTCGTAAGGATTTCTCCTGCGAAACAGCCAGTCGGTCGATCAACAGTTCAATCGGTTCCTCCAATAACTTCGGGTCAGACAAGGCTTCTGCAATCCGATAAGCTTTATCGTGGATAAACAAGCGGGTATAACCTTCCTTCTGCAGGATTTCCAGTTGTTCCTTCATCGAGCGGCCTTCAGGAAGAATGACCGGAGCGAAGACGGCGAAGCGCGTCCCGTCCGGGTATTCCAATACTGTCCGGACAATATCGCTGACCTGATGCTTCTTTACTTCTTCCCCTGAAATTGGAGAGATAGTCTTTCCGATACGGGCATAAAGCAAGCGCAGATACTCATAAATCTCGGTCGAGGTGCCTACCGTCGAACGCGGATTCCGCGTATTGACTTTCTGCTCGATAGCAATAGCTGGCGGGATTCCTTTGATGTAATCGCATTCCGGTTTACTCATGCGTCCCAAAAACTGACGGGCATAGGCTGAAAGACTTTCCACATATCGCCGTTGTCCTTCGGCATACAACGTATCGAAAGCTAACGATGATTTGCCGCTACCCGACAGTCCCGTTATCACTACCAGTTTATTGCGAGGTATTTCAACATCTATATTTTTCAGATTGTTGACTCTGGCACCTTTAATGAAGATTGAATTTTTCTCGGACATATTTTCTCTTCTCTTGTTTATGCAAAAATAAACAAGTTCCGGCGTTCTGACAAATAAACCCTTTCAATCCCATTTAGAATCATTCCCTTTTTACAACTTCCAGCGTGACAGGTCCGATCAATCCTGATTTCTGTAAAGGATCTTTCTCGCTCCATCCGTTGCAGGCTGTCCATGTTGTTCGTTCCTGTTCCGGCAGGCGACTGTCTCCAATCAGGCGATTCTGCCAAGTTGTGGTTACTTCTACCGAGATTTGATTCTCTCCTTGATGTAACCATTCTGATATGTCCAGACGATAAGGCGGTGTCCAGACGCCACCTGCATATTGACCGTTTACGGTTACTTTGGCTGTAACTCCTATGTCTTGCAGATTCAGGTAAATGTTTCCAGCCGGCAACTGATCGATGGTAATCTGTTTGTCGTAAACAATAGTTCCCGAATAATAACGGATGGATTCATCCGGATGCGTGCTGATATCGATTAACTGATCGAATGATTGCACTTGCTTCGGTCCTCGTATCGAATCCTTGAATGTAACGTTCCAATCCTTATCCAAAGTCATCCATGTTTCCGGGCGTGGGCAGTTCGCTTCGATACCAGTTGCTGAAGCTTTGCCTTTCTGCCGGAATACAATAAACGCACTCTCGAAAGGAGCCAGCCGTAAAGGCACTTGTGTACCGTCTTCTGTGAACTCGAAAGCCGGTAACCGACGGATCTTTCCTGTGGTAGCATCCCACCATTCAGGCTGTTTCCCTTGTATGCGGAATTCGGGAGTCACTTCAATTTCCTGATCACTTTGATTGGACAGGAAATAAATGTCTTTTCCTTCAGCCTGCCGGTGCGCATATAAGACAGGAGAAGCTTCCGGTAACTGGCAGTCGGGTACACAGCCTATCTTCTCCAATGCTTCTTGCATGGACATGCCATACAGAAGCCAGCCTTTCCCTCGTTGTACGGCCTGCGTTTGTTTTCCGTCCAATCCTTTCCACAAGCTATCAGCCAAGGCTTTTACTTGCTGATCCGCTTTCTCATAATCTTTTCCGCTCGGAGAACGTTCTGGGGCCGGACCTAAAATGACTGCGCCATCGTTGAGTAGTGATGCTATTTTCTCCAATAACTCCGGTCGCATTGTCTTTAATTCCGGTAATACAAGCATCCGGTATTGTGTCCCATGAGGAAGAGTCAATAAGCCATCTTTTACATACAAATCCCGTTCAATGACTTCAGCATTGATATAATCGAACTGATATCCTTTCGGCAAAGCCGGCTGCGTGATTCCTGTCATTTTAGGAGCATCCTCTCCGATGAAATAGGCAACGTCGGCAATGTTCAATCCTTGTTGTAGCATGAAATTGGTACGTTTCAGATAGGATGTGAATAAATCCATGTGCGGATACCAGGTGTTCAGTCGGTTAAATTCACTGCTGAACCAGGCATTTACTCCCGGTACACGTTCATCTGAAGGCTGGGAAATACATAGATGTAATAGCGAGCTGTTGATACCTTCGCTGAAGAAACGGTCTCCGCGTTGTTTCATCATGGCCGGATAACAGTTGAATGGGCGGCCTCCGCTGGTAAATGATTCAGCCGAGATGCGTTGTTTGCCATAGATGTGACCGCAAGAAGACGCTGCCCGGTTTTCGATATTCCCTAAATCACCGAAACTCCAGAACTCACCGCCTATTTCATCCGATTGTCCTCCATACTGGAGAAATTCTCCAGGGAAACCCCAGTGCCCATAATTCTCTAACCAGGTTCTCAATCCGTACTTATGGGAAATATCCCGTAATCCACCTACGTAATCATAGGCAACACGGTCGGCAACCAGTCGGCGTACATCCCAAAGGAAACGATCCGAGCGGTCTTGGCTATCTACTACGTATCCATTATATACAGGCAGGAAGGGTAACGGATCATAGCCATAGCGAGACTTGAAAGACTCCATGAAGTCGTCTGTGAAGTTTTGACCTCCTGTCTCATAGCTGTCCTGTACAACAACCTTCCAGCATTTCCGGTCGGCTTCTGGAATACGGCGAATGATTTCTCCCATATAAGCCTCGAAATGGGCCGCTACATGTTCACGACTCATCTTATCTACTTCCAGTCCTGTTGCGATTGGCTCTGCCGGACTATTGGTTACACCGGTTGGGCACATACCCGTCCGCATAATGATCCATTTCCCGGCAGGAGCTTCCCAAGTAAGCTGATCACCTGTCAGACAGGAAGAGATATCAAGAACCTGTTCTGAATGAATCGCCCATGATGCTTTATCTAAAGCCGGTTGTTCACGCCATTGATACTCTTTCCAGTAAGGTAGTGGTGTCTGGAACATCTTAGCCAGACTCTTTTCCGGATAACGTTCGATTTGCGGAGCTGACGACAGGATAATGTCTTTGAGTTCGCCTCCAGCCGCTGATGCCTCTATTTCTACTTTGAAGCGACTGGCTTGAACTGCTGGAACGGAAATAACCATCGGAGCATGCGGATCAAAACCTACATTTAGTGCAGCATTGAAGCGATCGAGGATAAATTCGTCTATTAATTTATAGCTTCCGTTCTGCTCGGCAAATAACCGGGCTGTTGTATTGATCGGCTTTTCTGAAGGATAAAATGAAATGGTCCGCAAAGTAAAACCCGGGTTTGTCTTGAGGATTACTTCGTATGGACTTTTCGAGTCTTTAGGAAAAGTTACTTTTCCTGATGACACGGTATCTGCTTTCTCTGGTGCAGGAAACGCGATTATACGAACATCCTGAAAATCTTTGGAAGGCTTATCTAATGTCATGGAAATCTTTTTCCCTCCATCTACCTGACAGCTGGTTGACGTCAGATACCGCATGGCTTGTTCGGGTTTAATCCAAGGTCCGCCGGACTGACTCCAGCCGGGTGAATTGAAGACTCCGATTTCTATATCCAACTCTGTGGCCGTTTTTAAGGCTGTATGCAGAATTTTCCACCATTCTTCACTGCCGAATACCACCTTTTTATAGGGCGTTTCAATTCCATCCACTCCCATACTTCCGATAAAAGCCCGGTTGATACCGGCCTCTTTCATGGCATATAAGTCTTTCTTTACACCTTCTTCCGAGATATTTCCTGAAATCCAATACCAATAAACGGAAGTTTGTACCTGATCTGACGGATCTTTAAATACCGATTCGACTGGATCGGATGAACAACTCATGCCTGCCAATGATAAAGTTAAGCCTAATAGGGCCTGTCCAAGTAGATTCTTCATGGTGTTTTTGATTGAGAACATACATAATTTGTCTCAAAGATAACCGCTTCTATTGTAAGCCATCTTTCTTTTTTGATATTTGTTTTATCAATATTGATATGGAGTGGAATTTCATTTATAGTATATAAAAAACGGGATGCCACGTTGGTGACATCCCGGTAAAATATTTATCGGTTTGTTTTTATTCTTATCTGCGACGAATACTTCGAACGGCACCCGAAGATTTCGGAGCTTTTGGTGCTTTCGGCGCTTTTACTTTCTCCGTCTTGGTTTCTTTTACTTTGGTCTCTTTTGCCTTGGCTTTCTTTCCTTTTTGGCTAGCTTCCAGTTCTTTCAACAACGTTGTATCCGGCTTCATCCATAATGAATCCTCGAATGAAACTAGCTGCTTTTCGATCCGATCCTGTTCTTTCTTTAATGAATCAGGAGTTGGACAATAGGCCTGCAATGGCTGGTTCATCAGGTTTTGTGTCTTGATGATGTCACCATCGAACATCCGGCGACGGAAATAGTCGTCGATGGTGAATGTCATTGCATTGTTGAGGTTAGATGTCATGATATAAGCCGTATGCAAATAAGGACGGAGATTTTCATAAGGCAACCAGAACATCGGACTGGTGGTCTGACCAAAATCATTGTCGGACGATAACAACGGGCAAATGGCCAGCGTCTTGACATCGAACAAAGAATTGTTCTGGTCGAAGTACCACATTTCTTTTACGTAATATGATTTCACCTGTTCGGAAGGAATATCACTTTCGTTGATGACCAGTGACGGCTCGCCTCCGTTCTTCTGTTCCACTTCTTCATAAAAGACATGGAAACGGTCCAGCATTTCCTTGAAGTTTACCAAGTGTTCATCATCGAATACTTCATAGCCATCCAAATATTCATATACCTTCAACTTATTCTCACTGAGTAGCTGGAAGATCAAGGTGAATAAGTTCATCTGTCCGTTCATCGGACGAATCGGATAATATAAAGGAGTATTCTTTTCTTTAGTCAGATCGACCTGGCGATATACCACGCGCATCCAGCGGGCATTTCCTACCTGTTGGGTCAGACGTTCATTCAGGTCTTGCGCACGGACCGACAACTCCGGCAGTCCGCTCTCTTCTTTTGCTGTTGCCCGTTCTCCCCGACTGGCACGCGGTCCTTTGCGCTGTTGCTGCGATGTTTGCGTTCCTTCATTCTCATTCTGAGCCTGAGCTGGAAGAATGGTCATCAAGGAAAGCAAGCAAGCCACTATATAATAGATACGTTTCATAAGACGTTATATATTTATTTTTTTCGTAGTTGATCTTCTGAAGCAGATTAATTGACAATTACTTCGATCGTTGATATTTTACGTTCAATACCGTCCGGACCTTTGGCGATCACATTGGTGATATAGAACCGTTTTCCCCTTGACAGACGGCGGATGTAATCTTTTTGCCGTTGTGAGAAGTTGGTTCCTTGTGCCACTTCCGGGATTGCATTACCCATCGAATCGAAGAATGTCAATTCAAAGCTCAGTACCGTATATTTTACGTTCAACAGATCATCGTCAATGGCTGCCAGGATTCCGTTCGCTTCCACCAAGCTACGTTTGGAAATCTTTCCGCCCCGGAATTTCCGGACATTTCCGTTTTCGTCCTTATATTCGATGTATGGCATCGGATCGGGTAAGGCACGTACACGGAACGATGTTTTGGCCATTTCGACATTTCTGCCATCGGCCATGCGGGCATTGACCGTAACGATAGCTTCTGTCCCTACTTTCGACGGACGAGCTTCCCATAAATCTCCTTTTCGTGTTAATGTTCCGTTCGTCATCGTTGCGGTTACGTTTCCACTCGGAACACCCGGAACGGCAATACGGATCGGGTTGGCAATACCGGCATATAAGACATTCATCAATGTAGGAGCTACCGTAGCACTGGGTTCGGTTACGAAATATTCGCTTTCGAACGGATAACGGTTTGTGCTTCCGTCGCTATTGGGCATTTCGATATATCCTTTTACCGGGAATGTACCGGTTGCTCCTGTTCCTACGGTGAATACACCTTCTTTTTCTGCCGGAAGCTCTTTCCCATTTACAAAGATGGTAGGACGCTTGGTCGAATCGACTGCCGACAAGACAATGTTAGCCTGATATTGGCTTCCTCGCATTACGATTTGACTCTGAGGGATAACCTGTGCTGTGATCTGGTTGACACGATAGTCTCCTACATCCACGTTCTTCAATAGAATGGAAAGGACTTCTCCTTCTGCATAACGTACATCACTTTGTATCTTTGTCAACAAGGTGATAGCTGCTGCCACCGGCATATTCTCAAACAAGGCTGTTTCCCATGTCCGGATATTAATACCCGGCTGATAAGGAGGCTCTGTGCTCAGCGCATTTTCGATGATACGTGTTTTAGCAGAGTCCTGTACAAGCGTACCCAACCATGTCCGATAAGCATCGATCGATTCACGCAACTTTTTTCCTTCACCTTTCATCGGGGCAAGCATAACACGTGCTGCCGCTTCCAGGTCATCTTTATGTTCAATGTTATCCACATTCGCTTCTTTACCATCAGCGATGACGGCTATCTTCTGCTTCAGATCCTGTATATAGTTATACAAAGAGTCTGACTTCTGCTTTACCTCCCGACCTTTCTGGTACCATTCCTTCACCTTTTCGGGGTTTGTCTGGTAATAGGCTTCCAGTTCGTTGGAAACAATGTCATTGCGTTGCTTCGTATTGTCGATGGAGGTTCGCAAACTGTCTTGAACCAGCTCAAAGCCATCCAAAACTTCTGATGATACATTCAATGCCATCATGGCGATAAACACCAGATACATCAGGTTGATCATCTTTTGGCGTGGCGAATTCGGATTGTTTGCTACTCCTGCCATTGTTTATCTGTTTTCCTACAAAATCGTTCTATATAACTTTATTCTTTATTTCACTCATCCTTGTTTCGGAGCATTGTATGGTTGTTGGTATCCATACGGCTGCTGATACATCGGTTGCTGATACGGCTGCTGTTGATACATCGGCTGTTGAGGGGCCATATTAACAGTCATGGCCTGCAACAAACGGCTATATACCTGATTCAGCTGAGCCAGCTGTTGTGTCATCTTTTCCGTTTCGCTACGGAATACGGAACTATCCACAACCGAACCGTTGTACATATCTTTGATACGGGACAAACCGGCATTGATCTGTTCGATGTTTTCGATCTGCATGCTGATGCTTCTCAACTGTGCTTCATAAACGGCATTCAGGCCACTGATATTTTGGTTCAATGCCTCCATCTGTTGTACATAGCCTTTTGAATTCTGACTGATACCGTCTGAATTATCGGAAATATGCTGGTAGGCATTTAATAACGTATCGGATGCACTTGTCAATGAGTTGGTCACTTGTGAGAACTTTTCCATCTGCTCGGACATCGACGACAATTGTTCCAGGTATTTCTGAGTAGCTTCGGTCAGTTCTGCCATCTTTGAGATTTGTTCGGCTGCACCACTCAGTTTCTTGATACTGTCAGACAAGTTGCGGGTATCTTCTTCCGTTACATTCAAACCTAAAGAGGCAGCAGCGGCTGCACCACTGACTGCACTGGTATTGGAAGACATGTCGTTACCCATGTTCATGACAACGCCTCCTACTTGGATACCATTACCGCCGTTGGCTTCGCTTCCTTTACTAAAGTCCGGACGGTCCAGCGGATTCTTTGATTTAAGAACCGGGAATACATCTTCCCAATGATATTCGTCGTTCGGACGTTCGAAGGCAGAAATAAAGAATACGGCAGCTTCCGTAATCATTGCCACAAACAAGATTTGGTTGGCATACGGTAAATGCAACAACTTGAATAAGGCTCCGATGATAACGACTGAAGCACCCCAGCTGTAACAGAAGTTCAATACACGTTTTCCCTTCTCACTGGAAAGGAACATTTCTATGATATTCTTATATCTTCTATATTTTCCCATGGAATTATATCTTTATTCGTTTGTAATATTCTTCTTATTTCTTTTTCCCTTTTACTTTGGAAAATCCGATTTGTGTGCGAACGCAACGGAAACCAATGTATGAACGGGTTTCGTTCTGGTATTCGAAACTGCGCATATCCGAGCGGATAAACTGGGATACATCTTTCCAGGAACCGCCTCTCACCACTTTCTTCTTCAAGGCATACGGATCTTCTTTAGCTGCATTGTACCGAAGTTCAGGATTGATGTCGCTCATCTGATTCGGACCTGATTCTGTATAAGCGGTAGAAGTCCATTCGGATACGTTTCCGGCCATATCAAACAAGCCAAATTCATTCGGAGCAAAAGAACCTACGCGGGAAGTGATCAGGTGACCGTCTTCCGTGTAATTACCTTTTCCCGGCTTGAAGTTACCTAAGAAGCAACCTTTACCACTACCACCAACCAGGTTATCGCCTGCCCAGGGATATTTATTCTCGTTCTTTCCGCAACGGGCTGCATATTCCCATTCTCCTTCCGTTGGTAAACGGAAAGGCTCTACAACTTGTCCGGCTGGTAAAGCCAATGATTGTTTGAACAAGTTGGTACGCCAGACACAAAAGGCTGTGGCTTGTTCCCATGATACACCGACAACAGGATAATCATCATATCCCGGATGATTGAAATACATACGGGTATAAGGTTCGTTGTAAGCATTGTTGAAGTCGTTTACCCAGCAGTTTTCGTCCGGATAAATATTGACAATCCGTGTATGCAGGAAATCCCAAGGACCACTTCTGGGGCGTGTGATGGTTTCGTTGACGATGTTTCCTTCTTCGTCAATATAAGCCGTGTCTTTCGAGATCATGATTACTTCGTTCGGATCAACCTTGATGTCGGTATTACGGACGCGATCTGTCGGATCCATCTGGTTTTTCCGGAGAGCGGCTGCTGTATAATCATACCATTCGTATTTGAATACCATTTGTTTGGCATCCAATTTCTTTTCTCCTGTTACCGGATTGGTATAATAGACACTCTCAATAGCTCGGATTTCGTCTTCGTTTGCCTTTTTCCAGGGAATCGGACGGCTCCAGTCCAAATGAGGTGTTACCGGATCACCATATTTGTCTTCGGTGATCTTGAACAAGTCATTACCACCATAAGCCGGATCGGCCAGACGTTCACGGATGATGGAGTCGCGCACCCAATATACGAACTGACGATATTCAGCATTCGTCGTTTCTGTTTCATCCATCCAGAAGGCATCTACCGAAATACCTTTCTTATCCGGCATGATTCCCCAAATCGAATCCTTTTCAGCCGGTCCCATCTCGAAGGAACCCCGGTTGATTAGCACCATTCCGTAAGGAGCCGGTTCGTTGATAGCCATTGAACGTGCTCCCGTGACTTCTCCTCCAGCATTCGAAAGCGATCTGCCACAAGAGGTCAGCAGCGAAACTACTGCCAGAAGTATTACCCCTATTCTTTTCATATACTTATAATATACGTACGCTTTTATGTTTTGTATTTCCTGTCTTTGTCTTTTTCAGTTTTAACCGGAACTGAACCACCACTTCATGGTTTCCCCATGATACATTCCGTATGGCCGTTGTCGGATAACCGAAAGAATATCCGATGTTGAATTTTCCGATGTTTGCTCCCAATAAGATTCCGACTGATTCGTTCATCTTCCAGGAGATTCCACCATTAAACATCTTATTATATTCCATCCGTGCTGTTACATCCAGATGATAATTTTTCGTATCTGTTAACAAAAATACGGAAGGCTTTAATACTATCAACGGATTATTCAGCTGAATATTGTATCCGCCCATAAAATTAAGCATTCCTCCGATATATGTGTATACGGTTTCTTCTAATTGTATCTCCGGTGATGTCACATGGGTGAAACCGATGCCGGCATAAAAGTTCTTATGGGTATAAAACAACCCGACATTCAGGTCAAGTCCCATTCCGCTGACCGTTCCTTTTGGGAAGGCTTCGTCTTCTTGCTGGTGAAAAGGGCTTTGAGGAATATAGATACTGTCGGCTTTGAATGATTCCGTTACGAAGCCGATTTGCAATCCTCCGCTCAATACACCTCCGAATAGTTTCTGCTTATAGGCATATTGGGCACCGACGAATGTATTCTGAAACAGACCGATACTTTCTGTATAAGCCGCTATACCGATACCATGATTGGTCTTTCCTATCTTCAGAGGCATATCGGCTGTTACAAAGAATGATTGTTGAGCGTTGGGAAATCCTACCCATTGTCGGTTAAACAAAGCCAGCATTTTTAAATCTTCTGTTGATCCGGCAGCCGCAGGATTATAATACGCCGTCGCCATAAAATAATGGCTTAATGCCGCATCCGTCTGCGCTTTCAGTCCTTGGAGAACTGCCCATCCTAATATGATCAGAAAAAGTATTCGCTTCATGCTGTTTTTATAAATACCGGTAACCTCCTTTCTTGCCTTTCGTACGAGATATTCCGAAACCACTAAACTTATAACGGAACAATCGGCTTTCTATTGTTTTTCAGTAACAAAAAACAAACGAGGTAGAGAAGCTTTTGGCCTTACTACCTCGCCGACATCATTTGACAATACTCGATTATTTGAATGTCCATGTTATTTTTACCTGTGATAGACCACTGAAGGTCAACTTTTAAACAGGCTTCTGACATGTATTAATATTCTTCCTCGTTGAAGAAGAAATCTTCCTTGCTCGGATAATCAGGCCAGATATCTTCCATACATTCATAAATCTCGCCTTCGTCTTCCATTTCTTGCAGGTTCTCTATTACCTCTAATGGTGCACCCGAACGCTGAGCATAATCAATCAATTCGTCTTTGGTTGCAGGCCATGGTGCATCTTCCAATTTTGAAGCTAACTCTAATGTCCAATACATAGTTTCTATAGTATTAAAGAGGAGATGCCAAGATGTAATTGAGTTTTACAAAACACATCGGTTTTTTCTGTATGACGATGATTACGTTTTGGCACTGCCTCGGTTCCAAATTTTCCGCAAATGTATAACAATATTTTTTAGATGCAAGTATAATCCCAAATAATTTCTTTTCCGTTATGCTTCAGGCATTCTTTTCGTGCCAATACGAATAAATAATCGGAAAGACGGTTGATAAATATCAGCACCGGATCTTCTACTTCGGCCTGTTCTGCCAGGCTGTAGATGCGGCGTTCTGCCCGTCGGCATACGGTGCGGCATACGTGTGCCAGCGAAGCCGAACGGCAACCACCCGGCAATACGAAATTCTTCATCTTGGGAAGGTTCTCGTCGATGCGGTCAATCTCATGTTCGATCTTTTCAATGCTTTCTGGCGTTACCTGACTTTCGATTTTCAATTCGGTAGTCGATTGGTCGGTGGCCAGATAGGAACCGATGGTAAACAGCTTATGCTGGATAAACAGCAGGAACTGCTCGTCTTCAGCGTCATCGATAGCTGTCATCAGCAGACCGATGAATGAATTCAATTCATCAATGGTGCCATAACTCTCTATGCGGCGGTCGGCTTTCGATACGCGTTGTCTGCCCACCAGCGATGTTGTGCCTTTATCTCCCGTACGGGTATATATCAAACTTTTTGCCATATCTTCTTTTCGTTATCGATTTGTTTTCAACTCAAGGCTGTAAAGATAATCATTATTATTCAAGTTGCTGCTTGCCTGCTTTCTTTTTTCAGGGTGGCTGATGGATGATGGGTATGACACAACTGGATATTCGTGGTTAATAGCTTGTAAACTAATGTTTTTACGTTATTAATTCATACAAAGATAAGCCTATTTATATTGAGTCACCTAGGTGAATTAATTAAATCATATTGGTGAATCAATTAATTCACCTAGGTGATTCAATCTTTTCACCTAAGTGAAAAGATTAGTTTATAGCGAGAAAAGTATTACTTGATAACTGGCGGACAAGCACTTTCCGAAGGCTCTTGCTTATTTACGTAAGGCCATCCGTCTTCATCCCACAGGATCTGATCGAGCAAAACTTGGCGTTGTGCTCCGAGGTTACTCAGTTCGAAGGCATGATATAGCATCCAGGTATTGCCTTCTTCGTCTAATTGCAGGATGGCATTGTGGCCTGTCCCAACGAAACGGCTGTTTTTGTGTAATACGGTTTCGTGGGCATTGTCGAGCATCTTTTCTCCTTTCTTGTTGACATAAGGACCGAATAGGTTTTCCGAGCGGGCTACCACAGTTGTGTAAGTACTCTTTTCGCCTTCACAACAAGAACCGACTGAAGCGAACAGGTAATAATAACCGTTGCGTTTCCACAGATTGATGGCTTCGTAGGCATTTCCAGCCAGTTGCTGCTTGGTTTCTACTTTCGGTGTGATATCCAGATTGTCTGTTACATTCAGCTCCATGATATAAATATTCCGGAAACTGCCCCAAAGCATGTAATATTTGCCGTCTTCTTCATAGAAGAACTGGTCGATGGAGTTTTCTACATCGACATCGCGGCTGTTGAATACCTTCCCTTTCGGTGTAAACGGACCTTCGGGCGAATCGGAAACGGCATAACCGATGGTGCTGATCCAATGATTGCCCCATTCGGCCAACGAATAGAACAGCACATATTTCCCTTTGATATACCGGATCTCAGGAGCCCAGAGAGCAGCTTTCTTTCCTTCGGGATTGTTATCGACGAAATTCGGACGCGTCTCTTCCGTGAAAGCCGTACCTATTTCTTCCCAATGCACCAGGTCTTTGGATTTGAAGATAGGCAGATTATGGATATCTTCGGTGGCATAGAGATAATAAGTGCCGTCTTTCACCCGGATGGCTGTCGGATCGGGAGCCGAGATGCGGATCACCGGATTCTGATATTCGGCAACGGTTGTTGTTGAGTCGGAAGGTGCTGCTCCCTGGTTGGCTGATGATTCATTGCCTCCGCAAGCGAGAAGCAAAAACGAACTGAATAGACTAAGAATGTATTTCATGTTGTTATAAATTGGTGACAATCGAAATTGAGAATTGAGTGAAACCGGATTGCCCGGCATCGGGCAGCAAGTTTCGTCGGGCAAAGATAGTAATTTCCGGTAAACCCTAGGCAAAACGAATCGGTCCCTTCTCTATTCCCAATTGATTGCACCAACTTTCAACATGCTTATTGCTCTGATTCGCGAATCATCTTCCCTACTTCCTGCAAGGTCTTGACATCGATGTCTCTGATTTTTCCCTGATAATCCGGTCCGACATTCAGCGAGAAGATATTGCCATACTTCACGGCTTCCTGATAATCGTGGAAGATCTTCGAAGCCGGATAGCAGAGCTGATCGTGTTTGGGCAAGGAATAGAACCACATTGCGCCGCCTTCGTGCGGAGGAAGAATCGGATAGGTGAATTCGGCTACCAGATATCCTTTATGGCTACTCTCCTGTTCCTTGTTGTATTGGGATGCATTGGCATCGCCCAGCTGACCGGGTTTTCCCATTTCCCGCAAGCAGAGACGTCCGGAAGGTTCTCCGTGGTTATAGCCGACGAAGCAATTGGGTTGGAACTGATGTACCCAATCTGTGGTTTCCTTGTGCGATAATCCGCCGTCGCCTACAGCATGGTCAAACCAGATTAATTCAATGGGTCCGTATTGCGTCAGGAGTTCTTTTAGCTGGGCTTTCTTGACTTCCGGATTACTGCCGCCGGCATCACGGTTGTTGCCGCCTTTTCCTCGTGTCGCTCCCGGCCAGTTCCAGTCGCCTTCCGAGAAATAAAGTCCTAACTTGATACCGTATTTATCGCATGATTTACGAAGCATGGCCAGCACATCTTTGCCCAACGGCGCATTGGTGACTTTCAGATCGGTGGTTTTTGTATCCCACAGGCAGAAGCCGTCATGATGTTTCGCCAGGAAATAGATATATTTCATACCGGCTTCTTTGGCTGTCTTGGCCCATTGGTCGGTATGACATTCGGTGGCCCGGAAGAATTCCGGTGGAAGTTCCTGTCCGGTCCATTCGGTGCCGGAGAAAGTACTGAACGACCAGCAGATAAACATACCAAACCGCAGGTCTTTCATTTCCTGGGCTCTTATTTCATCGGGGATTTTTTCCTGGATGATTTCAGGACGATTGTTGCTGCATCCGCTGAGCAACAGAAAAGATACTAATAAAGTGACATACGTACTAAGTTTCTTGTGTATCATGTTATATATAAGATTAAGTTGATGAATCAAATATACAGAAATGCTTTTCTCTGCTTCTTTCTGAAGCAAAAATAACGGATCTGATCGGATATCGATTGTATATTCGCAGATTATCGTTGTAAAATATTCTTCCCGAAGGCTTATGTCCCGAGTACGCCCGGATGTTTCTGCAGCTGTTGATAGTATTCGCTGGGTGTTTTTCCCATGATGGCCTTGAATTGCCGGTTAAAGTGCGATAAGTTGTTATAACCGCAGTCATAGGCAATCTGTCCGATGGAGATATTCTTGTTCATGAGTAGTTTGGTGGCGTATGAGATACGCAGTTCGGCCAGATATTGGAAAAGCGTTTCGCCGGTGTGTTTCTTATAATATCGGCACAAGGCGCTTGGATTCATGCCGGCATAAGCTGCGATTTGTTCGAGGGTGATGTTTTCCTGATAGTTCCGGTTCATGAACAGGTGAGCACGCTGGATGATCGGGTCTTCTTTTCCTTGTTCATACGTATTGATATAATGGGCACTGGTCAGGAATGTATAAGGACAGGCCGACAGATCTTGCAGGATCTGATAAAGCGAGAGTAGGCGGGAAAAGCCGGACAAGGCGGGTAGTTCCCGAAACTGTTGTTTGATACGTTCGAGTCCGTCGCCCGAAAAGCGCAATCCTTTTTGGGAATCAGACAGCAGGCGATAGATCGACGAAAACTCTTCGACGGCTGATTCCTGGGCTGGGAAAATATCGATCTTGAACTGGGAATAGACCGAAGCCGACCGCAATGAAGTCCCTTTGATATAATATTCGTGTGAACTAAGCCAGAGATGAGGCAGATCGTGCCCGATCAGCATAAAGTCTCCGGCTGCCAGCTTATAGGTCATATCACCGACAAAAGTATAGCCTTCTCCTTGTTCGATCAGGATCAGTTCATATTCCGGATGAATATGCAAAGGTGCCTCAAAATAAGTATGTTCATAGCAGACTGCCGAAAACGAAGAATGAACAGGCTTAATGACTTTCTCGACGGATATCTGGTCCATTATTGGTGAATTTTAGGATGATTGCAAAAATAGTATCAATCAACGCAAATATATTTCAAAAGAATGGGATTTGCAAGTCCTACATTTGCAAAAACGGATAAATATAAATCTATCAATTATCATGACACATAAAGAACGGGTTATTAGAGCCTTAAATCACGAAGAGACAGATCGCCCTCCTTTTCAGGCGACATTTACTCCGGAGTTTGCAGATCGCCTTCGTGCTGAATTTCATTTGCCGCCTATGTTTACGGAACCGCACCATCGTACCTGGTATGGATATGATTTGGAAATACTGACCGGTCAGGATGCTTTGCAGGCAGGCGCGGGTTGGGTAACCAATTATTACCTGAAGCCGGAAGCTTATACCGATGAATGGGGTGTTGAATGGAAGATTGATCCTTATACAACGCCTTTTGGTGTGGGACATTATACGAATATTGCCCATAATCCTTTGCGGGATAATGATGAGGCGGCGATGGCTTATAAGGCTCCCGATCCGACTCGTCCGGAATTGTATGCGCATTTGGAGCGTCTGGTGCGGGAATATGGACAGGAATATTATATCATCGGACGTGTGCATGGTACTATCTTCGAAACAGCCTGGGCTTTGCGTGGCTTGGATACGTTGATGACCGACTTTTATCTGAATCCGGAATTGACCAATCACCTGCTGGATGAAACTTATCTGTATCATAAGGAAGTGGTTTGCCAGATGGTGCGTCGGGGCGTCGATATGATCTGGTTGGGCGATGATATGGGTGCGCAGGCTTCTTTATTGATCGACCCGGACTTATGGCGGGAATACTTCAAGCCGCGGATGGCAGATATTATCCGTACGGCAAAGGCTATGAATCCGCAGGTGAAGATTGCCTATCATACCGATGGCTGTAATTATGATATCATACCGGAACTGATCGAAATCGGTCTGGATGTGTTGAATCCGATACAGACCGAATGTATGGATCCGGAGATCTTGCAGGAGAAATACGGTGATCAGCTCTGTTTCTTCGGCGGAGTGGCAGTGCAGTCCACCTTGCCTCAAGGCACGGCAGAAGAGATTCGTCGGGAATATCAGTGGCTGAAGAACTCGATCGGCAAGAACGGCGGATGGATTTGTGCGCCGACACATCATGTCCAGCTGGATACGCCGATGGAAAACTTCTTTACGTTATTGGAAACAATCGGTATCGAAGACAAGCGGAAGAAATAAGGAAGAAAACAGAATAAACGAATTAGTTAACCGCCATGCAAACATTTTCAACACTCGATTTGGTGATTTTCATCGCTTATGCTTGCCTGATCCTGTTTACAGGCTTGTTTGTGAGTCGGACACGCCGGGGTGCAGACAAAGATTCCCAGGACTATTTCCTGGCGGGAAAGTCTTTGAGCTGGTGGGCGATCGGTGCGTCGATCATCGCGTCCAACATCTCGGCCGAGCAGTTTATCGGCATGTCTGGTTCGGGTTTTGCGATCGGTCTGGGCATTGCCTCGTATGAGTTTATCGCGGCAGCAACCCTGATTGTTGTCGCCGTCTTCTTCCTGCCGATTTATCTGCGGTCGAATATTTATACGATGCCTCAGTTTCTGGAGATGCGTTATGACAAGCGGGTGAAAACGATTATGGCTTTCTTCTGGCTGCTGGTCTTTATCTTCGTGAACCTCACGTCTATTCTATACCTGGGCTCGCTGGCCATTAACAAGATTATGGGAATAGATATGTTCTGGAGTATCGTCGGACTGGCTTTGTTTGCCGGCATCTATTCTATCTATGGCGGATTGAAAGCGGTGGCACTGACCGATTTCATTCAGGTGGTCTTCCTGATTGGTGGTGGTCTGCTGACGACGTATGTGGCACTCGACTATTATTCCGGTGGCGAAGGCGCTTTGGCCGGATTCAGCCAACTGTTGCAGCAGGTGCCGGAGAAGTTCGACCTGATCTTGGATAAAGACGATCCGAATTATATCTATTTGCCGGGTGTGGGCGTGATTTTGGGCGGATTATGGGTTTCTTCACTTTATTACTTCGGTTGTAACCAATACATCATCCAGCGGGCTTTGGCGGCGAAGAGTTTGCCGGAAGCACAGCTGGGACTGGTTTTTGCCGGCTTGCTGAAGATTATCCTGCCGTTGATTGTGGTGATTCCGGGAATTGTGGCTTTTGCCATGGATGCACCGATCGACAAACCGGACCAGGCTTATCCTTGGCTGATGCATAACTTTATTCCGACGGGTATCAAGGGCATTGCCTTTGCGGCTTTGGTAGCGGCTGTGGTCAGTTCGCTGGCTTCGATGATCAACAGTATTTCCACGATATTTACGATGGATATCTATAAAGAGTATCTGGCCAAGGCACCGTCGGAGAAGACGCTGGTCCGTGTCGGACGTCTGTTCGGAGTATTGAGTCTGGTGGTGGCCGTCGTCATTGCTCCTATGTTGGGAAACCTGGATCAGGCATTCCAGTTTATCCAGGAATTCACAGGCTTTGTCAGTCCGGGTGCTCTTTGTATCTTTCTGATGGGTTTCTTTTGGAAGCGGTCGAATGCGGAAGGAGCCATTGCCGCAGCGATAGGCACATTTGTCTTCTCGCTGCTGATGCGTGTCTTCCTGCCGGAAGTCTCGTTTATTGACCGGATGGGATATGTGTTCCTGTTGTGTGTGGCAACCATGTTCCTGCTGGGCTGGCTGAAGAAGCCGGCTGATGCCTCGAAAGCGATCATCATTGATCCGGCCTTGTTCCGTACTACCCGTTTGTTCAAAGGCCTCAGTATTTTGATTATGGTTATATTAAGCACGATTTATTATATATTTTGGTAATTATGGAAGATTTGTTTGAAAGAATTGCAGCATGTGTGGAGTTTGGGAAGATTAATCAGGTTTCACCTTATCCTCCTGCCATGAAAGGACAACCCGGAGCCGAAGAACTCACGGTTCAGGCTTTGGAAGAAAACGTTAGCCCTTCGGATATCCTGACGAAAGGTTTGATTCTGGGAATGGAAAGAATCGGTCTCAAGTTTAAGGAAAACAAGGTGTTTGTTCCTCAGGTACTGATGAGTGCCAAGGCGATGGGAACAGCCATGAAACACCTGAAGCCTTTCTTCAATGACGGAACCGTACAACGGAAAGGTCAGTTTATTATCGGCACGGTCGAAGGCGACTTGCATGACATCGGAAAGAATCTGGTGGCCATGATGATCGAAGGCAATGGATACGAGGTGATCGACCTGGGTGTGGATGTGAAGGTGGATCAGTATCTGGAAGCGATCCGTCAGCATCCGAATGCTTATGTGGGCATGTCGGCTTTGTTGACCACCACGATGATGAACATGGAAGTGATCAACGCGGCAATCAAGAAGGAGTTCCCGAATGTGATCACATTTGTGGGCGGTGCTCCGGTGACAGCCGACTTCGCAAAACGGATCGGTGTGGATTATTATACCGACGGTCCGCAGGAACTGGTAGATATATTGAATAAGATTAGCGCATAAAGGGAGAAGATGATGGCAGCTTGGATAGATCAGATTATGAAGAATCCGCGTCGGGTGGCAATGCCTATCATGACGCATCCGGGAATTGAATACATCGGCAAGCATGTGGTCGATGCAGTGACGAATGGGGAAGTCCACTTCGAGGCGATTAAGGCTGTGGTGGAGAAATACGATATGGCGGCTTGTACGGTGATCATGGATCTGACCGTCGAGGCCGAAGCTTTCGGTTGCCAGATCGAGTTTCCCGAAGATGATATGCCGCATGTCGTGAACCGCCTGGTTTGCGATGAGGCTTCCGTGCAGGCTTTGCAGGTGCCGGATCTGACACAGGGACGTGTACCGGAATATCTGAAGGCTAATCAGCTGGCGGTTGCTTACTTTAAGGATCGTCCGGTCATCGCCGGCTGTATCGGTCCGTACTCACTGGCAGGCCGTTTATACGATATGTCGGAAATTATGATGGCGATCTACATCGAACCCGACACGATCCGTCAGTTGCTGGAAAAGTGCACCGCCTTTATCCTGGCGTATTGCCGGGAGCTGAAACGGATCGGTGTGACAGGCGTGATGATTGCCGAACCGGCTGCCGGCCTTTTGTCGGATGAAGATTGCCTGGCTTATTCGTCGGTGTATGTCAAGCAAATCGTGGATGCGCTGCAAGACGATGACTTCACGATTATTCTGCATAACTGTGGCAATAGCGGACAATGCACGCAGGCGATGATTCAGACGGATGCCGCCGCCTTGCATTTCGGCAATGCGATCGATATGAAATCAGTCCTGGAAGTTTGTCCGGCTGATCGTCTGGTGATGGGAAATCTGGATCCGGTAGGCGTACTGAAACAGGCTACTCCCGAAGTGGTCTATGAAAAGACACTGGAACTGCTTCAGCAGACGGCTTCTCACCGGAATTATGTACTTTCTTCCGGCTGTGATATGCCTCCTGGCATTCCGGAAGCCAATATCCGCGCTTTCTACAAGGCATTACAGGCTTTTAATCAGGAATAATGATACCGGCGGACAGGGAGATGAGGCGACTACCCGTTTCCTTGTCCGCTTCAAAACGTATGGCTTATGGATAAAATTTCAGCATCCCGATTTTTCTGTTTGCTGGAAGACTTGAGGAACAACTTGAAACACGAGCGTCTGGCAGAAGTATTTCGGGTGATTTCTTTCCAGGCAAACGAGGCCTATGGTCCACATACGCATTTACGCCTGGAAATCAACTATGTGAAGAAAGGCTCCTGTATCCTGAGTTTGCCGGAAGAGTGTTTCTATTTTCAGGAAGGCGAGATCATGATCATCGACTCGAACGTGGAGCATCTGTTTGAAGCCGGCAAGGCGGGAACGACATTGCTCCAGCTGGAATTTCTTCCGGAGATTTTCTATGCTTTCCTGCAAGAAGAGGCCGAAGGGAAGACGACTGCTTCTTTCCCGGTCTTTTCGCATCAGAACCGCCTGATCAAGATTGGTAATAACGTCCGGATCATGCGGGTCATCCAGCGCATCATCAACGAACTGGATGCCCAAAAACTCTATTATGAATCGTTGGTGATTCTCTATTACGCCGAACTGTTGATGCTGATTTACCGTTATCTCGAAGAAGTGTTTGTACCCATAGGCGCCAATGAGAATCTGAAATACGCCATTGATTATCTGCGGAAACATTATCGTGAAAACATCAAGATGGCTGAGGTGGCCCAGTCGCTGGATATCAGTGAACGCTATCTGCGCAAACTCTTCATGCAGACACTCCAGCTTTCTCCGCTGGATTACCTGAACCAGCTCCGGGTGAATAAGGCGATCGAGCTGATGAAGAACACCGAATTGAGCCTGAAAGAAATTGGTTTTGCCTGTGGCTTCAATTCTTCCCAGCACTTTTGCCGGGTATTTAAACAACAGGTCGGCATCAATCCGCGGGATTTCCGGGAATGATCTGACGATCTAATATCAATTATTAATTCTGGATAAATATGAACAGTAGAACATTTGTATTGGGTCTGTGTGCCTGCTGCCTGCCTCTTTTCTGGCAACCGGCATCGGCGCATGCTGCCGAGCAGACCTCCGAAACGACTTACCTGATTCCGGAATATCAGTCCGGAATACAGTGTCCCAGCCTGCTGCTGAATGGCACATGGGACTTTAAATATACCGAGAAAGACCGTTGGGAACCGATCTTAGTGCCCGGCGAACCGGCGATGCAGGGTTATGCCATCCGCCACGACCAGCCTTTCTTTTACCGGAAGACGTTCACCGTGCCGGCCGACTTCAAGGGACAGACGGTCATCTTGCGCTTCGACGGTGTCTATAGCCATGCCCGGCTGTTTGTCAACGGGAAGTTCGTGCGCGAGCACTTTGGCGGCTTTTCGCGGTGGGAAACCGATGTGACCGACTTCGTGAAGGCTGGCCGGAAGAACGAGATCCGTCTGGAAGTGACCGATCGCCTCGATGAGATCTCGTATGCTTCGGGCTATGCGCATCATCCAATCGGTGGTATCTTGCGGGATGTCACCCTCTTTGCCTTGCCGGAGAATCATCCGGCCGATTTCCACCTCGAGACGGATTTGGATGCGCAGTACCAGGATGCCGTGTTACGGGTGCGTTATCAGATGAACCAGGTGGCGGGCGAAGAGGTTGTTTATACCTTGCTGGCTCCCGATGGCCGGGAGGTGAAGTTGCCACAGGCGCGCTTTGCCCTGAAGCCGGGCATGAACAGCCAGGATCTGCAAGTCACGGCTCCGCTGAAGTGGGATGCCGAGCATCCGAATCTTTATACCTTGCACGTGCAGGTCGTGCGCGACGGACAGGAAGTCTGCCGTTTCAGCAAACGGGTGGGTTTCCGTGAGGTGGAGATCCGCAAAGACCAGATGTTTGTGAACGGTATGCCGGTGAAGCTGCGCGGCGCCTGTCGTCATGATATTCACCCGAAGCTGGGACGAACCACGACGGCTGAATTGGATAGCCTGGATGTGTTGCTCTTCAAGCGTTCGAACATGAACTTTGTCCGTACCTCGCATTATCCGCCTTCCGAGCATTTCCTGGATTATTGCGACCGCTTCGGGGTGTATGTGGAGTGCGAGTCGGCGGTTTGTTTCGTCGATACGCACCGGCAGAAGAACTATGCGCCGGGCAAGACACAAGACAGCACGGCGTTCACGCACCGCTATCTGTCTCAGCTGCGCGAGATGGTGAAGTCGTTCCGTTCGCATGCCTCTATCCTATTCTGGTCGATCGGCAACGAGAGTGTTTATGGGAAGAATTTCCAGCAGTCGTGGGACTGGGTAAAGGCAACCGATACGACGCGCCCCGTGATCTTCAGTTATCCGGGCTCGCTGGGCGACCGCCAGCCGATCTACGACCTGCTGAGTATGCATTATCAGGATGTGCACGGGAACCTGAACCAGTGGAACCGCTCGACGCGGGGCTTCGAGGGCGAAGGCATTCCGGCGATCTTCGACGAATGGGCGCATCCGGCCTGTTATACGTATGAGACCTTGCAGACCGATCCGAACATCCGCGAGTTCTGGGGCCAGTCGCTGGAGATGATGTGGAGCGGCTTGTTTGATGCCCGTGGCGGACTGGGTGGCGCTATCTGGGGATATATCGACGAGACATTCCAGCTGCCCGAGCCGAAGAAGGGAACACCTTTCTGGAAAGAGTTTGCCCATACGGCGAAACCCGAAGGATTCCGGGGCAACTGCGTGGGCTATGGCGAATGGGGCATCGTGGATGTATGGCGGCGTGAAAAGCCGGAGTTCTGGTCCACCAAGAAAGCCTATTCGCCGGTGCGCCTGCTGGAACGCGAGGTCGCCTCTGTCCTGCCGGGCGAACGGCTCATCCTGCCGGTCTATAACCGCTTTGATCACACCAGCCTGCAGGAAGTCAAGATGGTTTATTCGTATGCCGGGAAAGAAGGAAACATCCTGTCTCCGGCGGTTGCTCCGCATCAGAAGGGTGTGCTGGTCGTGCCGGGCGAGGACTGGAAAGAAGGAACAGCGGTGGAAATCGCTTTCTATACCGCACAGGGCGAACTGATCGATAAGGAACAGGTCGCACTGGGCAAACCGGTTGTTACGCTGCCCCGGGCTTCCCGCAGGGGTGCCTTGACGGTGGAAGAGTCGGACGGCTTTATCCGGGTCAAGGGACAGGGCTTTGAGATTCCTTTCTCCCGCCAGAGCGGACTGATCGAAAAGGCGGTGGCAGACGGACAGGTGGTGATCGAGAAAGGGCCTTTCCTGCATCTCTTTATCAACCTGAACCATCTGTCGGGAGCCGAGGTGCGCAAGACGGCAACCCGCTTTGTGACCGACGAACGCGACTGGAAGAAAGAGAGCCTGACTTATACCCAGCGCAACGGCATGGTGGAAGTGACGCTGACCGGAACCTATCAAGACGTGCAGACAACGGTTTATTTTACCATCGCTCCTACCGGCAAGATGCACGTCCGCTATCAGACCAGCGGCGAGCCGAACGGCTATCTGCGCGAGACGGGACTGGCATTCCATCTGCCGGACAGCTACCGCCAGTTGGAGTGGCAGCGCAAAGGACTCTGGAGCTGCTATCCGGAAGATGCCCTCTCGGGCAATGCCGGCAGGGCTTCTCTCTACAATCCCAACCAGGTGGCGTATGGCGAAGAGCCCAAACAGCCTTGGGCTGACGATACCCACAACTACTATTATTGGGCAGACGCCGGAGCCAATGCTGACCAGCCGCTGACGAACCGGGCAAAAGCGATGAAAGAGAACATCTATTTCTATACCCTCCGGCCAGACAATCCGGCAGGCAGCCTGTCGGTCTGCTCGGCAGATGCCACCTTGTCGTGCCGCCTTTACAAGCGCGACAACAACCAGCTGGTACTCTATGTAGACGATCGTTGGGACTATCCGGAAATAGCCTGGGGTAATTATTGCAAGACCTTAGAGGCCGTTCCGTGCCAAGGATTTATGGAGTTTGTATTCTAATCAAAAGAGCCTCCACCCCTTGAAGCTGCTACTTCTTGAGGTGAAGGCTCTTTCGTTTACACGCCACCGTCAGCATCTGCGCCCTCGTCTTTATCGACGGTGAAGCGGGCGAACACATAAATATAACTTGTTGATATGGTAAAGATAATATGTATTATTTCCTTAAACCTCCTATTTCCCCATATCTCAAATTCCAAACAGGGGTTCACACACCCCACTATATAAATAGTATTCAGTGAATTCCTGTGAAGGGTGTGAAACCACCCGATATAAACTGCCATAATGAGTATGGATGCGTTCAATACCGATAACTGATAAGGTTTGTGCCGGACGTTGGACAGATACGTTGTGCATCGACTCCGGACTATTCTGTTTCAGTCGCCGGTAGATTTCTGCTACGGAATACGTCTTGACGGATTCGTTGGGAAGAGGTTTGTGGTAATAGCGGTTGAAGACATATTCTTCGGTAGAGATCCGATAAAAAGATTGGTCAGTTTTTCTATTATGCAGCCCAATTAGTATGTATATAATTACTATTATAATCTATTGAAAAACAGATTATAAATTAATTTTAGTTTCGTATAGAACTCTTGAAAAAACAGTTATATATTATTTGATTCACCAATGTGATGCAATTAATTTATATTGGTAAATTAATCAAATCATAGTTGTGAATTAATTAATTCACATTGGTGAATCAATTAATAAATAAGATATAAATAAGAAATATTAGTTAGAAGAGCAGAAGTTTTCCTGATGTTCACCATTAAATAATAATTTGAAAATAAAGACCAATACCTGTTTCACTTCTATATGATTTATGAGCCTTGTGAGAATAACAAACAGAATAATGAAACACCATATATTTTATACGTATCATGAAAAATAGTATACCGATTGCTACTGTGCCTCGGGTCCAGAATACTTGTTGCAAGTCTTACTCGACAGTAGCTTGCCTTTTGATCAGGCTATTGTCTATCGGCGGAAACGCTTTCTGCATCTTTCCTATCGGCAAGAACGATGCCGCAAGATGGTACTTTATAAGTAATATTTGTGAGTTTTGTACTCATCTTTTCTTAGTTAAAATCAGTGTATGAAATATAATAATAACTTGTTTTACATATTTTCTTAGTGATAGTTCCTTTTTTGTTCACTTTTCTTTAAAATCGTTCCTTTTTTGAATAGTATTAAAGGATTTGAAATTTAGTAAGGAAAATTTCAGACATTATTTTTGCAAATATATAACAAGCTTTTCTGTTTTTTAGTATATAGAAGTAGGTGGTTTTGCTGGTAATATTCTGTATATTACTTAATTGTCTTGTTTAAAGTATAGATATGATTAGGGCTTATTTGTAAATATGGGTTATTTTTCAAAAAATAGTCCATTGTATTCGCCATATAGTCCATTTTTTTTAATTCATATCTATAGTTTATTTGCAAATGAAATTATGATTATTTAAACATAAGAAACATTCAATGTTTTGAATCTTGTAGAGCTTTTTAGTGATCTTGATAGGATTGTTAAACTAATTAATACCATTAAAAATTAAAAATATGAGACGCGAAAATTTAAAACCAGGTGGAATTCCTTTATTAGCATCTTTACTAATAATAGGAAATCCTTTATTGTGTAAAGGAAATGTGAATTACCACGTTGAAAAAACGACTTTTAATGGAGTTGATCAAAAAAAAACTGTTTCAGGAACAGTTTTGGATGTAACAGGAACTCCGATCGTTGGTGCAAATGTTGTGGTTAAAGGAACTACAAACGGAACCATTACCGATATGGACGGTAAATTTTCTTTGGATGTAGAAAAAGGGACTACTTTGGTCGTTTCTTATATAGGATTTGCCAGTCAAGAGATTTTGATTGGAAATCAGACTAAAATTTCTATTTCTTTAGAGGAGGATTCTGAAGCATTAGAAGAAGTGGTGGTGGTTGGTTATGGAGTCCAGAAAAAAGTTAATATGACAGGTTCTGTTGCTGCAATAGATTCTGAATCATTGTCGAATAGACCGGTTACAAATGTATCTACTGCTTTGCAAGGAATGTTACCTGGTGTGACTGTTGTACAGAATAGTGGGCAGCCAGGAAAGGATAATTCAACGATTCGTATTAGAGGTGTTGGGACATTAAACAATGCCAACCCTATGTATGTTGTAGATGGCTTGATTGTTTCTACTATCAATGATATTGATCCAAATGATATTGAAAGTATTTCTGTTTTAAAAGATGCGGCATCGGCAGCTATTTATGGTTCTCGTGCTGCTAATGGTGTCGTTTTGGTGACAACAAAGAAAGGTAGTAAAAAAGCGGCTACATTACGATATGATGGTTATGTTGGTTGGCAATCACCTACGGCATTACCTGAATATTTACCTTCTCATGAATATGCGGAATTGTATAATAAAGCATTGATCAATGAGGGAAAGCAGCCATTGTATAGTGATGCAGAGATTGAATTATTCCGAAATGGAAGTGATCCGGATAATTATCCGAATACTGATTGGTTAGGATTATTTTATAAGGATAAGGGTTTTCAGCATAGCCATAGAGCTGAAGTCAGTGGAGGAAGTGAGACAACTTCTTATATGTTCTCTTTAGGTTATTTAGGACAGGATGGTATTGTTGATAATTCAGACTTTCAGCGTTATAATCTGAGAGGAAATATCAATACGACGATAGGAAAGTTTTCTGCTGGCGTGAATTTCTCATATACTTATGGCAATACAAATGAACCAATCAGTTCATGGACAGGTGACTTTTATCAGATTCTTCGCCAAATTAATCGTATAGCACCGTTTGTTCCTTATAAGTATTCCAATGGTTATTATGGCTATATAGCAGATGGAAGTCCAATGGCATGGGTTGAATCTGGTTCGATCCATAATCAAAAATATTATACAACTCGAGCTGTTGGAAATATTGGATATGAATTTATTAAAGGGTTAAAGCTTCAGGAAGTGATTGGTTATGAGCATACGGGTGATACTGATGAGACATTCTTGAAAGATATTCAATATTATAACTGGAAAACTGGAGAGCCAACTCAATATCAAGGACCTAATAGCCAGACTGATGATAGAGAAGATTACATGATGTTGAGTTTGCAAACCTTGTTGACATATAATAATACTTTTGGAAAGCATACTATTGGTGCTTTGGCTGGTTTTTCTCAAGAATATAGTCGTCGAGATTGGACAATAGGTAAACGTATCAATTTTTTGAATAATGATTTATGAGAATTGAATGCTGGTTCTCCAGATGGACAGACTGCACAAGGATCTGCAAATGAGTATGCACTGCGTTCTTTCTTTGGTCGAGTAACGTATGATTATGATAACAAGTATTTGTTTGAGGCAAATATCCGTCGTGATGGTACATCTCGAATCCGCCGTGAAACTCGTTGGGGAACATTCCCTTCATTCTCCGCAGCTTGGAGAATTATCAATGAGCCTTTTATGGAATCTACGCGAGATGTGTTGTCTGATTTGAAACTTCGTGGAGGTTGGGGTAAGTTAGGTAACCAGCAATTAGGAACAGATACTCGTTCATATATTGAGTTTTATCCATATCAGTCGGTATTATCTCAAAAGAATTATGCGTTTGGCGGTACCGTCAATCAAGGTGTCGCACCTGTAGCAGGAGCTAATAGTGATTTAAAATGGGAAACATCAAAAACTACAAATATAGGTTTGGATGCAGGTTTCTTGCAGAATATGTTTACAATATCTGTGGATGCATATTGGAAAAAGACATATGATATTTTGATGAAGTTGCCAGTTAGTACATTATATGGTCTGGAAGCGCCGTATCAAAATGCAGGTGAAGTAACAAATAAAGGTGTTGAAATGCAATTGGGATATAAATTGTCAAAAAATGATTTTACTTTCAATGTAGCAGCAAACATCGCATATAACAAAAATGAAGTAACGAATCTACACAATGATGGAGCTGAAATATGGTTGAATAGTTATTCTTTACGTCAAGAAGGACTTCCAATTAATGCGTTCGGAGGATATGAAGTCTTAGGTATTTTTACAGATGAAGAAGATTTGGCAAATAGTGCTGTAATCAATCGCGATCAAGCTGGTTTGGGTGATTTGAAATACAAAGATCAGAATAATGATGGTAAGATTGATGGGGAAGATCGTGTTTATCTGGGTAGTTGGGATCCTGCCTGGACATTTGGTTTGAATTTGAATGCTACATGGAAAGGATTTGATGTTTCTGTGATGTTCCAAGGGGCAGCGGATGTAAAAGGATTCCTTCAGAATGAAACCGTAGGTCGATTACAAGGAAATACGGCTAAACCAACAGATCTATTTCGGGATGCTTGGGATGCGGAAACGAATCCTGATGGTAAATTCCCTCGTCCTTTAACGACTTGGACACAGAATGATTCTGAATCGAACCCGTCTGATTTTTGGATTATCAATTCTTCCTATTTACGTATGAAAAACTTCCAGTTTGGTTATACGTTGCCAAAGTCTGTTTGTGATTTTATTCGTGTCCCTAAAATCAGAGTTTATTATAGTGGACAAAATTTATTGACTTTTACAGGATTTAGTAATGGTTTTGATCCAGAAGCTCCTGCTGGTGCCCGTGCATATTATCCTCAGGTAAAGGTGAATACTTTCGGATTAAATATAACTTTTTAAATAGATTATCATGAAAAAATATAGCATATTTCTAGTTTTATTGATCTTTATTACGTCATGTAGTAATGAATTTTTGGATAGAAATCCATTAGACCAGCCGTCAAATGAATCATTTTGGAATACGGAAAAAGATGCATTGGCTGCAGCAACGGGTTGCTATGAAGGGTGGTATAGTATGGACGAAGTCGTTTATTTTGATTGTGCTTCCGATAATGCCTATAATCCTTTTTCTTGGGAAGGTTGGCAGGTTCAGGCTACCGGTTATGCTACACCTACCAATTATGGACAGGATTACATGAAATATGATAAAATTACCAGATGTAATAATTTCTTAGAGAACATAAGCCGTCCGGATATGGATGAAGAGTTGAGAACTCGCCTAACGGCAGAAGTTCGTTTCTTAAGAGCTTGGCATTATTTCCTGAAAGTAACTCTTTATGGAGATGTCCCCTTAGTTAAAGAAGTATTAGATATTACAAATTCTAATTTACCCCGTACTCCTAAAGCAGAGGTGGAACAATTTATTTTGAGCGAGTTGACGGAAATTATACCTCAACTGCCAGATAGATATACCGGTAGTGATGTTGGAAGAGTAACAAAGGGTGCAGCCTTGACTTTGAAAGCTCGTATGGAGATTTTCATGGGGGATTATGCTTCTTGTTCTGCAACTTGTGCACAAATTATGGAACTAGGGTATTCTCTTTATCCTGATTATGGCGGTTTGTTTAAAATTGCCAATAAGAATAATGAAGAAGTAATCATGGATGTTCAATACGTTGAGAATTTGGCATCATGTTGGGTTTTAGGAGTTATGCCACCTGCTTCTGTTGGAGGTTGGTCTTCTATCAATCCGACACAAGCATTGGTTGATGAATATGAATGTATAGATGGTAAAACAATTGAGGAATCTTCTGTATATGATCCAAAAGAGCCTTATAAGAACCGTGATCCCCGTTTGGCAGCTTCTTTAATTTATCCAGGCTGTTTGTATGAGGGTAGTTATTTTAATCCAATTGACAAGGCGGATCCTACAGGTGATTATTATGCGCCTTATGGAAGATCTAAAACGGGATATCATACTCGTAAATATATTGATAATCTATCAGATTATGCAGATATGTGGAATACAGGTATGAATGCTATTGTAATGCGTTATGCAGAAGTTCTATTAATGTATGCAGAGTCTAAAATTGAACAGAACCAGATTGATGCTTCGGTTTATGATGCTCTAAATGCGGTTCGAACTCGTGCAGGTATGCCTGAAGTAGATCAGTCAATTTATAATTCTCAAGCTAAAATGAGAGACTTGGTTCGTCGTGAACGTCGTGTTGAACTGGCTATGGAGGGATTACGTTGGTTTGACATTTGCCGATGGAAAATTGGCGAAGAAGTAATGCCTGGGCAAGTTTATGGTGCTCTTTTAGGTACGGTTGATCCGGAAACTGGTGCTCTTAATTTGACAGATGAAAGGATAAAAGTAGAGGTTCGTTTGTTTGATCCTGCTAAAAATTATTTGTGGCCGATTCCTCAAAGTGTCATCGATGCAACACCTGCAATAGTCCAAAATCCGGGATATTGATAAACATATGAACGACTATTGAAAATGATTCGATAGGTTTTGATTTAAAAATCGCCTATATTGACAAGTTTTATCGGCGTTCTTTTTTATAAAAGTTTCGATCTGTTTTTAATGAGTTGATGTAAAAACAGCTATTTTATCAGATCATTTTTTATTAAAAAAGAAAAGTCATGAAGTTTGTGGGTATAGGCGATTTTGCATTTGGGCGAAATTTTAATTGTCTCTTGATCTTGAGAGTTTTATGTCAAAACAAAAACATATATTTAGAATTTGTATTAATGGTTAAATGAATGAAATGGGAAAAACATTTTTATTGTCTTTAGGTGTTGTCCTTTGCGCATGTCAAAAACAGGAACCTAAACCTAATGTGTTAGTGATACTGATTGATGATGCCGGTTATTCGAGTTTTGGATTTAATGGTGGAGAAATTGAAACTCCAAATATTGATTCTTTGGCGCATCAGGGAGTGATATGTACGGATGCACATGTCATGGGTTCGGTTAGTGCTCCTTCGAGGGCAATGTTGATGACAGGACGTTATGGGCAACGTTTCGGATTTGAATGCAATTTGGATGATCCGGATGCAGGAGTACCAAATAAAGAAGAAACTTTGGGAGATATATTCCGTGAGAATGGCTATGCAACTGCTGCCTTAGGAAAATGGTATTTAGGATTTAAACCGGATATGCATCCCAATGAACAAGGCTTTGAACATTTTTATGGTTTTCTGGCAGGAAGCCGTTCCTATTATTATAGGCCCGATTCAGATGATAAAGATGGAAGTTTGCATCAAATGCAATTGAATGGTGAACCGATAAAATTTGATGGATATATGACAGATGTTCTTACCGATCATGCGCTTTCATACATAGAGTGTGTTGGAGAAAAGCCATTCATGATGTATCTTTCTTATAATGCTATTCACACACCTTTGGAGGCTCCCGAAGAATATTTGAATAAATTTGAAGGTCATAAAAATCAGTATATTAAAGCTATGACATCGGCTTTAGATAAGAATATTGGGAAATTAGTGACTGGTCTGAAACAGATGAATAAATTTGATAATACGCTCATTTTCTTTTTGGCAGATAATGGTGGAGCCATTAATAACTTAGACTCTAATTTACCATATAAAGGGTTTAAGGGGAATAAATTTGAAGGAGGTCATAGAGTTCCTTTTTGTGTGGTGTGGGGTGATAAGCTTGTTAAAGATTGTAAGTTTAATGGATTAGTTTCTTCTTTTGATATTATGGCTACCGCAGTTCAGGCAGCAGGTATCCCCTCTCAGAAATTAAAGAATCCAATTGATGGAGTTGATTTACTACCCTATTTAAGAGGTGAAAAAGTTGGTAATCCCCATGAATATTTGTTCTGGAGAAAAATGAATTGTAGTGCAGTACGAACTCCTGATTATAAATTGATCTCAGTTGATGGTTATGGTAAAGTTCTATATAATATAACTAAAGATCCTACCGAAATGCATGATATAAAGAATGAAGAACTTGAAATATATGAAGAATTATGTCAAGTTTGGAGTGAATGGAATGCTGAAATGGAAGATAGAAAATGGGACGATGGAGGTTTATGGCCTCAAGTGACAGATACTATTACTATTGATTTAATGAAGAATTTTAGAAATGAAGAATTGATTCTGTATCCAGGTGCCAAGCGGAAAATCCAATGAGTAATTGTTATTTCTTATATGCTAAAGCAAGATTTTTTATTCATTTATTTTTACTTGAAAGTCAATAACGAAAGTTTAGGATCAGAATCCATATTGGCCAGTAAAGGCTAATTATTCTGCAGAAAAATAATTTAGATTAGTAAAGAGAATAATATTATACTTATCTTTATGTCTAGGAGGTTGGCTATAAGATAGTCAATCTCCTAATATAATGATATAAATGAAATAATTATGCGCAAACAGATTTTGGGTTTATTCCTCCTGCTGCTGGCAGGAGTGTTGTATGCCGGGGAAGTGGAAGTGCCCCGGCTCTCTCCTTTGCCGGAACGGGTGATGGAGGAACGAGTACCGCTGTCCGGGCAGTGGTGGTTTAACCCGGCTCCGGAAGCGGAGTTCTGGGAAAAGGAAACGGTGAAGCACTGGAAGCCGATAGAGGTACCGGGCGAATGGGTGATGCAGGGATTTGAAGTGGAAAAGGGAAAGGCTGCCGGGTATTTCCGGACCTTTACGGTTCCTGCCTCGTGGCAGGGGAAACGGATCAAGCTGCGCTGTAATGCCATTTACAGTGATGCCCGGGTCTATATCAACGGACAAAAGGCGGGCTCTCATCTGGGCGGTTTTACGGCTTTCGAACTGGATGTGACGGACTGGGTGCGCTGTGGTGCCGAGAACAGGATGGCGGTGGCGGTTACTTCGGAGACGGTGGCCGACTCGACGTCGAACGCGTCGCGGTATGCCGTTCATCCGCTGGGCGGTATCTCGCGCGATCTGTATTTGTTTGCCTTGCCCGAAACCAACCTGTCGCTGTTTCACGTGAGCACGGCGTTCGATTCGACTTATACGGATGCTACGCTGGTGGCTGAAGTGGATATCACCCATGAGGGAAAGACGGCTTCGGGCAAGTATCAGCTGGCGTTTGAACTGAAGGATGCGGAGGGCTGCCCGGTACGGCTGAAAGACGACCGGCTGAAGCTGCGCGAGCTGGCTGCCGGCGAGACGGAAAAGCTGACGGTGCGCTTCCCGGTAACGGCTCCCCGGAAATGGGATCCCGAGCATCCGTATCTGTATCGCCTGACTTGCCGCCTGATGGATGGGAACCGCGTGATGCAGACCAGCGTGCGCCGGGTGGGATTCCGGCAGATCGAAGTGCGCGGAAACCAGGTGTTTGTGAATAACCACCCGATCAAGCTGCGGGGTGCCTGCCACCATGAGGTCATGCCCCTGCGCGGCCGTTCGGTGAATAACGATATGTGGCGCCGGGATGTGGAGCTTTTCCGCGAAGGAAATGTCAATTATCTGCGTACCTCGCATTATCCGCCTGATGAGGCGTTGCTGGAAGCCTGCGACGAGCTGGGTATGTTCGTCGAGGTGGAAGCTCCTTTCTGCTGGGCACACGAGGCGAAGGTGCCGGATGCGCTGCGGCAGGATATCCTGGTGAACCAGCATCTGGCGATGGTGAACCTGAACCGCAGCCATCCGTCGGTCCTGATGTGGTCGATGGGCAACGAGTCGAACCTGTATGCCGAATATTTCAAGGAAGCAGCCGGGCTGGTGAAACAGATAGACCCGACGCGCCCCCGCATCTTCAGCCAGTGGGGACCGGATGCCGACCAGGGTGAGCTGGAAGTGACCAACCACCATTATCCCGGACCGGAAGGACCGGACAAATACCGGAATTACAGCCGGCCGGTGGTCTTCGACGAGTTCTGTCATCTGAATGCCTATAACCGCCTGGAGCTGGCTGCCGATCCCGGCTTGCGCAATATGTGGGGCGTCTTGCTGGACCGGATGTGGAACGCGATGTATCACAGCCAGGGCGTGCTGGGTGGTGCCATCTGGGCCGGCATTGACGATACCTTCTTCTTGCCCGGCGAGCGTGCCGTGGGATATGGAACCTGGGGACCGATCGACGGATGGCGCCGGCCGAAACCCGAATATTGGGGTATGAAGAAGGCCTTCAGTCCGGTGAAGATCCGCTTGAAGGGAAACCAGGATGCCGACGGGAAGCTCTGCTTTGAGGTGGAGAACCGGCATCTCTTCTCGAACCTGAAAGAGACCCGCCTGGAATGGACCGTAGGAAATCAGCATGGCGTGGTGACGCCGGATGTCGCTCCGGGTGAGACGGGCGAGTTTACCGTGCAGCTGCCCGAAGAGGTCCGCTCGGCCGGAACGATCGACTGGAAGGTGATCGGGGTGCGGGGCTTTGAGATCGATGCCTATCATTTCCAGACCTTGCCCGAACCGTTGGTACAGCCGGCTCTGCTGAGTGCCGGACGTATCCAGACCGAAGAGACGGATGAGGCGTATGTGATCCGGACCATCAGCGGTGACTTCCGGATCGACAAGCGCAACGGCTTGCTGACCTCGTCGAAAAACAACGGGGCGGTGCTGGTAAAGGCGCCCGAGCTGATGGTCTTGCCGCTGAATGCCGAAGGCGAAGGCATCCAGATGGTGGGGAAAGACCAGAAGTTCGAGCCTTATACACCGGTGTGCAGCCGCTGGGTAGCCCGGAAGATCGGAAAGACGGGTGCGGACGACGACTGGTGTATCCGGGTGGAAGGCACGTATGCCGAAGCCGAGGGCTATTTTGAATATCGTTTCCGGGCCACAGGCGAAGTGGAGGTGACATATCATTTCACCCTGCTTGAAGCCGTTTCGCCCCGCCAGGTAGGACTGGTCTTTTCATTGCCGAAGACATACGACCATATCGAGTGGCGCCGCCGGGGCTATTGGAGCGTTTATCCGGAGAATCACCTGGGCTCGTTGAGTGGCGAAGCGGTGGCTTATGATCCGTCGCTGCCGGTTTCGGGTCTGGCAGGACCGTCCAAGCAGCCGGCGAAAGCCTGGTCGTTCGATCAGACGGCGGCTGGTTCCAACCTCTTCCGGGCCACGAAGGAAAATATCTACGAGGCAACCTTGTCGGGTGCCGCTGCCAGCCGGGTGAAAGTCCTTTCCGACGGTACACAACATATCCGCGCCTGGAGAGCCGGCGAAGAGATCCGTTTCCTGGTGGCCGACTATAACAATGCCGGAAACGACACCTTCCTTACTTCCCATTCCCGCCTGGATTTCCGTCCGCTGAAACGGGGAGACCAGATCTCGGGTACAGTCACCCTGCGGATTCTGTAAGGAAACGAATATATAAGCATGTGATTTTCACGAGGCTGTGTCGAAATAGATTTAAACACAGAGGCACCGAGATACAGAGTTTTTTATTTCATTTATATTCAATAAATATTCTCTGTGACTTTGTGCCTCTGTGTTTCATTTCCTGCATTTAGATACATCTTCATGTTTTTTCAGGCAGCCGGCTTACTTGTTCTCTTTTGCGTATTTGGAAGGACTGACACCGAACTGGCTGATGAAATTCGTACTGAAATACGATTGCGAGCGGAAGCCGACAGCCTCGGCGATCTCGTAAATCTTCATGTCGCTTTGCAGCAGGAGCTCGGCAGCCCGTTTGAGGCGGGTGATGCGGATGAGATCGTTGGGTGTCATGGCGGAGATTTCCCGGATCTTGCGGTATAAGGTGGGCCGGCTGAGGTGCATGTGTTCGGCGATCTGGTTGACATCCAGATCCGGATCGCTGATATGCTCGAGGATGATGCGGTTCAGCTTCTCGAGGAACTGCTCGTCCGTCTTGGAATAGGCAATCGACTTCATGTTGGCCACCGGCGATTTGAAGTAGAACTGGCGGATATGCTCACGGTTGGTCAGCAGGTTGGAGATCTGGGCCAGGAGCAGGCTGGACGAGAACGGCTTGTCGATATAGGCATCGGCACCCGATTCCAGTCCTTCCATATGCGACTGGATGGTGGTCTTGGCCGTCAGCAGGATGACGGGAATATGGCTGAACTCCACGTCCGTCTTGATCTTCTTGAGTAGCTCCAGTCCGTCCATGACCGGCATCATCACATCGCTGACCACCAGCTGGATGCTTTGCCGGTGCATCCATTCGATGGCTTGGGCGCCATTCTCGGCGGTACATACATTGTAATCCTTATTCAGTTCTTCTGCAATGAAGGTACGCATTTCCGGATGATCTTCCACCACGAGGATGGTGGGGCGTCCTTCCAGGAAGGAGAAGCGGACCGCCTCAGTCTTTGTCTCGAGCACTTCCTCTTGTGGCGGCTGGATGGACTCCGGCTGTTGCAACGGCAGAAGCAGGCGGAAACAGGTCTGCGCCCCGTCGGTTCCCGGTTTGTCGAGCACAAGCGTCCCGTGGTGCATTTCCGCCAGCGAGCGTGCCAGCGGCAATCCCAGTCCGGTGCCCGTCTTTCCTTCCGTGTTCGGAATCCGGTAAAACGGCTCGAAGATCTTCTCCCGCAGTTCTTCCGGTATGGGCTTTCCGTCGTTGATAAAGTCCATCTCGATCTGTTCCCGGTCGTTGAGGCGGAGGTGAATCCGGATGCTGCTCCGGGCATATTTGATGGCATTGGCCAGCAGGTTACTGAAGATCTTCGTCACGGCTTCGCGGTCCACATAAGCATAAAGCTCTGCCGCGGAAGACGTCCAGTTGAGCAGCAGCCCTTGCGAGGCGGCAGACTCCTGGAAGCGGTCGGTCGTCTCTTGCAGCAGTTCCACCAGGTTGGTGCGGACAAAGTTCAGGCGGAAACCTTCGATCTCGGTCCGCCGGAAGTCGAGCAGCTGATTCACCAGCGACAATAGCCGGGATACATTCTTGTCCATCAGGCGGAGCGATTCTTCCACCTTGTCCGGCAAATGCCCATCCTGCAACACCCGTTCCAGCGGATTCTTGATCAGCGTGAGCGGTGTGCGGATCTCGTGGGCGATGTTGATGAAGAATTCGATCTTGGCCTGATAGAGCTCTTTCTCTTTCTGGTCTTCAAACAGGCGCATGTTGTAGGCCATTTCCTGCCGGGTCTTGTTGCGCCACCAGTAAAGAGCCGATCCGACGAGGGCGAGGACGACCAGCGCATACACGACCTTGGCCGGGAACGAAGCCCACCAGGCGGGCAATACTTCGATCTCCAGCTGCGTCACCAGCGGACTCCAGCGATTGGACAGGTTGGTGGCTTTCACCTCGAACAGATAATTCCCCGGCAGCAGGTTGGTGAAATAGACCACATTGCGCTCGTCGATATCGATCCATTTGGGATCACTTCCTTCCAGGCGATACGCATATTGGACAGACGCCGGCGCCATGAAGCTGAGGGTCGAGAAACTCAGGCTGAAAGTCGATTCATCGTCGTTCAGCCGGATCTTCCGGAGCGGAGAATCAGGCGATATGTTCAGGACCTGTTCGCGATTGCCCAGCTCCAGCGTATGCAGATAGACCCGCGATGGCGCATTGTCCTCTCCTACTGCGTCCGGCCGGAAATGGATGAACCCTTTGATCGAGCCGAAGTAGAAATTCCCTTCGGTATCCGTAAAAGCTGAATTCTCGTTGAACTGACGGGAGATCAGTCCGTGACTCTCGGTATAGGTCGTGATCAGTCCGCTTTTCGTCTCGAGCCGCACCAGTCCGTTTGCCGAGCTGATCCACAGGCAGCCTTCCTGGTCGGGCAGAATCTTGAACACCACGTTGCTGGGCATTCCGTTCTTCACCGTGTAGTGGACGGACTCGCCGGTCTGGAAGTCGTATTTGATGACACCCTCGAGCGTGGCAAACCACATGTTCCCGTCCGGATCCTCACAAATATCGTTGACGAAGTTATGCCGCTGGGTATTCAGCTTATCGTACGGAAGATACATCCCGGTGTTGCTGATCGGGTTGTAATAGAAACTGCGGTTGAACATGCCCGTCCAGATGCGGCCCAGGCGGTCTTCGTAGATACAGCGGACCGAATAAGCCGGAAACTGGGGCGCATAGCGGAAGCAGTCGTTCAGATAATCGTATTTGAACACGCCATCGTCGGTGCCCACATAAATCTGCCCTTCGCGCAAGACCTTGATACAACGCACCGAACTGTTCTTTGTGCTGGTGGAATCTTTGAGCAGGCTGTATCGCTTGACCACTTTCCGGCTTTGGATATCCATCTTGTCGATCCCGTGGATGACATGTCCGATCCACAGATAATCGTCGGAAGCCGCCAGACTGCGGATATTGGTATGGGCAATCCCCGAATTGTCCGGTCGCGGCTGATAGTTCGTGAAGAGCGAAGTCTTCTTGTCCAGGCAGTTGATGCCGGCATCTTCGGTTCCGACCCAGATATTTCCCAGCTTGTCTGTACAAATATCGCGGATCACTTCCCCTTTCATGGAGTTGGGACCGTCGTCGGGATAATAGATACGGAAAGGCTGGAACGGCGAGCAGTAATTAATTCCGTTCTGGTGGAAACCGATCCAGATGCCCTGTTCACGATCCCGGTAAAAGGCCGAGATATACTGGCTCGACAAGGCATACGGATCGCGCGGGTCCTGTTGTACCCGATGACATTCTCCGGTATTGACCTGATAGATGATGAGGCCTGAATCCGTTCCGATCCAAAGCTCATTCTCTTCTTTCTCCATCAGGGCATTGATCAGGAAAGTAAGCCGATTGGCTTCCTGGATATGCAGGTCCTGGAACAGATGCGAATCCGTATCGAATATCTTGACATCATCGTGCTCATAAGCCACATAAATCCGATGGGCGAAAGGCGACGGATAAAGCATCAGGATCTTGCGGGCCGGCTCATTGGGAAAGAGCGGGAACGTCTCGATCCGGTCTTCTTCCTCCACGATACGCGAAAGAGAACCGTTGCTGTCGCTCACCCAGATTCCCTGGTTGGATGTGATGCAGAACGAGGTGTAAGACAAATGCTCCGGATGGGCGAAGATACGGCAGGTCGTGTCGGTCTGGTTATAGCGGATCAGGTTTCCGTCCATCAGCAGCCACAGCCGGTTTTGCTGATCGAACTGGAACAAAGAGATACGCTTGTTGGCCGTCAGGGATAAATGGTGGAACGATTCGTGCTCCTTGTCGTACCGGAAAAGTCCGGCCAGCGTTCCGACCCACAGATTCCCGGTCTGGTCACAGTTCAATGAAGTAATCCAGTTGCTGCCCAGGGTGGAACTGACTTCCGGGTCGTGGCGGAACACCTTGAAGGAATAGCCGTCGAAGCGGTTCAGGCCGTCGCGTGTGCCGATCCAGACAAATCCGTCGTTGTCCTGAATGCAGGCAGTAACCATATTATCGCTCAGGCCATGTTCCACCTGATAATGACGGAAGATATAATTCGTCTCTTGGGCCGCCCGTGCAAACAGCGGAAGAAGACAAGATAAGCAGACGATCCACCAAGTGTTCCTCATACGATTGATTCAAAGATTGACAGCCGAAAGATACATAAAAATATTCCAATCCAAGCGGTCCGCCTGGGGAAAAGAAGGCATGCCGGGCTTTAGATATCGTATCAAAAGTATGCAATATTGTATCAGCCATGAGCTTCCATGCCGTAAATGAGACAAATATGAAAAAGAAAGGTATGATTTCAGGCCGGCATCCAAGCGCCTCCGGACTACATTTGTGATACAAAACCGCGAGATATTAAGCACTAATTTTTATATGTATTATGATTAACACAAGCAACAACGCGACGAGTATGGGCACGAAGATTCAGCTTTGCGTCATGATGTTTCTTCAGTACATGCTGAGCGCCGTATGGTGGGTTCCCTTAGCAGCCTATCTGTCGCATACCTTGAAACTCGAAGTTTACCAGATTTCTCTGGTACTAAGTTCGATGGCCATTGGCGCCATGGCCTCATCTTTTATCGGAGCGATAGCCGACCGCTATTTCGCCGCCGAGAAAATCCTGGCAGTCCTGAATGTACTGACAGGCATCTTCCTGCTGATCGCTGCCCGGCAAGACGCCTTTCCGGGACTGATGGTGAGTGTGGTGCTGGCTATGCTTTGCCACATGCCCACGCAGAGCCTCACGAGTACGATTGCCATGCAGCATGCGCCTGCCGAGCAGTTCCCGCGTATCCGGATGTTTGGTTCGGTGGGCTGGGTTGCATCGGGCATCTTCAGTATTGTCGCCCTGCATTGCCTGCATCTGCCGGCTTTCGATGATACCAATCTCCCGATGTATTGCGGAGCGGCAGTCTGCTTTGTGGCAGCCCTGATGAATCTGCGTCTGCCACATACACCTCCGGCAACTTCGAAGGCGACTTCTCTTTCCTGGATGGACAAAACTGGCTTCAGCGCTTTCTCGCTGATGAAAGACAAGAACTACCGGGTCTTCATGATACTGACTTTCCTGTCGATCATCCCGTTCACGCTGTATCACGTGTATGGCTCGATGATCCTGGCCGACGAGCATGTGCAGCATATCACCGTCACCCTGAATCTGGGTCAGCTGGCGGAGATGTTCTTCCTGGTCATTACTACTTCTATTCTGGTGAAGTCGGGTATCAAGAAGACGCTGATATATGGTCTGGTGGCCCTGTTTGTGCGCTACTTCGCCTTCTTCTTGGGAGCCGAGACCGACGCGCAGTGGTTTTATTACATCGGAATCATCGTACATGGACTGATCTTCGGCTTGTTCTATGTGGGCGGACAAGTGTACACTGACCAAGTAGCGCCGAAAGAGATGAAAGCCCGTGCGCAAGGACTTTTATTCTTCCTGGTATGGGGAATCGGATTCCTGATTGGTACGTTATGGAACGGATGGCTGATTGATTTATTCCGGGATGGCGACAAATGCGATTGGCCCGTGCTGTTCCTGATCTCATCGGGTGGATCCTTGATCTTGCTGTTATTATTTGTGTTTGCTTTTAAACCCGTCGAGTTGAAACGGGAAGAAGAATGAGTAACCTCATATGGGGGAGTGAATGGGCGGGAAAGAACTGGCGTGTTTTTTCCCGCCTTTATTGTCTGTCGATTCAGTCTGGAATTATTCCGGCATTGGCGGCATAAAGAACAAGTTGTTGCAATAATAATCCTGGAAATCGGGCGAAGCTTCCAGGGCGAAATGCCGGGTGACGGAAAGAATATCGGCAATGTCCGGTCGGGTTTCCCGATAAAGGAAGAGTTTGCAACCAGCCAGCGCACTGTTGCCAGCCTTCCGGATTTGTTCGGGCGATGAGGCCTGCAGTAATCCGACAGCCAAAGCGTGTTTTACATCCAGATATGTTCCTAATCCGCCCGACACATAGATATGTTCCAAATCGTCGGTCGTGATGCCCAGCTCTTTCAGCAGCAGTTGGAATCCCGTCGCTATGGCTGCTTTCGCCAACTGGAATTCCCGGACATCTTTTTCCCACAGTGATACTTTCGGTGTGAGTGGCAGTTCGCCGTGGCGGGATTCGTCGGCAATCGAGCCCGACATGTCAATAGCTTCCTGCTGGCAGAAATAATGAATGGCATCAATCAGTCCGCTTCCGCAAAGACCGGAAGCCTCTCCGCCGCCGATCACTTCTACGTGGCCGTCCGATTCATTCACCGAGCAGATGGCTCCTGTCACAGCCCGCATTCCTTGTGTGATATTGATTCCCTCGAATGCCGGACCGGCAGCCGTGGAAGTACACAGAATCTCTCCTCTTCGTCCGACGACAATCTCACCATTCGTGCCGAGGTCGATCAGCGCCTGCCATTTCTCCTGCTTGTGGATCTGGATGCTTTCCATGCCTGCCAGGATATCGCTGCCTACGAAATGACTGATGTTTGGCAGGAAGACTACTTCGCACGAGGCCGGAAGTGCCCAATGTAATTCGTCGGTCGAGAAACGGCGGGCAGCATTGTTCGGCGACTGGAAGGGATAAGCTGATAAAGGTGTGACATCGAGGCCGCAGAACAGATGGTGCATCACGCTATTGCCCACCAAGACCACGCGCCGGACTTCAGCCCGGATTTCCGGCTGCACCAGCGAGGCTATCTGTTCCCCGATTTGCTCCCGGATCAATTCGGAGAGCTGTTTCCGTTCGGCTTCTCCCTGAATGGCATACGATATGCGCGAGATGATATCGGCTCCATGGCGGCTTTGCCGATTCAGTTCGGCCGACGAACCCAGGATTTTCCCTGTACTCAGATCAACGAGTTGTACTACGACTGTGGTCGAACCCAGATCGACAGCCAAGGCATAGCCTGTCTCCTCTCCCAGCCGGATTTCCGTCTCGTCGGTCAGAATTTGCTGTTCGCCTTGCGGAATACGGATGGTCAGATCGTCCGTCACCAGGCTGAGGCACGCCAGCCGCCAAGACGCGGGCGATAATCCTTGTCGTTCCAGCAGTGTGCGATGCCATTCGGTCAGTTCCACTTCTCCTTTCAGCAGTTCCACCCGGCACTTGCCGCAGACACCTCGTCCGCCGCAGGCAAAGTCCACGCCCTGCTCGCCAACAATCTGCCCCAATGATGTTCCATGTGGAACTCTCCGTTCGATACCCGCCGGTTCCAACCGCACGGTATGTTCTAGTTTGTTTTCCATGATCTTCTTTTGATTTTGAAGTCTCAAAGATACCGAATTTCCTCTCCTCCGCCCACCCGCTTTCCCTAAAGAATGATAAACGGGGCGGCGGAGGAGGGAAAATAGGCTTATTCTTTTTCCGGGCGGACAAAGATGACGGCACGGCCTAGTTGTTCTGTCAAAGTTTCATCTGGCTGAATGAGTTTTCCATTTATATAAATGTCTTTTATGATAGAGGGCGAACGCAAATCGCAGCGCAAGGTGTCTGTCCATTCTTTACTCCAATGAATATAATCGAGCGTGTAGTTATTACCCACATAGAAGGATGCTCTAAAACTTAAATAGTTTAAACCTTCCTTCGTTCCGATGAAAAAACTTCCGTATGGACTTTTTGCCAGTGGATAATACGGAGTACGATCTTTGCCTATGCCCGGCTCGATCCAAACACTATCCGGATTAATATAACCCGGCGTTTCGGGGTTGAATAAATCGTTCCCGGCAATATCGCGCAGGAATGCATTGATAGATACATCGAGTGTATCAAATCCGGGAACCGTCTTTTCATCTTCATCATCGCAGCTTGTCCCCATAAAAAGGGCGGCGATGGTAATAAATGTACATAAGAACTGTTTCATAATGATTAGGAATTTATTGGGGATTATGTTTTCATGTTAACTTCGCAAATATAAATAATTAAACGGATAAATCATTCTCTGAAAAGAGACTAATTGGGTGATATATCTTCAGAAGTGAATCTCTTTACGATCTTTTTCACCACTTCTCCTGCCGGATTCTTGCCGACAAAGTGCTTTTTCAGGAGGAATCTTCAAGGATTTGCCTTGAAAAAGTACTTGGACGGTCAAAATCTTGGCGGATTGGGACTGAAAAAGTGCTTGGATGGTCAAAATCCTGGAAGAATGATACTAGAAAAGCTTTTTCTAATGAAAATCTTTGCGGATTCTTCTTGAAAAAGTACTTTTTGGATAGAAATCTTGACAGAATGTTACTTTCTGATCTTTTTGTCATTTTAGCTTCTCTCGTTTTGGGTTTTCTTGCTGAAAAACATAGTCCTTTTCCGAACGTAAAATTTGCAATCTTCTTTAGGATGGATTATTTTTAACGGTGATAAAAGCTTGTTTAATCTTTAAATTCATGTTTTATTATGAAGGAAATTCAGAATTTGAGCATCAGTCAGTTGCAAAACGAAGAAGCCTTTGGCTTTTTCACGTTGGTGAAGGAAGAAATGGACAATCTGCCGGCCGACCCGGGTGAAGGCGTGGCTCCGCTGAAGGACGTGAAGGCGGCTTATATCGAAAAGTTGGGTGCGTATGACGAAGCGTTGGAGACTTCCAACAAGTTGGATTCGGTACAGACTGTCGAGGCAGCGGATGCGGCAGCCGACGAGGCGTGGGGCGCGTCTTACGCATATTCGAAGGCGATGGCACGCCATCCGAATTCGATGATACGCAACGCGGCATTGCCGTATGTGGCGGTGTATGAGAAATATGGGAATCCGACGAAGTTGGCTCAGGTGAAGGAATTGGGTGTGTTGCAGAACTTGCTCACGGACCTGGAGGCTCTTGAGGATGACGAGACGGTCGGCTTCACGGCGTGGCGCGAATACATTGCCGAGACTACGGCTTCATTGATGGAAGCCATGAACAGCCGTACCGACGAGCAAAGCCGCGTACAGGTGGGCCTTGTGAAGGAAACCCGCTTGGCAACCGAGGCTGCTTATCGGGATTTGGTGGGCAAAGTGAATGTGGTGGCAGCCTATGAGGGTGATGCGGCGTACGCCACGTTTATCGATCACATGAATGCGTTGATCGACCGCCAGAAAGCAATCTTGAAAGGGCGGACTACCCGTAATAAGAAGAAGGAACAATGATTTCGGAGGAATAGCTTGATGATGAACGAGGCAGAAACCGTCCGGCTCCTGCCTCGTTCGTGTATGCTTGGGTTGCTTTTATTCGTGTGTTGTATTGGATTCACCCACAACAAGCTTCACGGTACCGCTAATGGAATCTCCTGTTTTCAGGGGTTTGCGGTAAGGAGCGTAATAACTGCTGAGGAACATCTCGTCGCCCGGAGTGACAAAGTCGGCTACCAGGAAGCGGATCCGGTCTTGCTGTAACCACGAGCGCCAGTGCTGATGACCTTCCGATACGGCAGTAACGGTGTTTCCATCTTCGTTTTTCAGTCCGGCATACCAGATATTCCGGCGGGTAGAACGGAAATCGTTACTTCCCAACTCGTTGAAGTCGCGGCTCCAGGCCCATGAAGGTTTTACCCGTGGATGAATGGTTTCCGGCAGACCCGTATAGAACAACGCCGCCTCTCCTACCGGACGACTGATATGATCTTCGGGATAAACCGTCCATAAACCATCGCGTCGCCAGAAAGTACGGTCGAACGATACCGGAGCTTCGAATACTAAACCCCATTGACGCGGATTCACGTCCTGCAGTGCTTCGAATGTGTAGCTGACTGCTATCTCTCCGCTGGCATTGATACGCAAAGTATAGTTCCCTTTGAATTCTTTGTATGAACCTTGTACGGTGATGCAGACATCTTCCCCTTCGGTCCGGGCTTCGGTTGAAGAAACCGTCCATTCGGTACACAGATCGTTGAAGATAGGTGTATTCGCATTATGATTCGGATAGCAGCCTCCGCCTGTCAATGGCAGCGCCATCAGCCACGGACCACCGACGAGACATTCCTTGCCGTCTTTCTTCAACGAGAGGATCTGTCCGTTTGTCCGGCTTACTTCGCAGGTGAAATGCGATCCTGATACAAGATACCGGTCTTTCTTCTCCTTCAGGCGAGTTGGCAGTGCTGAAGGAATTGCCCATACATTTTGGGATTGTTCTCCTACGGGAATCCGGTATTCATCGGCGACGAATCCACGCGGATCGACAAACGAAAGATATAATCCGTTGGCTTGTTCCGGATGTTGCACGTCAATGGTAAACTGTCCGTTCTGTCCGGCCGGGCAATCCACGAAAGCCACTCCTTTCTCATCGCCGAACTGCCAGTTGATCCGCAGTTCATTCAGGTTGGTATATGCATAACGGTTTTCTACTTCGACGGTAAATGTGGAGCCAGGCGATAAGGTTGTCGTCTTCACCCGGATCGGACTGTAAATCTTCTTCATGTCCCAGTATTCCGGCTTCGGACGACGCCAACCGTCAATCGGTCCCCACGGTCCGTATCCCACGGCATCTCCGTTCGGCATTTGGAAAATATCATCAATTCCCGACCAGATAGAACCACCCAACACGCCCGGAGTCTGATACATATTCTCCCAAGTCGGAGCCAAGGCCAAAGCCCAGTCGCTTCGGATACCCGGATCAGTAACCAGTTCGCTTCGGTTATAAACATTCAGGTGACAATATTCGCCATAGATCATGGGGCGTTCGCTTTTTGCCGCCACTTTATATCCGTCCGGTCCCGGATAATGGATATTCGCAATCGGAGCCGTACTTCCCTGATTATTGAAACCTCCATACGCCTGATCGTGGAAGGTATGCGGACGCGACGGATCGGCTTTCTTTACATAGACTTCCACTTGGGCAAACTCCTTGTTCCAATACGATTCGTTGGCCATCGACCAGAATAGAATGGACGGATGATTCCGGTAGAAATGAATGGTCTCCATGTTGGCTTGCAAGACATACGCGTAGTATTTCGGGTCACGGTAGTTCAGGCGTTTCCAATTCTCGTTGGCATGATGTCCGATCCAGCAGACAGGTGATTCCACTTCGACAAACATACCCAACTCATCACATACTTCCAGTAATTCTTCACAAGGCGGATAATGCGATGTGCGGATGAAGTTACAGTTTCCGCTCCGATACAGTTCCACATCTTTCCGTACTAAATCCGGATTCATCACACGTCCTGTCAGCGGATGAACCTCGTGCCGGCAGACGCCCCGGAGTTTGACCGGAACACCGTTTACCAGTAATCGGTTTCCTTTCAGTTCCACTTCCCGAAAACCAAACCGTTTCTCGGCGATTTCCAGAGTCTCGTCTCCCTGATGCAAAGAAGTCTGCAAAGTATATAAATGCGGATGCTCATTATCCCATTTCTGCGGGTTTGATACTTTCCCGCTGATCCAACCACTCCATGAACCACCGGCAGCTATTTCCGGAACAGGCGCATGCAGATCCACTGGCAGTCCGTCGATGGTTAACTGAAGATGAATATCTTTCTGAGGCTGGTCACTCTGATTCGTAACAGTTGTATAGACTTTCAACTCGGCATCCTGATAATCCGCATCCAGATCTGTCAGAATCCGCATATCGGATAGATGTACTTTCGGAACAGCCATCAAGGTAACCTTTCGGGTGATACCACCCAACTGATGCGCTGCGTATTGGGTCAGACTGCCTAACATATCTGCCAACGACTCACTTCGTACCCGAAGAGACAAGATATTATCGCCCGGTTGCAAAGCCTGAGTGATATCCAGCTCGAAGGCAGTCATACCGCCCATGTGCGAACCTATTTCTTTTCCGTTCAGATAAACAATCGATTCGCTGGAAACTCCGTCGAAACGAAGCTTGATTTGTTTCCCTTTCCAGTCGGCCGGCAACGAGAATCGGGTTTGATATCCGGCAAAAGTAGCCGAGTCCACCTGGAATCCTTGCATGGACCATTCACCCGGGACAGTAATTGGTTTCCATCCTTTGTCTGTCTGGAATGACTGATAAAAGTCTGGAGCCGGTTTCTCATGGAATTGCCAGGTTCCATTCAACGACATCAAGGGTTGATAGACTCCCGTTACTTGTGAAGGCTTGACCGAATAAACCGGAAGGACCTTTTCGGCACAAACTGTCGTGTCAACTACGTAACTTTGTGTATGAACCAAGTCCGCTTTCTTATCTCCTTCGAACGGAACAGTCTTCAGGGAACTGTTCGTATATAGATTCACTTCCGAAACCAAGGCGTTCGGCCCTTTCAAGGCTTCGAATACGAGGACCAGCTGTCCGTATGCATACGCTTTCTTTGGTAAGTCGATCCGGTACCTTTGTTCCTTCCCTGCCTGGAGAACAACAGGAGCCTGAACTTCATTTCCGTCGGCAACGATTCGCTGTTCCCGTTCGCTGTCTGCCAGGTAAACGACTTCCAGCTGATATGCTGCGTTAATGTCCATCTGGTTGAAGGCATAGATAACGGTCCCTCCGAAGTTACAGGTAAGGGCCTCTTTGCTACCTGTAAACTTCTCCGGGAGCGTGTAGTTCTCTCCTTTGATCAAATAAGGCTGGGCGCCTTCTACACCACAATCATTCCGGGCAACGCACGACATCTGTTGTGCCTGGCTGATAGAGAACCATCCGCATGCAGCGGTCAATAAAATACATTTGCGTGTTATGTTTATCCGTTTCTTCATGTTATTTCGATTTACTGATTCAAAGATACGATATTCTACAAAAGAAAACCAGGCATTTGAAACAGAGAAAATAAACGAAAAAGGAACGGATTGGGCCAATCAGGCTTGAAAAACGGAACAAACGCTTTCGGTCTGGCCTCCTCCGCCTGATTGAATCTCTTTATGTCAGTATTGGATTGACAAACGTCTGAGACTGTTTTTCCCCGTTGGCGCTACAATCAGATAACCGGATGAACTTTCCGGTGAAATGGATTGGAACTGGTAATCTGAAGCGGGTTCTATCTTGAGTTGACCTTGTTGGGCTCGCTTCAAATCAGGAATGAACCAGACACTCGCTTTGTCTTCGGAAGGATTTTCTCTCCATTGACAAGAAAATCCTTGTGCTGTGTTGGAGTAAGAATCCAATATGCCGCCAATTGCCATGGGATAAGTTCTGGATAAGAACGGAAAGAAGTCTTGGGTTTCAATCTGTGGCCACCAGCACCAGAATGTTTGTCCGGCTTTTGCCTGTTCTATCATCCCGATGATATGATGGGCTGCCTTTTGATACTTATTCCCCATGTAAAAGGCTCCCCATTCACCGATCCAGACGGGAAGTCCTTTTTCCTTTCCGTTTTGGAAGATTTGTTCAAAGATCACTTCTGTCCGGTTGAAATTGGTCTTGTCCAATGCCTTGGTATCTGTTACCAGATCATATCCATGAGGCGCATAAACGCACTGTTGGTCCGGCTGGTTCAATGAATCTTTCGGAACCCGGAAATAACTGGGAATACCCATATTGCAGAAGTAATTATGCTCCAGGAACAAAAGCTGCCGGCTGCCTGTGCTTCGGATGGCATCCCGGACTCTTTGATAAAACGCAGAAAGCTCGTTCTCTTCAAATGCTTTCACCTTCGGACTGGCCGCTTGCAGGATTTGTCGGAAGAAAGCTTTGTCTTGGAGTGTTTCCAATAATTCGAGGCGCGAGGGTTTCGTTCATGAAACTTTCCTGTAATGTGGCTATATCTGGTAAAGTAACACCTGATTGGCTGGCAGCCTGTACATAGCCTTGCAGGAGATCTTCGAATACCAAGGGTGCCTGACTACCCATAAATGGCTCATTCATCACATCGAATCCGGCCACGGCCGGCGAATTCTTATAACGGTCTGCCAACACTTTCCAGACTTGGATATAATGATCCTGTATGCCGACTCCATCTTCTGCCGGCGCATTCTGCCAGAAACTGTCGAAAGCTTGTTGTACGGCAGGACTCATTAAATAGGCATCGCTCCAGATTGCACCGGTCTGATGCGGCTTTTCCTGATCTAATGTAGCCCAAATCGGTGCGCCGTCGCTGAATTTCCGGCTAAACAGATCTTGATGCATATCTAAAACCAACCAGATTCCGTTTTTTTCAGCCCATCGAACCCGTTTATCAATCTCTTGTAAGTACTCTTCATTGATGACACCCGGCTCAGGTTCCAGTCCGTCCCAGATAATCCCATATCGGATACAGTTAAAACCGTATTCCCGGAAGGCTTGAAACAACTGTTCATCGTCTGGATATAAATAGTTTTGTGCCGGATCTTTCACAACATGGTTGATCCCGTTCAAGATAACTTCCCGATTCTGTGTATCGACAAAGCGTTGGTTTTCGACACGTAGGAAGGGCATGATGTCTTTTTGTCTTGTTTGTGCTTGTATAAAGCCTGTAATCCAGATAAAACTTGCAATAAAAAAGATTGTCTTTAGGTTCATGTGTTTTCCTTTTGAATAAATTAAGTTAGAGTGTTCTTTTAATTTTTACCTTAACTTGTTGGATTAACTTACAAATACTTATCCGGTGCAGCCCAGAAACGTTTGTCGTCTGATGTGAAAATTGATCCGCCTCTGTACTTAAAACCCTTGAATCCTGGAGGAACTAGAACAACTTCCTGACCGGAAGGCGATGTTTCCTTATCGTATCCGGTTTCTTCCCAGCAGATGAACCAATAAAGGTTTTTGGCCCAATATGAACGGTAGTAATCGAAATCGTCTGTATTGTCCAACAGAGAATGATAGGTTATGGGAGTTCCGGCTATATAGTATTCCCTCATCTCCGACAGAGAAAGTGGGGTACCTTTAGTATCGCTTGCCCAAGCCTGCATATCTGAATCCAACATGGCCCACTTATTATGTTCCGGCAACCATACAAGATTTACTACATGGCAGTCTGGATCGAGCGAGTCGGCAGGTAAGCAAGTAACAAAACGATTGATAATTCCTTCCGAAAGCAATAGTTCATGTAACAGAATGGAATGAAGACGGCAATTGAAAGCCGGTTCGACTTCTTGCGTGTACTTCCATAGGTCAATCGCATTACGTTTTTCTGGATACACGCTTTGGTTGGCATGCGGAATATGGCCTGAGACAAAGCGCGCTAAAGTTAAAGCCCTGTTCCACGTGTCGGACGAAGTGTTTTTGAGTAGGGTATCCAAGCGGAAGAACTGACCGATTTCACGAGCTCGGCACGAGTCTTGAACATAGGTGAAATGGTATTGTTCCGTATCTTCGGCATACGAACCCGACTGACGCAGCAGGTCAATCCGATCTTCCATTTCCACTTTGAAGACATAATCCACAAGTTTCTCCCTGAACAAAAAACGAGCAGATATATAAAATAATACAAGCAGAACGATAAGAGCGGAGAGTATCCACAATGCAATTTTTATTCCTTTATGCATAATCCTGTTTCCTGTTATTTCGGTAAACAAAGATATAGAATTTCCGATAAAGCTGGGTATGAGGCTTGCAAATTATTGAAAATAAATCGGATAAACTTCTTTTTTCTGAATGGATTAGTTGCATAACTCGGGATACTTTGTTACTTTTGTAACGATAAGTAAAACTTTTCAGCCTAATGAGAAGTCCTTTTCATTCCTATGAAAAATACGTTTCTCCTAAGTGAAAAGCACATATCATCCAGTTGAAAAATAATGTGATAACTTGATTACAAACTCAAAAACTTAACTCAATATGGCTATTGAATTCGAATTTTACCAGTCTCCACATACATTCGGCGAGAAGACGAAAAAGTATTATCCTAAGGTTGTTAACTATCGGACGGTAACTACGCAGGAGTTGGCCGAGGAAATCCATTCCGGTTCTACCCTGACGACGGCAGATATTCGGGCAACAATCGATGCTTTGAGTTATCAAATTGCGCAGCACCTGAGCGAAAGCGAACGGGTTCATGTTGAAGGAATCGGCTTTTTTGAGGTGAGTTTGCAATGTCCGGAAACGGAAAACCCGAAAGAAACACGTGCCGGAAAGGTAAAGTTTAAGTCCGTCAATTTCCGGGCGGATAAGGCTTTGAAGGAGAAGATGCACAAAGCACAGACCATTCGTTCCAAACGCAAGGTACATTCGTCTGCTTTCTCGCCGGAAAAGATGGATGAAAAGCTGACGGTTTATTTCCAGACGAACTTATTCTTGATGCGTCGTGACTTGGAACAGCTTTGTGGATTGACTCAAATTACGGCGAACCGCCAACTGAAACGGCTGATTGAGGAAAAGAAACTGAAAAATATCGCGACGCGTTATCATCCTGTTTATGTCCCGATGCCGGGCTGGTACGGGAAAGAAGCGGAACAGTCCTCTTTATTATCCGAGGATTAAGTCCTGTTTGAGGGATTGGTAAGGAACACCCCAAAGAGTATCGGAATTTGCATTTGCGTTTCAAAAGCTTGTTCACCTGCCAATTTCTCTTTAATATTGTAGTTCAAATCGAAATATCATGAATCGACGTATAGCGACACTTATTTTAGTATCTTTGGGAATGATCTCTTCGTTCCTGTATGCCGAAGGACGGCAAGTGATTCCTTTTAACGAGGGTTGGAAATTTAAGAAAGCACCCGTACAACAAGAGCTCTTGGTGAATATGGCAGCTTGGGAAAAGGGTTGGAAAGAAGTAACCTTGCCTCATACGTGGAATAATATTGACATGCAGACAACACCTAATAATTTCTATCAGGGTCCGGCTTATTATCAGAAGACATACAACTGTCCGGCCGACCTGAAAGGAAAACGAGTCTATCTACGTTTCGAAGGTGTGGGCGCTTGTGCTTGGGTTTATGTCAATAACACGTTGGCTACAACCCATAAAGGCGGATATTCGGCTTTTGCCTGTGAGATTACAGACTTATTGAAACCGGGAGCAAAGAATGAGATTATCGTGAAGGCGGATAATGCTTCCCGTCCGGATGTGATTCCGGTCAATCATCAGTTGTTCGGCGTATATGGCGGTATTTATCGTCCGGTTTCTTTAATTGTGACCGAGGATTGTCATATTTGTCTGACCGATTATGCTTCGCCCGGTGTCTATATTACGCAAAAGCAGGTATCCAAACAATCGGCCGATGTCCATATCCGTGTGAAATTGGATAACGGAACGCTTTATGCGGCTCCGTTAATACTGGAGAATACCATTTATACCCAGGAAGGAAAGCAGGTGGCGAGCCAACAGCAACCACTCGAATTGACACCACAGGGCATACAGGAGTTTACAGCAGACTTTAAACTTCGGAAACCGACGCTTTGGCAAGGACGAAAGAATCCATATTTATATAAAGTGGTGACTCGCCTTTTACGTGATGGAAAAGTCATCGATGAGGTTGTACAACCCTTGGGCATCCGTAAGTATGAACTGATAGCCGGAAAAGGCTTTTTCCTGAATGACGAGAAGTATCCGATGTATGGCGTGACCCGTCATCAGGATCGTTGGAAACTGGGAAGTGCACTGGAGAATAAGCATCACGACGAAGACTTGTCTTTCATTATGGACATCGGTGCGACGACGGTACGTTTTGCCCATTACCAGCAATCGGATTATTTATATTCGCGGTGCGATAGTCTGGGACTGATCATTTGGGCCGAGATTCCTTTTGTCAACCGGGTAACAGGCGAAGAAGCCGAGAACGCGCGTAACCAGTTACGGGAATTGATCCGGCAGAACCTGAATCATCCGTCGATTTATGTATGGGGATTGCATAATGAAGTTTATCAACCTCATATTTATACACGAGAACTGACGCAATCATTGCATGATCTGGCCAAGACGGAAGATCCAGACCGCTTTACAGCTTCGGTCAATGGATACGGACATATGGAACATCCGGTAAACTTATGTGCCGATATTCAGGGAATGAACCGTTACTTTGGCTGGTACGAAAAGACATTGCAGGATATCGAACCGTGGGTGAAAGGATTGGAAACAAACTATCCGGAAACGAAACTGATGCTGACGGAATATGGAGCGGATGCGAATATCCATCACCAGTCGGAGTATTTGGGTGATGCGTTGAACTGGGGAAAAGAGTTTTATCCGGAAACCTTTCAGACGAAAACCCACGAATATCATTGGAGTGTGATTGCCCAGCATCCGTATATTCTGGCCTCTTATCTGTGGAATATGTTTGACTTTGCCTGCCCGATGTGGGAACGTGGCGGCGTGGCTTGCCGGAATATGAAGGGACTGGTTACCTTTGATCGGAAGATCAAGAAAGATGCTTATTATTGGTACAAAGCGAACTGGAGTCAAGAGCCTGTTTTGTATCTGACACAACGCCGTAATGTAGACCGGGAGAAGAAGGTGACTTCTATCACGGTGTATTCGAATATCGGAACGCCGCGGGTGTTCTTGAACGGAAAAGAATTAAGTGGTATCCAGCAAGGATATACGGAAGTGCATTACCGGATCGATCCGGTTACGTTGGCCGATGGCGAGAATATCGTGCGGGCACAAGTGGAGAAAGACGGGAAAGTCTATGAAGATGAGATCCGTTGGATGTACACAGGAGAGAAAAGACGAGAAGCCGACGCTTCTTATGAAAAGGAAGAACACGCCGGCTTCTGATCAACTGTCTTATTCGGGCTGGTTGACGACGAAGTCGCGGATCACACATTCGGTCCGTTTGCCTTTCGGGATGCGGAGTTTCAGTGTGTGCGATTTGTTCTCCAACTTCTTCTCAAACATATAAACCCAAGGAATGTATAATCCGGAGCTCCATTCGGTATACGTATCGATTTTCTTGTAAGGAGCTCCGTCAATGCTATACTCCAGGACGCAGGCTTTCGGACCGGCAGCGCAGAAGATACCGACGGCTGTTCCGGTGAACGAGAAAGTCAGCGATGACTTCCCTTGAGAAGCATGTAACATCGGGACATGAACAAAGCCCGGTCGGGTAGCGATTTGCGGATCATCGGGTGTCCAGTCGTTGACGATCTCGAAGCCTTTCAGCTTTTGGGCTTCACTGATCGGAACCAGTTTCCCGTCTGCATAGCTGAACGGATTCAGGGGAGTTGGCAAGGAGTGCTTCTGTTCCTGCAAGGCATCAAACGGTTTTGTCTCCTGATCCAGCAATAGATTGATGGCAGCTGTATAATATTTGTGTCCGAACCAGCTGGGATGCGTTCCGCCGAATTGGTTCCAGTCGAATTCACCGGCCTTCATTCGCTCGGCCACTTCCTGTGCCAGATGAATGGAAGGCAGCTGATAATGTTCGGCTACCTTTTCATGGTTGGTAAATACTTCCGGTTGTTCTCCTTGCTGTAAAGGTTCGATAAACGGATCATAAATGAAGTGAAGGAAGATGATATCCATCTTCGGATTCACCCGAAGAGCATGACGGACGATGCCTTCCATGCCTTGAATCTGTTCTTCTCCCGTAAAGTAGTTGGTATCATCGTTGACAGCCGCTTCGACAAACATCAAGTCGGGTGTTCCGTGTTGCAGTACATCTTGTTCCATGCGGAAAGCATGCGGCGTAGAACCTGCCGAGGGCAACCCGGCTTTGATAAAGGTGAATTGAGTATCGGGGAAACGTTGTTGCAAATCTTCCCTGATTTGAGCGCACCAGCCTCTCATTTCTGTGATGGAACCGCCCAGGAAAGCTACGCATCCTTTCTTCTCGATATTGAATTTATGGAAGGCATTATTCAGATTGTTCCGTGCTTGGATATGTACTTTGTCGGCATATCCCGGCTGATACCGCTTGATGAAATCGACTACCGGTTCCGGATTCTCCAGACTGTGCGGATGATGATCGCAGTCCGGTTTGACAATCACTTCGATGACGCCTCCGGTTTTCCGGTACTTGTCGGCCACCGGCTTCAGATTCTCTTCGTATGGAACGACTTTATCCACTCCTCCACAAACGGCCATGACCGGAACTTTCCCGGCTACGAGTTTATCTACCAGATGAATGACATTCCCTTGGAAGTCCTCTCCTACTTCCTCATCTTTCAGGTTCCATTCCTTTAGCAGGTCCGGCCAAAGATCCGGAGCTGTCTTTTTAGGCCAGCTGAAGACGTTGCAAACGGGCGCGTCCACGTACAGGCAAGCTACTTTCTCCGGATTCTGGGCTGCCCAGTGAAAGGCATATAATCCGCCCCGGCTGAATCCTTCGACCGTTACTTTCGAGGCTAGCTGATAGTGGTTCACCATTTCGGCATAGAAGTCATTTCCCAGCTTGACTCCATGCGGACTTCCATACAGGTGTGTCAAATCATAGTAAACGATATGAAATCCTTCTTTCAATAAAGCCTGATCGACCGAAGGAAATGCGCCGAAGAAAGCCGGACGCCAAATCCACGGACGGCCGGGTGCTGCCTTTTTCGGTACAACGACAATTGCATCCCGGTCCTGAAACTTGAAGTCATACCGGTCACATTCTTCCCACTGACTTTTAGTCCCGGGAAAAACGGTTTGCGGAAGTTGTGTTGCTGTCATCTCATTCGGATGAGGGAAGGTTGGACTGCCCGTAACCAAAGCGTCCATACGGGTTGCCTGCATATTCGACAGACAAGAGAATCCCGCTACTAAGATACCAAAGAGTGCTCTTTTCATGATAAATACAAATTAGTCTGCTTGTTGATGACAAAGATGCGGAAAAAAGAGAAATAACCCAAAGATATGAGGACAGATTATCGTGCTGTTGGGGTTGAAAACAGAAAATAACGAGAATCGATTTCAATCTTCACCGGATTCGAAATCGATTCTCGTTACTTTTAATTCAGATAATAAGGCTTGTCTGTTTTAATTGGCCGAAATCACCTGGCCTTCTCCACGGTATAGTTTGATCGGACCGTCGAGCAAGACTGCCAATACCGTGATTTGTTCATCCTGAACCCGTTCAGGCACTTCGATGTATAAGTTACCCGGCACCTGGCTCCAGTAACTCTTGTTGTGGATCTTGAAAGGAAGCATGGCTCCGTTTCCTACTACCCAGACACGATTCACCTTATTCATCAATCCTTTGATTTCGATGGGTCCGTTCGGACGATACGGGAGATAGAGATACAGGATATCGCCGGCTTTGTTGAGAGTTGTATATCCTTGGAAGTGCTCTGCCGGAATGCCAGCCCGCGTCTCATAAACCGCTTCTTTGTGTTTCTTGATCCACCGTCCGAATTCCTTCAGGATTGCCACTTGCTCTTCCGGGATTGTGCCATCTTCCTTCGGACCTATATCCAATAATAAGTTACCGCCCATGCTGAGGCAATCAACAAACGTACGCAACAGGATATGCGGTGTTTTATAATTCGTATCGGCATGCTGAAAACCCCACGAGTCATTCATCGTCATACATAACTCCCAGTATTTGTCTTTCGGACGAACGACCGGAACCCCTTGTTCGGGAGTCGCATAGTCGCCATAGCCTTGGATACGCGAATTAATAATGACATTCGGATTGGTAGAACGAAGCAGATCGACAATTCCTTTGGAGTTCCAAGCCTCGGCACTTTGTTCCCAGTCGCCGTCAAACCAGTATAAATCCGGTTTCCAGGTTTTATTCAGTTCTGCCAATTGGGCAAAGTTGAACTGGACAAACTTATTCCATCGGGCCGGATCGTCTTTATACCGGGTTTCTGTCTTGGTCTTGTTCGGATAATCCGGATGCGACCAGTCGAGGAGTGAATAATAAAATCCCAGTTTCAGTCCGTGTTTGCGTACTTCTTCCACGAAAGGAGCCACCAGATCCTTTCCGGCCGGAGTCGATTTGACGACACTCAAGTCGCCGGCTTTCGTATCCCATAAGGCAACACCGTCGTGATGCTTGGTAGTCAGTACCGTATAGCGGGCACCGCTCTCCTGAATCAGGTCCAGCCATTCTTTCGGATTGTATTTCGAAGCCGTAAAGCCTTTGGTCTGATTCATATATTCCTCATAAGGCAGGTAATTGTTGTAGAACGACCAACTCTCTGACACACCGTTCACGGCATAAATACCCCAGTGAATGAAAATACCCAGTTTGGCTTCTTCAAACCATTCCATCCGTTTTTCCTTCTGCTCATCTACTTGCGCGCGGCTAACTTCCTGAGCCGGAAGTTGCATTGACATTGCCAGGAAAGCAATACCTAAACTCATTAAATGTGTTCGCATTGTATTAAAATTTAATGTTTGACACACAAATGTAGTATTTTAGGAAGAATTTTCAAGGGGAATGAGGAAAAATCAGTTATTTCTTATTTCCATAACGGAGTCTGCTCGGTGATGGCTGCGTCGGTAAAGGTAAATTGTTCCAAAGAATGCTGCTTGGCTTGTACGACAATATAATGCATGGGTTCATTAGCTGTATTGCGCATCGAACGGTTTCCTTCGGGAGCTACGCGAACTACACTGCCGCTTTGGATCGGGAAACACTGATCGTCAACCTGAAAATCACCTTTCCCGCTCAGAATGATATAGGTCTCTTCATTCTGCTTGTGGGCATGGAAGAACGGAACAGCCTCATTGGGTTGTAAAGTCGAGATAGAAATCTCGGTAGCTGTTGCACTGGTAACATCTTTCAGGAAGACTTTTTCTTTCCATTCGTTCATCGATCCAGTTTCAATACTTGTGAAATTCTTACCGCTGATTGTAGTCATTTTCTGTTCCATAATCTGTTAAATTTAAAAGTGTTCTTTATATTTGTGATGCAAAGATGAACGAAAGAATAGAAGTAGTCAAGAAGGCACAAAGACGTTCGTCAGTAACATTTTTGTTACGATTATTCGCTTACAGACAGATAGTAAAGGGTTAAAAAAATGAAAGAATTTCATCATCATAAATTTTGTCCGATTCGGGATATCTTGAGTCGTATCGGCAGTAAATGGTCTATGTTGGTTTTGATTACATTGGATGCGAACGGTACGATGCGTTTCAACGAGATTCAGAAGTCTATTGGTGATATTTCCCAGCGTATGCTTACGTTAACGGTGCGCACACTCGAAGCAGATGGTCTGATTAAACGGAATGTCTATCCGGAAGTTCCGCCACGCGTCGAATACGCACTGACCGACCGTGGCTGTAGTCTGATGCCATTATTGAAAGAATTAGTCCGTTGGGCATTGGATAATCAGGAACAGATCCTGGAGGAAAGAGCCAACTTGGATGCTCAGGAAGAAGTGAAAGGATGACTCGAGATTCCGGGACTGACATGCTATACAGAAATCACTGAGTTGTCTTTGTGATTAGCCGGATCGCATGTCAGTCCCCAAATACTGGAGATTGTTAAGTGGACTTTTGTCAAACTTAATCAGCATGAACCATCGGGACGTCGATCATTTCGTTTTCCAGTTGAGAACCGGCCATTTTGTCGAATGTGATTTTGAAGGCATAAGCAAAGGCACAAGGTTTCTCTTTCGGGAAGGATACTTGCAATCCCTTGTCAGTCTGCTTCCAAGTGATCTTTTCGTCGGAACCTAATAAAGAGACTTCCTGAATGTTAGAATCTCCGATTCCCAACTTATCCAATGAATGAATGGTAATACCTTGGTCAGACCAGTTCAAAGCGATGGCATATAAAGTATTTCCTTTTGTCGTGAACCGGATGTCTTGTGCGGTATAAGCCGTAGCCGTATTGTCGGAGAATGAACCGGAAGTCGATTTCGTTTCTCCTTCTCCCGATTTAACCCAGGGACGGGAACCATAGATCGCTTCTCCATTAACTTTCAACCAATCGCCGATAGCTAATAAGACTGCTTTTTGTTCTTCTGTGATGGTTCCGTCGGCACGAGGCCCGATGTTTAATAATAAGTTACCATTCTTGCTTACAATGTCAATCAAGTCGTGTACAATCTGTTCGGGAGTTTTATTCTCTTCTCCTTCGATATAAGCCCACGATTTTTTACCTACCGATGTATCGGTCTGCCACGGATACTTCCGAATCTGTTCCAGTTTGCCGCGTTCTACGTCGCCCACTTGTACGTTGGTCGGATAACCTTCTTTGGTATTCACCACAACTCCTTTTCCCCAATCCAAGGCATTATTGTAATAGTAGGCCATGAATTTATTGAAATAAGGCTGGATAGCTTCGTTACCAACGGTCCAGTCAAACCAGATCAGTTGAGGCTGGTACTTATCAATCAGTTCTCGGGTATGAGCCAACCAATCCATACCAACCTGGTCATTGTATTTATCTCTTTCGGGCAGGCGGAAGCCATAAATGCTCAAAGTAGTATCTTGAACATCCGAAGGGAATAACATTCCACCGTTATAGAACCATGCGTTCTCCAGCCGGTGACTGGATAAACCAAAGACGAGTCCTGCCTTTTCGGTTTCAGCTTTCAACAATCCGATGATATCTTTCTTCGGTCCCATTTTAACAGCGTTCCACGAATTCAGATCACTGTCGTACATGGCAAAACCATCATGGTGTTCGGCCACGGGTACCACATATTTGGCTCCGGCTGCCTTGAATATAGAAACCCATTCATGGGCATCGAACTTCTCGGCTTTGAACTGTGGTATGAAATCCTTGTATCCAAACTCCGTATGCTTCCCGAATGTCTGGAGATGATGTTTATATTCTTCCGAATCTTGTACGTACATGTTGCGTGCGTACCATTCATTTCCGAAGGCGGGTACAGAATATACGCCCCAATGGATGAAGATTCCGAACTTCGCATCCGTAAACCAATCGGGACATTGGTAATTGGCTGCGATATTTTCCCAATTATCTTGGAAGACAGCCGTTCCTTTCGGTGATGTAACCGATAGAATATCCTCGGTCGAAGGTGTGGATGGCTTACATGAAGCGAGCAGTGCGAATGCAGATAAAGCAATTAAACTCTTTTTCATAATGATACTTTTTTAAGACTTTGTGCAAAAGAAGTATTTCTTGTAGAGTAAATGTTTAACAAAATAGGAAATTGATAGAACAATTTCGATATTCCGGATTTTTCCATTCAAAAAAACTTGTCTTTACCTGTCCCGCCGGTTTTTTTCAGAAACTATAAGTACTTAAATATGTTTATTTTCTTTGTATTCTATCGGTGTACATCCGACAAATCGTTTAAACAGGCGATCGAAATAGGAAACATTATTAAAAGCTAGTGCATAAGCAATATCTTTGACAGAACGATGCCCGGCAAATAACATCAACTGGGCTTTTTCTATTTTCTTTTGATTAATGTATTTAATAGGAGTTGTCTTCATCTCCTTTTTGAATAAGCGGATGAAATGATCTTTTGATAAACAACAGACTTTGGCTAAAGCTTCCAGTTCGATTTCTTTATCCAAGTTCTTACGGATGTAACGGATACTTTTCCAGATCCGGTTGTCGGTGATGTCGTGGATGTGGACCGCCTCTTTCAGGAAACGGGATAATAATTGCAGTAAAATCCCTTGTGTTTCGAACGTTTCGGCTGGTTGCAGAAACAGATTCCGGCGGATATTCTGCATCAACGTAGATGAATTGTCGTAGTCGGACGGATCATATTCTTTCAATTGTCTTTCCGGATTGATCTCCATCAGTCTTTCTACCAAATAAGCGTCAAAAGAAGAGGCCGGAATCTCTGTAGGGAAAATATAATCTTCCAAGACACGCCGGACGGTGTGCGGCGGTTCATAAATGTGGATATAATACAAAGAATAATGTCCGTCGCATTCATAACTGTGCAGTGTAAACGGAGGAATCAGATATAAATGCCCGGGCAGTAATACTTGTACTTTATCGGGAAGATGTAATTTAGCCGTTCCTTCTTTTACCAGATAAATACGTGCAAACGGGCTGTTTACATGTTTGTAATTCCAGTCGCCTTGGTGAATGGCATAACCGATATTTAATAAGATAAAGCCAGTGTATTCTTGTTCCATATCTGTTCCCTTTTTTACAAAAATAGGAAGCAGATCGATATTGTGCAATTAAATGTCAGTATATTATTATTTATTACTTCGCTTTTCTGCTTCTTTTGCAAATAAACAATCCCATAAATTACTTATATCATGGAAACAAAAGAAACAGGCTATCAGATACCTTCTTATCCGATGCAGACGAAACGTTATTGCCAGATGCTGGACTTGAAAAATGATCCGCAGTTGATAGCGGAATATAAGAAACGGCATTCTCCGGAATATTATTGGAAAGAAATCGGGGAAGGCATTCGTGCGGTAGGTATTCTGAATATGGAAATTTATTTATTAGACAACCATTTGTTTATGATCGTGGAAACACCTCTTGATTTTGAATGGAAGACAGCATTCCAAAAGCTGGCAACTTTGCCAAGACAGGAGGAATGGGAACGATATATGTCTGTCTTTCAGGATGCAGATGCGGATGCTTCTTCAGATGAGAAATGGCAATTGATGGAACAGATGTTTTCTCTGACGAAAGCAATGGAGTAATGCCTATTGGAGCGGTAGGCTCAAGATATATAAATAACGAACTTAAAGATTTAGGAATTAAAAACTAAAAACTAAAAACTAAAAAATCATATTACTATGGAACACAATGTATGTGGAAAAACAGGTATGAAATTATCCCAGTTAAGTTTTGGTGCTTCTTCTTTAGGAGGCGTATTTCATGATATTCGGGAAACAGAAGCCATTCAAGCAGTCTTTACAGCTATTGAACACGGTATGAACTTTATTGATGTATCTCCTTATTACGGACATTATAAAGCCGAGACAGTTTTGGGGAAAGCTTTGAAGGAAATACCTCGTGCGAAATATTATCTTTCAACGAAAGTAGGTCGGTATGGGAAAGATGGTGTGAATACATGGGATTATTCCGGGAAACGGGCAACCGAGAGCGTTTACGAAAGTATGGAACGGCTGCATATTGATTACATTGATCTGATTAATGTCCATGATATTGAATTTGCCGACTTGCATCAGGTAGTAGAGGAAACCTTACCGGCTCTGGTGGAACTGAAGAAGAAAGGAGTAGTAGGTCATGTCGGAATTACTGATCTGCAATTGGAGAATCTGAAGTGGGTTGTTGAACATGCTCCGGAAGGAACGGTAGAGACTATACTTAATTTCTGTCATTATTGTTTGAATGATGATGCTTTGACTGATTATCTGGATTATTTTGAGAGCAAAGGTGTGGGTATTATCAATGCTTCGCCATTTGGAATGGGATTACTATCTCAGCGAGGTGTTCCGGACTGGCATCCGGCACCCAAGGCGTTGGTAGAAGCTTGCCAGAAGGCGGTTCAACATTGTCAGGCAAGACATTATCCGATTGAGAAGTTGGCAATACAGTATTCGGTTAGTAATCCTCGGATTGCTTCTACCCTATTCAGTTCGGCTAATCCGGAAAATGTGAAGAAGAACATCCGTTATGTGGAAGAGCCGATCGACTGGAATCTGGTACAGGAAGTGAAAGAGATTATTGGAGATCAGCAACGGGTCAGTTGGTTAAATTCATAAACAGAGAAACTTATGGATTATACGATTATAGATGCCCATTCCCATTTGTGGCTGAAACAAGATACGGTAGTAGATGGCTTGCCTATTCGCACATTGACGAATGGCCGTTCTCTGTTTATGGGCGAAGAGCGGCAGATGTTACCTCCTTTTATGATAGATGGCAGAAACAGTGCAGAAGTTTTTCTGTCGAATATGAATTATGCTCAAGTATCGGCGGCTGTTGTTACCCAAGAATTTATTGACGGTTTCCAGAATGCCTATTTAAAGGAAGTGGAACAGCGTTATCCGGATCGCTTCTTCGTTTGCGGCATGTGTGAATTTCGTGAACCTGGTTTTCTGAAACAAGCCGAACAATTGATTGTGGATGGTTTTCGTGCTATCAAGATTCCGGCTCAACGTCTGTTGTTGTCTGATCGCCGTGTGCGTTTGACTGATGATGAAATGATGGCTATGTTCCGACTTATGGAAAAGCATGGTCTCATCCTTTCCATTGATTTGGCTGAAGGAAATACGCAGGTGTCGGAAATGGAAGAAGTGATAGCCGAGTGTCCGTCTTTAAAGATCGCTATCGGTCATTTTGGTATGGTAACACGTCCTGATTGGATGTCACAGGTGAAGTTGGCTCGTCATCCGAATGTTCGTTTGGAGTCTGGAGGTATTACCTGGTTGTTTAATGATGAGTTTTATCCGTTTGCCGGAGCAATCCGGGCGATCCGGGAAGCAGCCGACTGTGTTGGTTTTGAGAAACTGATGTGGGGTTCGGACTATCCACGAACCATTACGGCAATCACTTATCGGATGTCATACGATTTTGTAGTAAAATCCAAAGAATTGTCGGACGAAGAAAAAGCTCTTTTTTTAGGAGAAAATGCCCGTACTTTCTATGATTTCCGGCATTTGATTCAATTACCTTACATTAAAAACATGTCGGAATGAAACGAGAAAAATACACATTGCCTTTGATGCTGATTTTTAGCCTGTTCTTTTTATGGGCAATCAGCAATAATTTATTGCCGACAATGATTCGGCAGTTGATGAAGACTTGTGAACTAACCGCTTTTGAAGCTTCGTTTACAGAGACAGCTTATTGGATGGCCTACTTTATCTTCCCGATACCGATTGCCATGTTTATGAAGCGGTATAGTTATAAGGCGGGAATTCTATTCGGATTGTTACTGGCCGCTTTTGGTAGTTTGTTGTTTTTCCCGGCAGCAATGATTAAGTCGTATTGGGCTTATTTGGGCGTGTTCTTTATCATTGCCACGGGAATCTGTTTCTTGGAAACGGCAGCCAATCCGTATGTAACGGTTTTGGGTGATCCGGAAACTGCTTCCAAACGGTTGAATTTAGCTCAGTCATTTAATGGATTGGGGGCTTTTATTGCCGCGATGTTCTTCAGTAAACTAATTCTAAGCGGACAACATTATACGCGTGAAACCTTACCGGCCGATTATGTGGGTGGTTGGGAAGGATATATTCAGTTTGAGACAGATTCCATGAAGTTGCCGTATTTGCTGTTGGCAGGTATGCTGATTGTAATAGCTGTTGTCTTTTATGCATCGAAGATTCCTCCTATTCCTGAAGAAGAAAATAAAGATCATGCTTCTACGGAGAAATTGATAGATTTCCGGGTATTGAAACGTTCTCATTTGCGTTGGGGTGTGATCAGCCAGTTCTTCTATAATGGTGGACAAACGGCTATCAACAGTTTGTTCCTGGTGTATTGTTGTACATATGCAGGTATCTCGGAAGATATGGCAACCACTTTCTTTGGGATTTATATGCTGGCATTCTTGTTGGGGCGTTGGATAGGAACATTCCTGATGGGATACTTCCGTCCTCAGAATATGTTGTTGGTGTATGCATTGGTAAATATAGTCCTTTGTGGTGTAATTACAGTTTACGGAGGTTTAGTCGGAGTGTATGCGATGATTGCCATATCATTCTTTATGTCGATCATGTATCCAACGCAATTCTCTTTGGCTGTTACGGATTTAGGTAGAGAGACCAAAAGCGGGTCTGCTTTCTTGGTCATGGCGATTGTCGGAAATGCCTGTCTGCCACAGCTGACAGCATTTGTGATGAGCCATTATCCGACGATGTATCAGGTTTCGTATCTGATACCTTTGGTATGCTTTGTATTCTGTGCTTATTATGGATGGAAAGGATACCGAATCATTGATTAAAGATTTTAAATGATATAAAATAATGAAAGCAATTCAAATTACTGCACCTGAGCAGGTACAAATAACAAATCTGGAGATGCCGGTCTTGCAATCTGGCGAAGTATTAGTGCGTATTCGGTATGTCGGTTTTTGTGGATCGGATTTAAATACCTTTTTAGGAAAGAATCCGATGGTAAAATTACCGGTTATTCCGGGGCATGAAGTAGGAGCTGAAATTGTTGCCGTAGCCAATGATGTTCCTTCTCATTTGGAACCGGGTATGGCAGTGACATTAAATCCTTATACCAATTGTGGAAAATGTGCTTCCTGCCGTAATGGACGGGTAAATGCTTGTAAGGATAATGAAACGCTAGGCGTGCAACGAAACGGTTCGATGCGAGAGTTTTTGACTATTCCATGGCAGAAGGTGATTCCTGCGACTGGTCTTTCTGTGAAGGAATGTGCCTTGATAGAACCGTTAAGTGTCGGTTTTCATGCGGTTGATCGTGGTCAAGTAACGGATTTGGATATCGTAATGGTTATCGGTTGCGGAATGATTGGTATCGGAGCCATTATCCGTTCAGTTTTGCGAGGTGCTACAGTGATTGCGGTAGATATGGATGATGAAAAGTTGGCTTTAGTACGTACATTGGGCGTAAAATATACGATCAACTCCAAGACAGAGAATGTGCACGAACGGTTGCAAACCTTTACGCAGGGATTTGGTCCGGATGTGGTGATTGAAGCTGTCGGTAGTCCGGTAACGTATGTAATGGCAGTGGAAGAAGTTGCTTTTACCGGTCGGGTTGTATGTATTGGATATGCCAAGAGCGATGTTACATTCCAGACCAAGCTGTTTGTTCAGAAAGAATTGGATATTCGAGGTTCCCGAAATGCGTTACCTGCTGATTTCAGAGCCGTTATTCATTATTTGCAACAGGGAAAATGTCCGAAAGAAACATTCATTTCTAAAGTGATTCAGCCAGAAGAAACATTGTCTGCTTTGCAGGAATGGTCGGCGAATCCCGGGAAAGTTTTTCGCATCTTAGTTGAGTTTAAATGATTTGGGTATGTTAAGAGCATTAAATAAAGAGACGGCCGTCAAGGTTACGCGTCCTGAACGGATCATTCAGTTTGGAGAAGGAAATTTTCTCCGTGCTTTTGTAGATTGGATAATTTCAAACATGAATGAAAAAGCTGGATTTGACAGCAGTGTAGTCGTCGTTCAGCCGATTGAAAAGGGAATAATAGAGGCATTGAATCGTCAGGACTGTTTATATCATGTCAATCTGCAAGGTTTGGAAGATGGCGAAGTTGTTAATTCTTATCGGTTAATTGATGTGATTAGCCGGGCAATAAGTCCGTATGCTGATTTTGAGGCATTCTTACAGTTGGCGGAACAACCGGAAATGCGTTTCGTGATTTCGAATACGACTGAAGCCGGCATTGCTTTTGATCCGTCTTGTCGATTGGATGATAAACCAGCCTCTTCTTATCCGGGAAAGTTAGTTCAGCTTTTGTATCATCGTTATCAGACCTTCCACGGTGATCGGTCAAAAGGACTGATTATTTTCCCCTGTGAATTGATTTTCCTGAACGGGCATAAGTTGAAAGAAGTAATCAGACAGTATATCGACTTGTGGCAGTTGGGTGATGATTTCCGTAGTTGGTTTGAGGAAGCTTGTGGTGTATATGCAACATTGGTAGATCGAATCGTTCCTGGTTTTCCAAGGAAAGATATCCAACAGATTCAAGAGAAATTACAATATGAAGATAAGATGGTGGTACAAGGAGAGGCTTTCCATTTGTGGGTGATTGAAGCTCCGCAATCGGTGGCTCAGGAATTTCCGGCAGATAAAGCTGGGCTGCATGTTTTGTTTGTGCCATCAGAAGAACCTTATCACGAACGGAAAGTAACGCTATTGAACGGTCCGCATACAGTTCTTTCTCCAGTTGCTTTTTTGTCGGGCGTGAATATTGTTCGGGATGCCTGTCAACATCCGATCATAGGTCAGTATATTCACCGCGTTATGTTTGATGAATTGATGCCAACCCTGAATTTACCGCAGGAGGAATTGGTTCAGTTTGCCAATAGTGTGTTGGAACGTTTCAATAACCCGTTTGTGGATCATCAGGTCACGTCGATCATGCTTAATTCATTTCCGAAGTATGAAACACGCGATTTGCCGGGCTTGAAGACTTATCTTCAGCGGAAAGGTTGTTTGCCGGAAGGTCTGGTGATGGGCTTGGCAGCCATTATTACGTATTATAAAGGCGGAAAACGGGTTGATGGAACAGATATCCTGCCGAATGATGTCCCGGAAATCTTGGCTCTCCTGCAGGAAGCCTGGCAAGAGACGGATTATCGCCGGGTGGCCGAGAAAGTATTGGCCGCAACTTTTATTTGGAAGGAAGATTTGAATCAGATATCCGGACTGACGGAGAAAGTGGCGGGTTATTTGGAAGCAATTGCCCATAAAGGTATGCTGGCGGTTGTAGAAGAGTGGGTTTCTAAAGCGGAATAAGGATGGACCGGTATATTCAAATTCATCCGAATGATAATGTAGCTGTAGCTTTGACTGATCTTCCTGCAGGCGAGGTCCTTCATTTATCTGGTCGGGACGTGACACTTCGGGAAGCTATTCCAGTGGGACATAAAATTGCTTTGGCCGATTTGAATGAACAAGATCAGGTCATCAAGTATGGTTATCCCATTGGACACGTGCTTCGTCGGGTACAGTCGGGAGAATGGATTAATGAGCAGGTACTGAAGACTTCGTTGGAAGGGATTCAATCGTATGTTTATCAACCGGTGAAAACGGAATTGACAATACCGGCTGATGGAAGGACTTTCCTGGGATACCGACGGAAGAATGGCTTATGTGGCATCCGTAATGAGATTTGGATTCTTCCGACTGTTGGTTGTGTCAATGGTGTAGCTAATCGTTTGGCAGAGCGGTTGCAGAAAGAAACTGGAGGAAAAGGCGTGGATGCTATTCGGGCGTTTCCGCATAATTATGGTTGTTCGCAGTTGGGTGATGACCATGAAAATACACGGAAGATTCTTCGGAATATGGTATTGCATCCCAATGCTGGCGGAGTTTTGGTGGTTGGCTTAGGTTGTGAAAACAACCAACCAGCCGCATTCCGGGAGTTTTTAGGGGATTATGATACGGAGCGCGTCCGTTTCCTGGTATGTCAGGAAGTAGCAGATGAGGAAGAAGTCGGTATGCAGCTTCTCCGTGAGATATATGCGTTGGCGGCTGCAGATGTTCGGACAGAACAGCCTTTATCTGCATTACGGGTTGGTTTGAAGTGCGGTGGTTCCGACGGACTGTCTGGTATTACAGCCAATCCTTTGGTCGGACGTTTTTCGGATTATCTGGTAGCACAAGGAGGAACAACCATTCTAACAGAAGTTCCGGAGATGTTCGGTGCAGAAACCATGCTGATGAACCGTTGCACTAGTCAGGATTTATTCGAAAAGACAGTCCGTTTGATCAACGATTTCAAGGATTATTTCATTCGAAATCAACAGCCCGTGTATGAGAATCCTTCACCGGGTAATAAAGCTGGCGGTATTTCTACCTTGGAAGAGAAATCCTTGGGGTGTACGCAGAAATCAGGGCAGTCGGCCGTCTGTGGTGTTCTGGCGTATGGAGAACAGGTAGAAACTCACGGATTAAATCTGTTGAGTGCACCGGGAAATGATTTGGTGGCCAGTACAGCCTTGGCGGCGGCAGGTTGCCAATTGGTTTTGTTTACTACGGGAAGAGGAACACCTTTCGGAACCTTCGTCCCGACACTAAAGGTTTCTACCAACAGTCGTTTGGCACAACAGAAGTCTGGTTGGATAGACTTCAATGCCGGGACATTAGTAGAAGGAGAAAAAATGGAAGATGCATTGGCGCGTTTCATCTGCCGCATTCAGGACGTGGCTTCCGGGGCGGTTACACGGAATGAGACGAACGGCTATTCGGATATAGCCATCTTCAAGACTGGCGTGACCTTATAAAGGTTCTTTCAGGAAAGATTACATCCTAATTGGGTGGCGCGGGATATATTTTGCAAGAATATATCCCGCTTTTGTATTTTAGGGATATATTCTGTCACGCTATATCCTTCCAATCAATCTAAGGGATATGTGCTGTGCCGTTATATCCCGCTTTTGTATTTTAGGGATATATTCTGTCGCGCTATATCCTTCCGATCAATCTGAGGGATATGCGCTGTGCCGCTATATCCCGCTTTCGTTGTTTGGGGATATATGCTGGCGGATGAAGGGTTCCGTATGCCCAGTTTTACTTCTTTCTGAGGAATGCTTGTCTTTCCTCCTCTGGATAATGCTCAATGGCATAACGAAGAGCTGTGCGGGGTAAACGGGTGGCATACTCATCGAGGAAGTCGGTAAGGACATTCCGGTCGCGTTTGCCGATTTCACGGAGCATCCAGCCAACAGCCTTGTGCATGAGGTCGTGTTTATGATTCATCAGTTGCTTGGAAAGGGCAAGGGTGTCAGCAAACTGATCATGACGGATTAGGGTTATGGTAGAGACAATCGCAATGCGTTGTTCCCACAGATTGTCACTTTCTGCCAAACGATACAGCAGACTATGGTCTGTCTGATGCAGAAGATAACCGCCGACAAGAGTCGGACAACTTAAATCCACCAGATCCCAATTGTTACAACGACGGGTGTTCTTCAAATAAAACTGGTAGATGATGGTACGTTCCTCATCGGTTGTCTTTCTCTTCTTGAAGCGTTCTACAAGGATGAGAAGCGCACAAAGCCGTGCTTCATGCCATGGAGAATGAAGCAGAATTTGTAATTCTTCCAGAGGCGTTTCCAGGTTTGCCTTGGCAATGTTGCGCGTCAGCGGAACAGGAATACCTAAGAAGCTGTCGCCTTCGCCATATTCTCCGGGACCGGTCTTGAAAAAGCGACTTAAATGTGCTGCTTTCTCGGTTGATGCGACCGATCGGAGTTCGTCTAAGATAAAAGATGCCGTTTGCATGAAAATGTGATATTTGGATTTTAGTTATCGAGAAAGTAATTTACAAACGTACAAAAAATCCTCGCTATCTGAAATAGCCGGATATACAAAGAAAAGCTTGGGAATGGAAAATGGAAAGATATTCTTATATTTGCTTCCTAAAAAACAGAGCACATGGTACTGAATTATATTTGGATTGCTTTCTTTCTGATTGCTTTTGTCGTAGCTGCCTGCAAATTGATTTTCTTGGGCGATACGAATGTCTTTACAGAGATTATCAATGCTTCGTTTGCCTCAGCAAAAACAGGCTTTGAGATCTCATTGGGACTGACCGGTATATTATCTCTTTGGTTAGGTATTATGAAGATTGGAGAGAAAGGTGGCGTGATTCAGGCATTTGCCCGGATGGCTTCGCCGGTATTCAGTAAACTTTTCCCGGATATACCGAAAGATCATCCGGTGACCGGCTCTATTTTCATGAACTTGTCGGCAAATCTTTTGGGATTGGATAACGCGGCCACGCCGATGGGACTGAAAGCGATGACACAGTTGCAGGAATTCAACCGGGAGAAAGATACCGCTAGTAATCCGATGATTATGTTCCTTTGCATCAACGCCTCCGGACTGACGCTTATTCCCATTACGATCATGATGTATCGGGCGCAATTGGGAGCAGCCAATCCTTCGGATGTCTTCTTGCCTATTATGTTGGCCACATTTATTTCTACCTTGGTGGCTATTCTGGCGGTCTGCTTTAAGCAGAAGATCAATATTCTGCAACGGAACTTATTGCTTTTCTTTGGAGGTATGGCAGCTTTGATTGGTGGCTTGATCTGGTTGTTCCATTCCATGACACAAGAACAGGTTTCCCTCTACTCTACCCTTTTTGCCAATACTTTGCTGTTTACCATTATCTGTGGATTTATCCTGAGTGGTGTCCGTAAAAAGCTGAATGTCTATGATGCATTTATTGAAGGAGCGAAAGAAGGATTCCAGACAGCCATTACGATCATACCTTATCTGGTTGCCATTCTGGTTGGAATCGGGATTTTCCGGGCTTCAGGAGCGATGGATTTCCTGATCGAAGGCGTTCGGCTCTGTGTTGGTTCTCTCGGTTTGAATACCGATTTTGTTGAGGCTCTTCCTACTATTCTGATGAAACCATTAAGCGGAAGTGGCGCGCGCGGTATGATGCTCGATGCGATGAATACGTATGGTGCGGACTCATTTGTGGGTCGTTTGTCTTCTATTGTGCAAGGTTCGTGTGATACGACATTCTACGTTGTTGCGCTTTATTATGGCAGTGTAGGTATTAAGAATACCCGATATACGGTTCCCTGTGCTTTACTGGCAGATTTGGCCGGAGCGATTGCGGCTATTGCCATGGCTTATTTATTCTTTGGATAAGGTAGAAAACAGAGAGAAAATACTACCTTTGTAAAACAACAATCCTCAAATCAGAGAAGCTATGAACAGAAAGTATCCGATAGGCATTCAGAGTTTTGAGAATATCCGCAAGGAAGGATATTTGTATGTGGACAAGACCGCATTGATTTATCAGCTGGTTCAGACGGGAAAGTATTACTTTCTGAGCCGCCCCCGCCGTTTTGGAAAGAGTCTGTTGCTTTCAACCTTGCAGGCTTACTATGAAGGGAAGAAAGAATTATTCGATGGTTTGGCAATGGCTTCCTTGGAAAAGGATTGGAAAACTTATCCGGTATTGCTTTTGGATTTGAATGCCCAGCGTTATGATTCGGTCGATAGTTTGACTTCTATTCTGAATGATACCTTATGTGAATGGGAACGTCTCTACGGAACACAGGAAAGTGAAACAACGTTATCTCTTCGCTTTAAGGGTGTTATCCAACGGGCAGCTGAGAAAACAGGCCGAAATGTGGTGGTCTTGATTGACGAATACGATAAACCGATGCTACAAGCAATCCATAATAAAGAGCTTCAATCCAGTTATCGGAATATTCTGAAGGCTTTTTATGGAGTACTGAAAAGCAAGGATGCTTATCTGCAGTTCGCGTTGTTGACCGGCGTAACGAAGTTCAGTAAAGTAAGCGTATTCAGTGACTTGAATAATTTGATGGATATATCCATGGATAATCGTTATGCCGCTATTTGTGGTATCACAGAGCAGGAACTTGTGACGGATTTGGGAGAATATATACGCGATTTATCCGGAACCTTGCAGATGAGTTATGAAGATTTACTGCGGGAATTACAAGAACGTTATGATGGCTATCATTTTGTAGAAGATTCAGAAGGCTTGTATAATCCGTTTAGTTTGTTGAATACTTTCGCCCGAAAGAAATTGGGTAATTACTGGTTCGAGACGGGAACACCAACATATCTGGTAGAATTATTGAAAGAGAATCATTATCCGTTGGAACATCTGACGTATGAGCAGGCAACGGCTGATACGCTGACCGGTATTGATACGGTGGATTCATCTCCGATTCCGGTACTTTATCAGAGTGGCTACTTGACGATCAAGGATTATGATCCGGAATTTGAGACTTATACATTAGGTTTCCCGAATAAGGAAGTGGAAGAAGGCTTTACCCGCTTCTTGTTGCCTTATTATGCGCATATCCGTTCAGGAAGTTCGGCTTTCCATATTGTGAACTTTGTCAAGGAAGTGCGTTCAGGGAATATAGACGGATTTATGAAACGTCTTCAGAGTTTCTTCTCGGATACACCTTACGAGCTGGTACGTGACTTGGAATTGCATTACCAGAATGTTCTGTTCATCATCTTCCGTTTGGTTGGATTTTATACCCAGGCCGAATACCATACATCGGAAGGTCGTGTGGATTTGGTTATCCGCACGGACCAGTTCATCTATGTGATGGAATTTAAGTTAGACGGCACAGCGGAGGAAGCCTTGCAGCAGATAGAAGAAAAGCAGTATGCTTTGCCTTTCGTATCCGATTCGCGCCGCTTGTTCAAGGTAGGTGTGAACTTCAGCAACGCGACTCGGAATATCGAGAAATGGCTGGTGAGATAACCGGCTCTTGTCTGTTATCGGTTACTTCTTTTCGTGTTCCCGGATGAATTGCAAGAGTAATGGGAAGGAAGGTGCTGCCATGTTCCCATGATCATACCCGTCCAATTCATACAGTGTTACATCTGGATGTCCTAATAACTTGAATAAACGGTGGAAGAATGCCTGCTCTTCATATCTTCCGTACAATTCCTTTTCCCTGTCTGCTGAGATAATCAGGATTGGCGGACTGTCTTTCCGTACATAGTAAAGCGGAGCTATCGAATCGATCAAAGGTTGTAATGGTGGCATTCCCATGCGACGCCGGGCTTCAAAGTGCGTAATGACTTGTCCGCTGAAGGGAATCAGTCCGGCGATTTGATCAGCGTCTTTTCCGTATTTCTTTAATAAGCTTTTATTCAATCCTACTAAATCTATCAGATAACCTCCGGCAGAATGACCGGATAAATAAATCTTTTGGGTACTTCCTCCGTATTGGCTAATGTGATCGAATGTCCAGCTGACGGCTAGTGTCGCGTCATCAATGATCTCCGGGATAGTTACTTTCGGCGACAAGCGGTATTCGACACCTACAACGATCAGACCTTCTTTTAATAACGCCTCTGGTATTTCCCGTTTTCCTCCGGTCAGACCACCTCCGTGAAACCAGACAACCACGGGTGCATCCTTAGCATCTGACGGATAAGCAATATCCAGCCGGCACATCGAATCAGCATATGCGTCATTTGTCTGTCGGTAGGCAATGTTTCGTTCGTAACGATAATCGGCAGCGATTGCTTGCCAGGCACAAAGGCAGCTTAGAATAATAAACACAACAATTCTTTTCATGATATTTTAAATTTCTGTTTCCTGCAAAGGTAGAGATATTTACTTACTTTCGTACCTTTGCAGACAATAAAATCAAGAGATATGGCAATAGCTTTTTATGCGGAAGATATTGAACTTCCGGCAATCAATAAACAGGCAGTGAGCGGTTGGGTGAGAGCTGTGGCTGCGACGTATGGCAAGAAAACGGGCGACATCAGTTATATTTTCTGTTCGGATGAAAAGATTCTGGAAGTCAATCGCCAGTATTTGCAACACGATTATTATACGGATATCATCACGTTCGATTATACGGAGGGAAACAAGATTTCCGGCGATTTATTCATCAGTCTGGATACGGTTAAGACGAATGCCGAGGCTTTTCATACTTCGTATAACGAGGAATTGCACCGGACTATTATTCATGGCATTCTGCATCTTTGCGGCATCAACGATAAAGGTCCGGGCGAACGGGAAATCATGGAGGCGAATGAGAATAAAGCCCTGGCGATTTTACCGGAAGCATGTAAAGAGGCCTGATCAGGCGCAAAAGGAAATAAATGTTCACTTCCCGACAGAAACTTCCCTTTCTGCCGGGATTTTTTGTCTTTTCTCTCGATATAAATTTTGTTCGCCGTGGGCGTTTTTATATTCGCCCTCGGTGAATATATATTCGTCGTCGGCGATTATATGTTCGCCCAGGGCGAACAAAGAAAATGTACCTGGAAAAACAAGTTTATCTCGTTTGAACAGGAAGTTTATCAGATTAGCTGTACCCGTTTAAGGGAAGATGATTCGGAAACAGCTGCCCTGACCATTCTCGGAAGTTGCCGAGATACTGCCTCCATGCAGGGTAATGATTTGTTTACAGAGGCTGAGACCGATGCCTGAGCCGCTTGGTTTGGTGGTGAAGAACGGGATGAAAATCCGTTCCAGTACGTCGGGAAGAATGCCTTCTCCGTTGTCTTGGATGATGAAGATCCGTTCTTTTCCGTTCGATTCAGCCAGGACTTGGATAGAGGGTTCGCTCACAGTGGCACAAGCCTCGCGGGCGTTCTTCAGTAAGTTCAGGAAGACTTGCTCCATTTGTGCCCGGTCGGCTTCCCATTCCAGTGATTCGTCGGTCAATTGGAAGTGGATATATGGTTCCGGATTCAGGCGTTTCAGGTCGGCAAAGAACTCTTTGACGGAAATACGGACTTTAACCGGCGGAGCGATGCGGGTGAGTTTTCGGTAATTCTCAACAAACTCCAGCAGACCTTTGCTGCGACGGCGGATGATGTTCAAGCCTTGTTGCAGATGCTGGCGATTCCGGATTTCTTCGGGATACTCTTTACATCGTTCGCTTAAGGTCTCGGCCAACGAGATAATGGGTGTAATGGAATTCATGATTTCATGTGTAAGAACGCGGATCAGCTTTTGCCAGGCTTCCATCTCGTTTCGTTCCAAAGTCGCATGGATGTTCTTTAAACTGACAATCCATCGTTCGCATCCTTGCAGATAAATACGGGTCACGTCGATGGATAAATCCAAAGGCAGGTTTTGTCGGGTGTAACGGACTACCGGCAATTGTTTTCGGATCGCCGTCAAAATCTCATCAGGTAGGAATGGCGAGGACGCCAACAACGTGTCAGCAGCCCGGTTGGTCCAGTCTATCTTCCCTTGCTTATCGGCAACGAGGACGGCGGTGTCGACTTTGTTCAACAAGCTTTCGTAATATTGTCTCTTGACTTCTTCGTTCAGTAATTGCTGGCGCAGCGAACGAAGGGCTGCCGACAAATCGGTAGCCAGTTCCTGCATGGCTTTGTCTTTAAACGGGGCGTGAACCATTTGGGTTAAGTCGTGTTGCAACAGACAATCGACCAGATAACGCCAAGACTTCACCTGCCGCATCTGCAGGATATAAAGCCGGATGCTGATACTCACGATAGCTAATACGCTGAATACGCTACAAAAGAACCATTCCTGCAGCAGACTGTAGGCAAGGAACAGAGCCGAAAGGAAAATTCCGGCGATGTGGAGCGCGATTGTCAGTGTATAGGTTTTCATAAGCCTAACTTTTCGATTTTACGGTAAAGGGAGAAACGGGTGATTCCCAATAACTCGGCGGCATAGGTCATATTACCATTGCTTTGTCGCAAGGCACGTTCGATGGTCTTTCGCTCTACCTGTTCCAGATTCAGTTCGTTGTCTTCGGGCTGTTTCCGCTCGTGTGTGGCCGGATACAACGGAAAATCGTTCGGACGCAACAGGCTGCTTTCATTGAGGATCACGGCACGTTCCAATACGTGCTGTAACTCGCGTACGTTGCCCGGCCATTTGTATTTCATCAACTTGGCACTGGCATCCCGGCTGAAGCCTTTGATCTCTTTTTTGTATTTCCGGTTATAATGTTTCAGGAAATGCTCGGCCAACAACAGAATATCTTCACCCCGTTCGCGCAGCGGCGGAATGATCAGTTCGATGGTATTGATACGATAGAGCAAGTCCTGACGGAAATTCCCTTCGGCTACCAGCTGATGCAGGTTGGCATTGGTGGCACAAATCAGACGGACATCGATCGGAATCGGTTCGACAGCTCCTAAACGTGTGATGTAACGCTTCTCAATTGCCGTCAGTAGTTTGGCTTGCATCGGCAGAGACAGATTTCCGATTTCATCGAGAAACAACGTACCGCCGGAGGCCGTTTCCATCCGTCCGGGTTTCGACTTGCGGGCATCAGTAAATGCTCCTTTCTCGTATCCGAACAGTTCACTCTCGAAGAGTTGTTCCGGAATGCTGCCCAGATCGATGGTGATGAAGGCATCGTCGCGCCGGGGAGAATAATATTTCAGTAACCGGGCCACCAGGTCTTTTCCGGTTCCGTTCTCGCCCGAGATGAGGATATTCGCATCCGTTTCAGAAAGGCGGGTAATTGTTTCTTTCACTTTCTGCATGGCCGGCGATTCACCGATCAGTTCCGGTAGATCAGGCTCTCCTTTCAAGGCATTCATTTGTGCCTGGAGACGATCCACTTCTTTACGGGAATGGCTCAGCTTGATAGCCGAAGAAAGTGTCGCCAATAACTTCTCCGTTTCCCAGGGCTTGGATACAAAGTCGGTCGCTCCGGCTTTAATCGCCCTGACAGCCTTTTCCGTATCCGAATAAGCCGTCATGAAAATGACAACCGCCTGCGGATCGATGTTCAGGATTTGTTCGAGACACTCAAAACCTTCCTGTCCGCTTACGGCATCACGTCTGAAGTTCATATCCAGCAAAACCACATCCGGCTGGAATGTTCGCATAAAGTGTTCGATACGCGCAGGCTGTGTGGTTACTTTGATCTTCTGCATATACGGTTCGAGCAGCATATTCAAAGCAAACAGAACATCTTCGTTATCGTCGATAATCAATATTTTCCCTTTTTCTTCCATACAGGCAAAGATACAAGGAATACAAATACCTTGTGCGTGCGTTCCCGCACGTTTTTTGTGCAGAATCGCACGGGATGAAAAAGGATTATATAGGTCTAATCCTTGGAATTTTACCGAATTTTGTGGGTGTAACCGCAAAATTCAGGTAAAATTTGTGGTTAGAAACGCTTTTTCTTCTATTTTTGTGGAAAAACGATACGATGATAAAGCGGATTATTGAAGATAAGATTCTGGCAGATTTCAGGCGGAAGAAAGTTATTGTTCTGCTGGGAGCCAGACAGGTAGGCAAGACAACATTATTGTCGGCCATAGAAGGAGGATTCAGGAAAATCCTGTCTTTGAATTGTGATAACGTGGATGATGTACTGGAACTGGAAGGGAAAACATCTACGGAGTTAAATCATTTGTTATCACCCTACGATTTAGTCCTGATAGATGAAGCGCAACGTGTCAGGAATATTGGATTGGTTTTGAAGATTATTGGAGACTTAAAACTGGATACGCAGGTGATAGTTACCGGTTCTTCCTCGTTGGATATGGCAAATGAAATCAATGAACCGGCAACTGGGCGTTTGTTGGAACATAATCTGTATCCGTTTTCTTTATCGGAATTGGCAGATGCTACATCAGAAAGAGAGGAAAGACGATTGTTGGAGAACCGGATGATTTACGGATTATATCCGGAAGTAGTCAATGAGCCGGCAGATGCTAAGCGGACTTTGATGTCGCTAACCAATAATTATCTCTATAAAGATTTATTTACGTATAAAGGAATCAAGAAACCAGATTTAATTCAGAAACTGGTACGGGCTTTGGCTTTGCAATTAGGAAGTGAAGTCTCCTATAATGAATTAAGTAATTTATTGGGAGTGGATAGAAGTACGGTTGAATCTTATATAAACTTATTGGAGAAATGCTTTGTCGTGTTTCGTCTGGATTCATTCAGCCGGAATATTCGGAATGAGATAAAGAAAGGGAAAAAAGTCTATTTCTATGATAATGGCATACGCAATGCGGTAATCTCAAATTTCGCTCCTTTGGAATTGCGTACGGATGTCGGAGCATTATGGGAAAACCTGATGGTAAGTGAACGAGTGAAACGAAATGCTTATACATCAAGTTTTGCCAATTTATATTTCTGGAGAACACATGAACAGCAGGAAATAGATTTGATTGAAGAAGAAGATGGTATTTTACGGGCGTATGAGTTCAAATGGAACACAAAAGCCAAGGCGAAAATGCCCAAATCATTTGCTGAGAATTATCAGAATTCTATTTATGAAGTAATCACTCCAGATCATTTCTGGTCCTTTCTTCGATAATTTCTATACTATCCATAGGCCTTCTCCGTGCGTTCCCGCACGTTTTTTGTGCAGAATCGCACGGAGTTAATTCTCTCCTTTTTCTATATATCGCTATCATATAATAGGTTATGGATATGGCACGATATTTGAATCTATGTTTGTGATAAATCGTGTCTATATGAAACTCTATCGGACTATACTTTTATTAGGCGGAAGCCTGTGGCTGACTTTGACGAGTATTGCTCAAGCCCAACATCAATTGACATTGAAGCAGTCGATTGAATTGGCACAAGCCTATTCTCCGGAAGCGCAGGCGGCTGCACATACGTATCGGGCTGCTTATTGGAGTTACCGCTACTTTCGGGCCAATTATCTGCCGGGAGTCAGCTTGACTTCTTCGCCTTATCTGAACCGGCAGATTAATAAGGTAACACAACCCGACGGAACCGAACAGTTTATCCGGCAGAATCAATTGAGTACGGACCTGGCTCTCTCGATCAGTCAGAATATTTGGTTTACGGGTGGTAGCTTGTTTATACAGACAGCTACGCAGCGGATGGATGAACTGACGACAAAAACGAAGGCCTATAATACGCAACCGATTACCATTGGTTACCGTCAGTCGCTTTTCGGTTATAATTCGTTGAAGTGGGACCGGCGTATTGAGCCGGTACGATTTCGGGAAGCCAAGAAAAGCTATGCGGAAACTTTGGAGCTGATTGCCTCTAAAACGTGTGATTTGTTTTTCAGTCTGGCAACGGCGCAGGCAAACCTGCAAATAGCCAAGTCTAATTATGCTTCGGCAGATACATTATACCGGTATGCAAAAGGTCGGTATGAGATCGGAAGCATATCGGAGAATGAGATGTTACAGCTGGAAGTAAACCGGCTGAATGAAGAAACGAATGTGATGAAGGCTCAGATAGAAGTCGAAGAAGCCGCCTTGACATTCCGTTCTTTTTTAGGTTTGCGGGAGGATGAGAATCTGGAAGTCCTTCCAAATGTCGAAGATATTGTTGCGTTTGAAGTACCATTAGACCGGGCTTTGGAACTGGCGTATGCGTATAGTCCGGAAATGGAAACTTATGAACGGATGCGACTGGAAAGTAAAAGCAATCTGGCAGCAGCCCGGGCTGAACGCGGACTAAAAGCCGATTTGTATCTGCAGTTTGGTCTTTCGCAGACCGGAGAAGAATTAAGGGCTTCCTATCGGAATCCGTTGAATCAACAGTATGTGAGTCTTTCATTAGCCATTCCGATTCTGGATTGGGGACGCGGGAAAGGAAAAGTCCGCGTAGCAAAGTCTCAAATGGAGTTGGTTGATACGCAAGTGGGCCAAGCCATGACCGACTTCGAACTGAATGTCCGGAAGATGGTGCGACAGTTTAACTTGCAGGCGAAGCAAGTACAGGTAGCCCAGAAGACGGATGAAACGGCCCGTAAACGTTATGAAGTAGCCATGAAGTTATACCTGATGGGAAAGTCGTCTATCCTGGATTTGAATGCCGCTACGACCGAAAAGGATGCTGCACAGCGTAATTATCTGTCGGCGATGAAAACCTATTGGACATTGTATTATGGGTTGCGTAGTATGACGCAATATGATTTCCAACAGAATTGCCCGTTAAGTGAAAATTTACCCGAAATATAAACGAAACTCTTATGGATATAAAACTAGAAAAGAAACCTTGGTACATACGTTACCGTTATTACTTGGCCGGAGCTTTCCTGGTATGCTGTGGCCTGATTTATGTGATTGTATTGGCTTCTGGTCCGAGACGGTTGCGGATTAACGCGGAACATATTCAGATAGAAGAAGTAAAACAAGCCGACTTTATGGAATATGTAGATGTAGAAGGCATTGTCCATCCGATTCTGACGATTATTGTCAATACGCGGGAAGCCGGAAATGTGGATCAGATCATCGGGGAAGAAGGTAGTTTGCTGAAGAAAGGCGATACGATTCTGACGCTGACGAATCCGAATTTGATGCGCGAGATAGAAGACCAGCAGGATGAATGGGAGAAACAACGGATTTCGTATCAAGAGAAAGCCCTGGAGATGGAACAGAAGAGTCTGACTTTAAAGCAACAGACGTTGGAAGCCGAGTATGAATTGAACAAGATCCGGAAGAGTTTCTCGCTCGAAAAGGAAGAGTATGCGATGGGAATTCGCAGTAAAGCCCAGCTGGAAGTATCGGAAGACGAATATCGGTATAAGACGGAATCAACCCGCCTGAAGTTGAAAAGTCTCCAGAGTGATTCTTCCATGACGGTTATCCGGAAAGAGCTATTGCAAAACGATCGTGATCGGGAAGAAAAGAAGTTGATACGAAGTCGGCAACGGATTGAGGATTTGGTGGTCCGCTCTCCGATAGACGGGCAACTGAGTTTCGTGAAAGTAACGCCCGGACAACAGGTGGCTGCCGGAGAGAATATCGCGGAAGTCAAGGTAATGGATCAGTTTAAGATTCATACTTCCCTCAGTGAATATTATATTGATCGGGTAACGACCGGTTTGCCGGCTGCCATTACTTATCAGGGAAAACGTTATCCGTTGAAGATCAGTAAGGTGATTCCGGAAGTGAAAGATCGTCTCTTTGAAGTGGATTTGGTCTTTACCGGAGAAATGCCGGAGAATGTCCGACTGGGAAAAAGTTTCCGGGTACAAATCGAATTAGGACAACCCGAGCAGGCGTTAGTCGTTCCACGTGGAAACTTTTATCAGCAAACCGGTGGGCAGTGGATTTATAAAGTCAATGCCGACAAGACGCGGGCTGTAAAAGTCCCGGTAACTATTGGTCGGCAGAATCCTCGTCAATATGAGATCACAGAAGGATTACAACCTGGCGACTTGGTCATTGTTTCCGGATACGATACCTTTGGTGAAGCAGAAGAGCTGGTATTTTAGAAGTCTATGTTATTGATGATAGAAATAAGAGATATATGATACAACATTACCTGAAAGTAGCAATCCGGAATCTGCTGAAGTATAAAGTGCAGACGGGAATTAGTATGCTGGGCTTGGCGGCAGGCTTTGTCTGCTTCGTCTTGTCTGCCTTTTGGATTCATTATGAGATGACTTACGATCAGTTCCGGAAAGATGCCGAACGACTTTATTTGGTACGGGTGAATGATGGTTTCGCCGAAGGACGGATTACGTGGCGTGTGCCAGTTCCATTAGGGGCGTATCTACAAGAGCATTTTCCGGAGATAGAATCGTTTGCTCATTTCTCTTCTTATGAATATCGGCTGAAGGTAGAAGGGAGGTACGAAAAAGCCTTCTTCTCGTCGGCCGACAGTGCTTGGGTGCAGATGATGGATGTCCAATTAGTAGACGGGAACCGGAACTTTATGCAACAACATTCTACAGAAGTGGCAATTACGGAAGAAACCGCCCGGGCGTGGTTTGGCCATGAGAATCCGTTAGGAAAGGAATTGGAAATACGGACTGGCGATAAAAGAACGATTGGTGCAGTTGTTCGGGTGAATAACCGGCATACCAATTTCCCGATTGCCTTGATGGGTGATCCGCGGAAAGATCGGACATGGTGGAATCAGACTTGGAGGATGTTGGTAAAGGTGAAAGAAGGAACGGATATTCCGGTATTGGAAGCTAAAATAAGCGAGAATCTGCCGTATGAACTGATACATCCAAACGAAGTACGGAATACCGGTATTGAACGTTTATATCTTACGCCTTTAACGGAATTGCGCTATGCGAAAGACTTCCGTAATCAAAGTGAAGGTAGTATTACCTTCCGGTACATCGTTTATTTCTCTGTAACCGGTTTGTTGGTGATTCTCTGTGCGCTGATGAATTATTTGACCTTGTTTATTAACCGGATGCAAGTCAGGAAACGGGAAATGACGCTTCGTTTCGTACATGGTGCGTCGATACAGTCGTTAGTCCGTTTATTGGGTTTGGAGTTCTTACTTCTGTTGATGGGCTCGTTCCTGATCGGGATGTTAGGTATGGAAATCCTTTTCCCGGCCTTCCTGGAGTTGACGGGAACGGATGCCGGTCGGACTTCCTTGTATGGAGAAGCTTTGCTCTTCCTGATACTTATTTCTGTTTTGTTGCTGGGTGTGGCAATCAGTGTGATTTATGGTATCCAACGTAGGCAGTTGCAGGGATCAGGAAATGGAGAGAGTGAACGTCGTTTCCGTACGTGGATTCGGAAAGGCAGTATTGTCTTCCAGCTTTTTATCTGTATGCTTTTTATGACGGGCACACAATGGATGAACCGTCAGTTGGATTATTTACGCCAGCATGATTTAGGAATGGAGTTACACAACCGGGGTTATTTTGCCCTCGACAGAACAGAAAATACTTCACCTTTCGTAGAGAAATTGAAACAATTACCGATGATTACCGAAGTCCTTCCGGCTGATTATCGTCCGTTAGTGTCGGATATAGGGACAACCGTTGGGCAGATTTATCAATGGGAAGGATTGGAACAGAAGCTGGATGTACCGATGCCGATCAACTTGTTTGTAGGAGATGAAACATTGGCCCGCTTTTATGGGCTTACGCTTTTGGCAGGTGAATGGCTGAACGAATTTTCCGGCTATGGAGTGATAGTGATCAATGAATCGTTGGCTCGGCGCATGGGATATACGCCGGAAGAAGCGATCGGAAAACATTTGATCACCATATTGCAGACTCCCAATCAAGTGATCAAAGGTGTGGTGAAAGATTTCCAATATACGTCTCCGACCGAGCAAGTTCCGAATACAGGTTTTATTATTGGGGATGAAATGGGATTGATGCTCTGGAAAAATGGTATCCTTTTCCGTTTCAAGGAAGGAACATGGGACGCTTGCCGCACAGCTATTGAACAGCTTTGCCGGAAAGAAGCTTCGGATAAAGAAATTACGCTTGTCAACGAAGAAGAATCCTATAATAAATACCTGCAATCCGAAGCCATGCTGGCCCGTTTGCTGGCATTCGCCTCGTTGATTTGTATGTTGGTAGCTATCTTTGGCATCTATTCATTGGTGACGCTTACTTGCGAACAACGTCGTAAGGAAATAGCTATTCGGAAAGTCAATGGTGCTACGGTACGGAATATCCTTTCACTGTTCTATCGGGAATATATTGTGTTGTTACTGTTAGCGGCATTACCGGCATTTCCGTTAGCATATATCTTGGTTAAACATTGGATAGAAACCTACACGCGTCAGATGTCGATTCCGATTGCTCCGGCATTGGGCGTTTTTCTTGTCTTGTTATTGGTTGTCGGATTAAGTATTAGTTGGCGTGTCTGGCGTGCCGCGCATGAGAATCCGGCAGAAGTCATCAAGCGGGAATAAATAGGAAGACAAACAGGTAAGGCAATAAAGTCTGATAGCCTTGTTAAGTACGAATATAGAAACAGATAAACTGAAAAGATATGATACTACATTACCTGAAAGTGGCTGTGCGTAGCCTGATGAAGTACAAGATGCAGACGGCAATAAGTGTTGTCGGCTTGGCTGTTGGTTTTGTATGCTTGGCCTTTTCCATGATTTGGATTCGGTACGAGTTGACATATGATGATTTCCATCGGGGAGCGGAACGAATGTATGTCTTATGTGCGAAAAGCGGATTGGAACTGGACGGTATTACGACCTCCATGACTTTTCCCTTGGCTAAAGATCTCAAACGGATCTTTCCAGAGGTAGAAGAGGCCGCCGCTTTCTCGCATTGGAAAGTGCCTGTGGGGAAAGACCGGGAAGAACGGATCGAGTTGTGGAAAGTAGAGACCGACTCGGCTTTCTTCCGGCTGTTTGATGTCCGCTTGCTGGAAGGTAGCTGGAGTTTCCTACATAATACCGAAAAAGAGGTTGCGCTGACGGAAGAAGGTGCCCGCCGTATTTTCAGGACTACCGAAGGTGTATTGGGCAAGGAATTATATGTCTATGGAGAGCCTCATAAAGTGACGGCCTTGGTTTCTTCGTGGAGCAAACATTCGAACTTTTATTATGACGTGATGTTGGGCCAGGATGAGGAAACAAAGGCGAATTGGCAATGGTTGGGACAAGAGGTTTGTTTCCGTCTGCATGAGGGAACAGATGAGCAGGCGTTTGCCGATAAGCTGGGGCGGCAGGTCAAGTGGGGAACCGGCGCGACGGAGTATTTCAGGGATTTGATGATGGAACAACTGACACGTTGCCGTTATACGCTTTATCAGGACACTACACAGGTGGCCTTGCAGTATATCCGCCTGTTTTCTGTCGTAAGCGTGCTGATTATTGGTGTGGCGCTGATTAACTTCTTCTCGATGATGGTGATGCGCATCCGTATCCGCCGTCGGGAGATCGGGCTGCGCGTAGTGTGCGGTTCGACGATGGGCGGACTGTTCCGCTTGTTCGCTTCGGAGTTGTTCTTGCTTTTCTTCAGTAGTGGCTTGTTGGGGATGGCTCTTTTGGAGGCGACGAGAGATAAGTTCTGCGAACTTTCTTCGGTAGAGGGCGGATTATATCTTCCCTCGCTGGGTTATTTCTTCCTTGTCTTTGCGGTGGCGATGGCCGTATCGGCTTTGTTGATTCGTTATTATAGCCGCAAATCTATTGCCGAGGGCTTGAGCCACACGGCGAAAAATGTCCGCGGACAACTATTTTTCCAGCAAGGTTGCATTGTGTTGCAGTTGACCGTCAGCTTGGGCATCCTTTTCGGCTTGTCTGTCTTGTTTAAGCAACTGAATTATTTATCGAATACCGACGATTTGGGTTTCGAACGCGATGGCCGGGCTACTTTCGGTTTTTATCCTAGGGAAGAGGGTGTTTTTGACCAAATCAAACAACTTCCCTACGTGCAGGAGGTAAAGGAGATTTATTCATTATTGCCACGCCGCGGAGGGGCTAGTTCGCATATTAATACGTGGGATGGAAATCCGGACGGCGAGGACGCTTTCGATATACAGACTATATCCGAAGGACAGGAGTTTATGGATTTCTATGGGATTCGCCTGCTACAAGGCACGCCGCTTTCGGAACAAACAACGGAGAAAAACCCGGTGTTGATCAACGAGACGGCCGCGAAGCGCTTTGGTTGGGACGATCCGCTGGGCAAACACTTTGGTTATGTCAACCCGCAGGGCGAACGGTTCCGTGAATATACGGTGGTGGGCGTGTTCAAGGATTATCACGTCTCGGCCCCTACCGATCCGGTGCAGCCGGTCATGCTGATCGGGAATAATGCGCAAGGGCTTCGCTACAGTGGAGATGTGGTGATTCGTTTCGATGAGGCGCGCGTAGCCGACCTGCGCAAGGCGATAGGCACGATGATCGGTAAACTGGACGGTCATCACGACTACACGCTCGAAACAGCCAACGAAACTTACGAGAAATACCTCACTTCCGAGCGGTCGCTCTTGAAGTTGCTCACGTTCGTGGCGGTGGTCTGCGTGGTCATCTCTCTGTTTGGTGTGTATTCGCATGTGACGCTTGCTTGTGAACGGCGGCGGAAAGAAATCGCTATCCGAAAAGTAAACGGGGCAACGGCTTGGCTTATCATGCAAAGCTTCCTGAAACAGTATGTTTGGATGTTGCTTCTCTCCTGCCTCATCTCCTTTCCGGTAGGGACGTTGGTGATGCGACGTTGGTTGGAACAATATGTTGAACAGACCACGATAAATGGTTGGTTGTATGGTTTGATTATGGTAATCTTGGCTTTGTTTATCGGACTTTGTACCGGACGAAGTGTCTGGCGTGCCGCGCATGAGAATCCGGCGGAAGTCATCAAGCGGGAATAGCTCGACGATGCTTCCTGAGCTGCGGAAGGCCTGTCGAGCACTCCGACGATGCTTCCTGGGTCGCGGAAGGTCTGTCGAGCACTCTGACGATGCTTCCTGAGCTGCGGAAGGTCTGTCGGAGTACTCGGATGATGCTTCCTGAGAAAAGGAAGGCCTGTCGGACACTCGGACAGAGCTTCCCGAACAGCGGAAGCATCGTCAGAGGATTTAGAAAAAGGAAAAAGAATTAAAGAAATAGATACAATGAAAACACTTACGTATGCATGGCGTTTCTTGGTCCGTTCCAAGGCATATACGATAATCAATATCTTGGGATTGTCGTTCAGTTTGGCTTGTTGCCTGATTTTAATGAGGTATATCCATCGGGAACTGACGGTTGATACACATTGTGTGGACCGGAATGAGGTGTATGGTGTGATTGCTGACATGGAAGGTTCTCGGGGATTAAGTAGTTATTCGAACGGGAACGAGAAGGATAGTACTTATATTGATCCTCGTTTTATCGAGATGACAGGGAGCGCAATTACAATGCAAAACGATTATGTATTGTCGGGTAACCAACGTTTTCAGGCGAATGTGCTGGCAGTGGACAGTGGTTATCTTCAGTTATTCCCATATCAGGTAGTTGAAGGAAAGTTGTCGTTGGATAATCCGCAGTCGGCTTACCTGATGGAAGCCTTTGCCCGTAAACTTTTCGGCAAAGAAAATCCGGTGGGAAAAGTGCTTCGGTATAGTAACGGGAAGGATGTAACGGTGGCTGGCGTATTGGCCGAACCGACTTGTAAGACTTTGATTCGATTTGATGTCTTGCTCTCTTCATCTATATCAGAACATTGGGAACGAATTCCGACCGAGTTTTATCGTTTTTCACCGGGCACGGATATGGCAGAAATCAATCGGATTGCTTCGAATCCCCGTTTTGTGAATCCACATATGAAAGATATAGATACACGGCAGGAAACTTTTTCCTTTATCCCTTTGAAAGAGATTTATTGGGAAGAATCGGTCATGAAATCACTCCGCGAAGATCAGATGTTCAGTTACGGCGTTCGTTCCTATTTGTATGTGATTGGTGGTATCTGTTTGTTGCTTTTCCTGACAGGTGTGATCAATTTCCTGAACTTGTATCTGGTTTCCTCTTTGAAACGAGGAAAAGAATACGGGGTGAAACGCATCTTCGGGATTCATCCCAAAGGACTGTTTGCGCAGATGTGGATAGAAAACTTGCTGCTGGTCGGCATTGCTTTGTTCTTTGCCTGGTTATGGATGGAGATTACAACGCCTTGGATAGAACATTTGTTGGCTTGTCACTTTGTTTATACCGTTTTCGATGTTCAGCTTTCGGTTGCGATCTTGGTGTTCCTTCCATTATTGACGGCTGGTTATTCATATCTTAAGTATAGCCGGATGTCGCCGATTGTTTCGATTCAGTCTGTCGGACAAAACAGCCGTTCGGTTCGGGTACGTATGGTATTTCTTTTTGTACAGTATCTGTTCTGTTTCTTACTCGTTACTCTTTCTTTATATTTCAACCAACAATTGTCGTTGATGTTGCATACCGATCCGGGGATCCGGACAAAAGATATCATCCAAGCCAATTTGATTTATGAGTCGCGCGACATGGCAATCTATCGAGATCCGGCAAAGATTCAGGAACGAATAGACCGTATTTATCACATTGATCAGCAACTGAATGCTTGTCCGCATATTCAACAATGGATAGCTGGTCATGAATGGTTGCCGAGTCCGGGATATAACATTCGGTTTACGAATGAAGCCGGACAAGTGCATGAGGTTTGTACGCGAACAGTCAGTGCCGATTTCTTCCGATTGTTTGATGTACAAGTTTTGGCAGGAGCATTACCGGAAGCAGATGATCAAAGAGGTACTTATTTCGTTGCCAACAAAGCAGCGATGAAAGCTTTTGGATTCGATAGTTGCGAGAATGCCCGGATTGCAGAAGACAGTAATGTGCGTGCTTCCAGAAAAGATCCGTGGAAACCAGTTTGTGCTGTGGTAGAAGATACATATATGAGTCATGTGAGCGAAGGAATCAAGCCAACCATTTATCGGGTTTATGTGGGTTATGGTGGTGACTTTTATCAGATAGCTTGTGCTCCGGGCCATACGAAAGATGTATTGGATTATTTACGGACGGTAGAACTTGATGCTTATGGATCGGAAGACTTCGAATATTCGTTACTTGAAGATGATATGCAGGCTCTTTACCGGCAAGATCGCCAGGTAGCGTATATTTATACCGTCTTTGCAATGGTGGCCATTGCAGTATCTTGTCTGGGTTTGTTTGGTTTATCTTTGTTTGATGTCCGACAGCGTTACCGTGAAATCGGTATCCGAAAAGTGAACGGCGCCCAGTTGAAAGATATTTACCGCTTGTTGTTCCGGAAATACATGTTCCTGTTGTTGGTATCCTTTGCCGTTTCGATACCGGTAGCCGTAGCCGTGATTATCCGTTATACCGAGAATTTCGCGGTCAAAGCGCCGCTGGGTGCAGGAATTTTCCTGTGGTCATTACTGTTGGTATCGGTTATTTCGTTGGGAACATTGTTCTGGCAGGTAAACCGGGCGGCACGGATTAATCTGGCGGATGTAGTGAAGCGGGAATAAATTTATTCATGAAAACTTATATCTGTAATATATGAAAACATTGATTTATGCGTGGCGTTTTTTAATGCGTTCAAAAGCTTATACATTCATCAATCTTGTAGGATTATCGTTCAGTTTGGCCTGTTGCTTGGTCTTGATCCGATATATCCATCGGGAATTGACTGTCGATACGCATGGCGTGCAGCTGGAAAACGTTGTGGTGACGTTGAGGGACATTGGCGGTAACGTTTATTTGGGCGAAAATCCGGGTGTGTCGGAAGAAGAAGACCGCGGCATTCCGGCAGATCAGATTATAGAACATTGCTTTTTGGTGGAGAATGAGAATGAAAATCTGATTTATAATGAAGTGAATTACAAGACGCAGCTTTTGGCGGCCGATTCGACGTTCTTTCATTTCTTCCGATATCCGTTGGTTGCGGGTGAAGCTGCTTTGGACGCGCCGGACGCAGCCATTCTGACTCGAAGCTTTGCAGAGCGTATCTTTGGGAAAGAGAATCCGATTGGAAAGATCTTGCAATATGGAAATTATTCGTTGACGGTAAAAGGAGTGATCGACCAGCCAGATTGCAAAACAACTTGGCACTTCGACATCTTGGTTTCCCGCCAACTGAAGAAGACTTGGGAGAAGCTGAATATCGAATTGATGCGGGTGTTGCCCGGCTTGGATTTGGATAAGCTGAATGCCAAAAGCTTCGTTTATAAAGAAATCAACAAGGATATGTGGCGTTATAAGTTCATTCCGTGGAAAGACGTTTACTTTGAACCGACGGTGATGGACAAATATGATTCGATCCTGCAATTCGGGAATCGGGATTATCTGTATATTCTTTCGGGCGTGACACTCTTGTTGCTGGTGGTCGGCGTATTGAACTTCGTCAACCTGTATATGGTGTTTATGATGAAACGTTCGCGCGAATACGGTATCAAGAAAGTCTTCGGATTAAGCAGGATACCGTTGTTTATTGAGATTTGGTTGGAAAACTTCCTGCTGGTGGCGATGTCGTTATTCCTGGCTTGGTTATTCGTTGAAGTTTTGCAAGGCGTAACCGAACGGTTATTGGGTGAAGCAATCTCTTATACGTGGTTTGATTGCTACCTGTCGGTCGGAGTTTTATGCTTACTTCCGGTGCTTACCTCGTTGTATCCTTATATAAAGTATAATTATCTGCAACCCGTTACTTCCATGCGGATGCTAGCTACCTCGCGCTTGTCAGTAGCAACACGTATTGTTTTCCTGTTCTTTCAGTATAGTATTTCCTTATCGTTGATTATGATGGCGCTTTACTTCAGCCAACATTTCCACTTGCTGACTGAAACGCCTCCGGGTTTCCGTACGGAAGGCATCTTACGAGCCGACTTGTATCACCGGAATTGGGATTATTGGAATGAGCGCTCGGATAAAACCCGACAGCAACAAGCTTTGATCAAACAAAAGCTGGCGGAGTGTCCGTTTATCGAACAGTCAATGTATAGCCATGAGACGATTCTGGGGCGGAATAGTGTAAGTCAGATCCTGAATGATAAAGATGTGTCCGTGCAAATGGAGGTTGTCTTTACCTCGGCCGACTTTTTCCAACTTTATGATCTGCAGGTTGTGGATGGGCTGATTGAAGAAGCTGAAGAATTTGGCGGACAAATGGTTTTGAATCAAGCAGCAATGAAGGCTTTGGGCTATAAGAAGCGCGAAGAGGCTTTTGTCCGGAGTGATTCGCCGCTTTGGATGAGAAGTGTGAATGGTAAAGTCGTTGAAGGTGGTATGACGTTAATGCCTGTAAGTGCTGTGATTGCCGATTATTATTCGGGGCATTTGTCAGAGGGCATCAAACCGATGGCGTTTGTCTTGAGTCCGCCATCGTTAAGTGGTGCTTCATTGATCCGGGTAAAGGAAGGAAAGGAAAAACAACTCATGGAGTATTTACGAAACATGGAGCAGGAAGTGTATAACACGACCGACTTCGATTACCAATGGTTGGAAGATGAAGTAGCCGACCTCTATAAAGATGATCGGCGGATTGCCCGTATTTATTCGTGGTTCGCCGGTGTAGCGGTATTTGTTTCGTGCTTAGGTTTGTTTGGGCTTTCGTTGTTCGATATCCGTCGTCGCTATAAAGAAATCGGTATCCGGAAAGTGAATGGCGCTCAAGTAAAAGACATTTGCTTCTTATTGTTCAAGAAATATGTGTTGGTATTGGTGAGTGCGTTTGTGGTATCTACGGCGGTCTCTGTCTATTTTATCTTGCGTTATACCGAGAATTTCGCGGTCAAAGCGCCGCTGGGAGCAGGAATTTTCTTGTGGTCATTACTGTTGGTATCGGTTATTTCGTTGGGAACATTGTTCTGGCAGGT